>Ga0209723_1000269_pt1 | contig 102003 bp, 76 predicted proteins | sample BiotimSIPDNA_2_FD_185750 | JGI IMG/M metagenome (GOLD analysis project Ga0209723, IMG submission 185750) | Anaerobic biogas reactor microbial communites from Washington, USA - Biogas_R2 time_0 SIP DNA (SPAdes) (version 2) | ecosystem: Engineered > Bioreactor > Anaerobic > Unclassified | place... | reverse complement strand
TGGAAATCCTGGCGTTACACTTAGCGTTGAAAGCCCGATAGCAGGACAACGATACCTTGCAAGGCGAATCACCTTTAACCTGTTTGATTCCTCGTCTGGCGAAGACAGCTGGGAAGGAATCCTTGACTTTCAGATTGAGGAATCTGGACTAGGAGCTAGTAGTGCTATGTTAAAGGCAGTAGTTCCTATCACCCAGAATCACATGAAAACCTCGACTTATCGCGTTTATAGAACTGACGCCACTGATTGTGCCAGCCTGATGTCTTCCAAGTAGCACCGGAGTATTAAGATGACAAGCTCCAGTTCCAAACCTAAGCGATGGGATTTATTCGTCTCCATGCTTGTAAAAAACAGGCTCTTTGTGGGCTTAGCGGCTGTGGTCATCACAGCTCTGTCGATAGCAGGTATGCCAACCATCCAGTCGTCTGCTGACCCGACCTCATATTTGCCAGCCAGTCTTGAGGATGTTCAGTTTTGGCGCGACATGTCCAATCGATTTAGCGCTTTCGAGGTTTTGATGGTCGGCCTTGAAGAACCTTCAGCGCCATTAAGTTCTGACGGGTTAGCTAGGCTTGCCAGGATTACCGACCGGTTGGATGAACTGAAAGCAGACGGGATTTTGTGGTCCAGAAGCTTGACCAACGTCCAGACCCAGCATCTCGATGAAGAAGGAGAGGTAGTGGCAGACCTGATGGTCCCTGCCATTCCAAGGGACAAGGCAGGACTGGATGAACTGGCCACCAGAATCATGGCAGATCCACAGGTACCAGGCGCCTTCGTAAGTCACGACTTGAAGGCTTACATCATCTTGCTTAGGGCGGATCCTCGCAAAGATGCCGGCGCCATCGCCGGATTGGTGGAAAAGGTAGTCGACGAAGAACGTGGTGACATGAATGCCTATTATTTTGGGGCACCATTTGTCACAAGGGCTATTAGCCGACAGGTTTATAACCAGTTGCCTTGGGTGGTGCCACTTTTTGCCCTTGGGCTTGCTATCGTGCTGGGCGTTTGGATCAGAAGGCCTGCGGTAATTGGGATAGTTTTGGCAAGCGCGATTGTCCCACTGGTTTGGTGGCTCGGCTTTTTGGGCTTGTTTCGAATTGAGGTAACAGTTGCGGTACTAAATGGCGCCTTGCTTTTGCTGGCGGTTGGAGCCGTGGTATTTGCCAGGCTTGCAGAGGCCAGAAATGCAGGACGCCCTGACTTTTTACCAAGGCGTAGTGTCATGCTTTTGCTTGGTGGGTTGTTCGCTTTCTTTGCACTGTCACTTCTAAACAGGTTTGCCCAGGCCCCCCTCCCCTATCTTGCTCAGTTTGGTGAAGCTATGATGCTTGGCTTTGCTTGCCTGACGCTCTTTGCAATGCTTGGCGCAGTCCCACTGCTTTCTTTGATCCAGCCCAAAACTACGCCGGCCCCCAAAAAGGAAAGACATCAAAGCAAATTTGAAACCACTGGCAAGCGAATTGTTGCAGTAACTCTTGGAATTGCTTTCCTAGCTGGTGGGGTATGGGGAGCCTCGAAGCTTCGTTTTCAGATTAACTTGAGCGAAATGTTCAGTTCCAAGGAGGCCACAGGACAAGCTCTTGGATTTTTTGACAAATACTTCGGTGGCTCGGACTTTGTACAGGTAAACGTGGTTGGCGATTTTATGGATCCTGCAACTCTTGGCCAGATTCACAGACTGACAGACCTGCTTGAAGGATCAAAAGTCTTTCCAGATGTAAGGTCCGTCAGTCAGGTCGTAGCGTTCCTAAACACCGGATTTGGTGGCGGAATCAACTGGATTCCACCTGAAAGAGATGCCTTGGAAAATATTTGGTTCTTTTTAGCTGGAAGCGAAGACGTGCGAGCAATGGTGGATGCGGACCGCAAGGAGGGAATGATCACTCTAAGAGCCCCAGCTAAAGACACCGACTACGAACGAATGGTTTCAGTAGTTAGCAAGGCGATAGAAGATTCGAAGATGCAAGGTGTAGCTGGAGCTAGGGAACGCATCGGTGCTTTAACCAGGATTTATGGTGTTACCCTGCCTGAAGGGCGCTTGGACGAGATCCTCGATAAGGCAAGTGGAACTGGGGATCCTGCAAGGCGTGAGGCCAGAATCAAGGTAATTCTCGATGAACTTCATGACTACATGAAATCAGATGCCTCACCCTTTTTGGTGAGTGATGCTGGTTGGGAAAAGCTGGCAGCTCTGCTTAAGGAAGAGGACCTACCACTTGAAGGTAGCCTTGGCGCCGCCATTGCGTCTTTGCCTGAATACACCGAACTGCAGGCATCCGAGGAACTTGCAGGCCGTGTAGCACAAATGCTGCTAATCAGGGTCAGGAATTTGGATCGTGAAAAACGCAGCTTGGAATTGGCTGATGACCTGGTAGCCAGTGTCGACAACGCCCAGGGAGCCTTCCACACAAGAGCTCGTGGCGTGTTGGCTGACCTATTGCATGGAGATCGTGCCCCTGGAAATATTGAGACTAGGATAAGTGGTTTTCCAGCAATGATTCCAAAGATTGAGGCCTTGTTATCTAAGGGCTTGCGCGATTCGGCCTTGGTATTGTTGGCAGTCTTCACAGTGATAGCGATTTGGGGAGCCTGGCGCTATCCAAGGCGTGTTAGAGCCATTCCAGAGGCGTTGGTGGCGACAGTCTTGACTTTCGCTGTTGGCGCCCTTATAGGAATTCATGTCGATTCGGGATCGGCAACCCTGTACCTGCTGCCTGCCACAATGACCTGGTTTTTGTCGCCTAGTCTGGCCGATGAAGATGCTTACCAGTGGAAGTGGCCGTGGGTATTTGCCGTTGCTGTTGCCGTGGCGGCATTAAGCTTGCTGCTGATTGGAGTTATGCCGGTAACCAGATTAGGTGCTGTTTTAGCCCTTGGGTTGGTAATCCCGGTGGTGGCGACAGCTGCTAGCTCCTGGCTGTGGGACCCGATTCAGGCTGGAAGAGAGCTTCTCGAAGAATTGAGGCCAAAAGGTCAATAGAACCATAAAGTTAAAGTAGGACAACAAATGCCCATAGGTATTGTGACCAATCCAAGGTCTAAAAAGAACCTGCGTAATCCTGGAAATATTCGTCGTCTTATGGATTTAGAGGCAGAAGACGTGCTGGTAAGAGCCACTAGCGATCTCTCAGAACTCCCGGATGTTATTGACGAATTTCTGGATGCCGGTTGTGAGGCCTGGATTGCGGACGGTGGGGATGGCACCTTACACTGGCTGTTAAATGTTGCTGGGGATAAATTAAAGAAAGAGGGACGTTGGGATGGCGTGTCACCATTTCCGATTCCTTTGAGCCCAGCTAACGGTGGCACTGCCGGTTTTGTTGCCAAAAAGCTTGGTATCAAAGGCCCCTCTGACCTTTTTGCCCAGTCCCTTATCGATGATATGAGGGCTGGCAAAACGCTAAAAACCCAACCAGTTAAAACGCTGCATTTTTCTGGCACCAAGGTTGATGGCGGTGAGTTCGATCAGCTCGGCTTTGCAGCCGCGTTAGGAGGCATAGGTGAGAGGTTTTTTGAACAGTACTATGCTGAGCCTAATCCCAACAAATGGACCATTATCTACGTGACGATGCGTGCAGCTCTTGGTCACCTAGCTAGCTTTGTTCCTGTAGGAGGGATTGGCTGGCTTGATCGGCTTAAAGATTATGGGCGCCGAATGCTTGAGGGCACCAACGCTATCGTCACCGTTGATGACCAGCAGTTTCACTACGACACGTTCCAAGGCCTTTATGCAGGGGCAATTGACGTAGATCTGGGAACTATCGCCCTTTTTTCATACGCCTCCGACCCTGACAAAATGCATTATGTAGCTGGGGCCTTGGACCGGATTGAATGCACTTGGAAATGGTTTTTTCTGGTGCTTGGACGACCGGTTCCAGGTGGTACATGGCACGAGCTACCTGGCATAAACATGAGCGTTATCCCCCAAGGTGGTCAGACAGTCACGCCCGTTATCGATGGCGAGTTTGCAGATACTCTGACCACTATTCACGTAAAACCTGGTCCTTTGGTTTACGCTGCTATGCCTAGCTCGAAATAACTTGCGGATTCAAGATTTATTCGTGGATTGTCACTTACCAAAGTCAATGGAATAGACCAAGGTTCCCTTGGAAAACTCTAAATACCGTTGGGCGATTTCTTGCTGATGAACGTTTTTAGCACCATCACCCACAACATAGCGGTCGATAAGCTCCTTGGCGGCCGCTGTATCGCCGGTGGCCTTTATGGTCACAACCTTTGCCATTAAATCGCTTACCGCAGCGGGTACTTTTTCGTAATCAAGCTTGAACTTACCCACCGTTTGGCCAGTTGCTGAATCGACGGTATCCACCCAAGCCAAGGCTCCGGCGTCAACCAAAAATCCAACCTGAATCGCGGAGAGTTGACTGTAAGGCTTAGGATTGCCATTTGGCGCAAACAACCCCTGAGATAGATGGCCAAAAGACCAAGCCAAGGCGTGGGTATAAATCTGCTTGGCCTCCAAATCGGAAATCACGCCGGCCTTTTTAAGCAATTCAGTGTAAAACCAAGCACCAGTCTGGGCTTTAAGCTCCTCAAGGACTGTGGCAACTGGGCCACCAAAGATCTGACGCGGGTCCTTGCCGTCGATCTTGGAATCGGAATGCGGCCCAAGGTTGTGGGTGGCCTCGTGCAGGATGATATCAATCAAAGCCACGCGCTTATCGGTGGAGTACAGGGCCAAAGTTTCGTCCTCAAGCATCAGGGCAGCCCTGGTTTTGGCAAGAGCCTGGCTGTCTGGATCGGTATAAAGGTTTGACATGACAACAGTTCTGCCTCTGCCTTCGTTGGCGACCTTGCCCCAGTTGGGCAGCGATTGGCCTATCGTGGCTCCTAGAGGCGACCTTGAATTGCCAGAATTAACAATAATTTCAATGAAATCTGGCATAGAAAACTTAACTGAACGAGGCTTATATGCCGGAGCTATTTCGCCAAGGGATTTTTCCATCTGAGAACGCAGCTTGGTCAACTGATCCTGAAGCGCCAGCGCACTGCGATCTATCAGCGCAAAAGAGACGTGAAAACCAGCCTTAGCCTGGCAGAGATCCCAGTATGTCTCGTCGGGGGCAATTCGAAGATACCAACGGCTGTTTCGTGAGTTCATCACTGACCAAGCCTCGTCAGCTCCCAACCAATCCCCAGTTCTGAAACTCTTGGCGGCAGCAGTCAGATACCTGGCAAACGCCTTTTCACCAGCTGCTGTAGCGGCTTTAGCTGCCAGATCCAGGTCTGCGGCAATAGCTGTCATTTCAGCTTGGTACTCTTCGATCAAGGGCACTGCTACCAAACCTTCATCAGTTTTTCGAACCACAGTAAACGGGTCCAAAAGCTTGTCTGAATTGGCCTGATTGGCTAACAAATCGCACAGCTCCAGATTGTGCTCCATATCCATGGGATAGGGGCCCCATTTTCGTTGTGGAAAATCAGACAGGGCGTTACAAAATGGGTCTCTTTCGGTCTGGGGCGCCATACACCATGGCCCCTGATTACGCGCAAACAAAGCGGCACTTTCAGCATCAGCTAGGGCGCCATCCTTGCCTAGCTCATCAGTTGCCATCTGTTTTTGAAACAGGGCCTCAATTTTGTCAGCTGCTTTCAGTATGTGACCAACCATCAGTTTTTCAGCTGGCCTTAAACGTGACAGATCGGTGCGAACCAAAGTAGGAATGCCCTGATCAAGCTCCTTGCGCACAACCTCCAAGCGTTTTGCCTCCACCAACCTTCGGTAAAGCTTTTCAAAGGCGGGGGTAAGCTTGCCATCAGCCACAAAAGGAGTCGAGCCCTCCAACACACCTAGCCCAACCAATTCCGCAGGCTCAGGAATCCCAATCTGCCCCTCGTCAAGCGCCCAAAGAACTGGCACTCCTGCGGCGGCAGCTAAGCGATTAAAATCTGCCCTAGACAGCGCCGGCAAACCATACATCGATTGCTTTGCAAAAGTTGGCGCAGCCACCAGGATAACCGCTAGCATGCCACCCATCAGTTTGATTCTTGTCATAACTCACCTCGTTTGGGTCACTAGGCCAGCTTACAACCTGCAACCCACTGTAAAACAACCTACCAATTAGCCGTTGTCACTTGCAAAAACGACATTCAAGTCCGTTAGGATCAACGTCCTTTTCCGCAATATTAGCAGCAACTATAACCGGATCCCAGACCGGAGAAAATGGCGGAGCATATGCTAGGTCAAGATTGCCGACATCTTTAACAGTCATCTCTGCCCAGATTGCGGTCGCCAGTATATCCACCCTTTTTGCGACTCCAGCACCAACCAGTTGAGCACCTAATAACTGGCCGTTATCCTTACGTGATATTAAAATAACCCGCATCGGCTTTCGTCCGGGCATCCCGTGGGCTTGGTCAAAGGCATCAATCATCGAGACTGCGACATCTATACCTGCATCCTTGGCTTCAGCACGGCTTATTCCAGTCCTAGCCGCGTCAGCCCCAAGCGTCTTGAATACTGAGGTTCCAATCATGCCTTCCCATGCCACGTGGCCGCCAACGGCGTTTTCACCTGCGATTCGCCCCTGTTTATTGGCATTCGTACCAAGGGGAACGTAGGCTGGCCGCTGCAGCACCCTGTGCCACTGCTCGGCGCAGTCTCCAGCCGCCCAAATACCTGGAATGTTGGTTCTCATCTCGCGATCTACTGCAACTGCACCGGTTGGGCCAAGCTTAATGCCAGCATTAACGGCCAAATCAACGGTGGGGCGCACTCCAATGGCAACTAGCACCACGTCGGTTGGGATTGTTGGGCCATCAGTCAAAACGGCCTTTACCTGGCCATTTGAGCCTTCAAACCCAGTCACAGTGACGCCTTCAAGCAAGGTCACCCCACCCTTTTCAAGCGCTACGTGGACCGGTTTAACAATCTCGGGCTCCCAGCCAGGCATAATAGAAGGCAGCTTCTCAATGACGGTCACTTCTATGCCAAGCTCTGTAAACACATCAGCCATCTCAAGGCCAATATATCCGCCGCCAATAATGGCCGCTCGTTTTGGAGCCTTGCGGGCCAGATAATCCTTGACAGCCTTGCCATCCACCAGATCTCGCAAGGTCAAAACCCCCTCAAGCTCAATCCCAGGCCACGCAGGTTTGATGGAATGAGCACCTGTGGAATAAACCAACGAATCCCATTGAAAGGTTGAAAGCTCTCCACTTACAAGGTTCTTGGCCTTAACCGTGTGATTATGAGCATCAATTTCAAGCACTTCCATGTTAGTTCTGGCGTCGATACCACGTTTTGCACGAAACTGCTGGGGTGTAATAACCACCATACTTTCCATTGGATCGTCTGGGCGCAACAGGTTGTAAGGCATTCCACACGCGCCGTACGAGACATAAGGTGATTTTTCAAGGGCTATAACATTCAGAGATGGGTCAAGACGCTTGGCTTTGCTGGCAGCACTCATCCCAGCGGCAACTCCCCCAACAACCAGTAACGTTGACATAATTGCTCCTTTATGACGAGACATCGCGGGCCATGTCTCACCAGCCTTAAACTAACACTTGGCGGTGATTTTGGTTACCGCATAGTAGCTGTAATCATTACACCGCTAATTGGCAAATTTGGATTGTGAACTTTAGCAACACAACGCTGGCAACTAGTGATAGACTTGGCGCCAATTCTTTTTGGAGCTTTTAAATGGCTTTGACACTGGAACAAAAGGAAAAGGTTATTTGGGGTTTGGAAAATCTGCTTCAGCGTTCACAGGCAGACGCGCCTAAAGTGGATGAATTCATTTCAATAGTCGAGGACTTTCTTAGCGAGCAGCTTAAAAAGTATCTGGTCGATATCTGCACCGCTATGGAGTTTGGCGATGGTGAAAGGTTTGAAATTCTGACGGATTATTACCTTCCCCAACCAGGCGATGACGACATGGCCGAAATCGCAGCCGTTGTAAATCTCGATGACATGGGGGCTTTGGTGCTTTCCCTTCACTTGATTTACGACCCTGTAAACGACATTAACTTGGCGGCTATCAATCTGAGGCTTGAGCCAACAGAAGAATGGGATGCCGAGGAGTTAGACCTCCTGAGTCTGAAGTTGGACGATATCGCGGCAAGTGAATATGAAGACTGGGACGACGATGACGACGATGACGACGATGACGACGAAGACGACGAAGACTTTGAAGATGAAGAAGATGACGACGACGAGCATGACCACGAAGAAGAGTTCGCCCTGTATGTTGAATTGGAACCAGACAACATTGATGAGCTTGAAGAGATCGTCGATGCCTTGGCAACCCAGTGGATCGAGATCTGGCGTGAAATCAAGGACGAACATCAATAACTGCTCTACTTCCCCATGCGTTTAAACCTACAACAACCGCGATTTTGTGTGTGATTTTAGGTTAAGATTGCCCCATGAGTGAGTGGCCTTCCAGACAGACCGCACGAAAAATAATGTTGTTTATGGCTATCGTCTTGGTGGCCCTGACCTTTGTCCCGTATCTGACACAGGCGTTAAATCCACCACCTGGGCGCGTTTTTGCGTGGATGTTCTTTCGCTTACCCGATGAAGCCAGCTATTTGATGTGGATGGAACAGCATGCTGCAGGCCGCTTTTTCGTTGAAAACAAGATGGCCTTAGATGTGCGAGGGCAGATTCCGCCAAATCCTGTGTGGCTTTTGCTTGGCTTTGCCCAAAAGGTGACCGGTCTTTCTGGCATTGCCATATATCACGCAGGCAGAGCCGTACTAGCACTTTGCTATTTTTGGGTTCTAAGCTCCCTTTGTTTGACCGTTTTACCCACACCTAGACAGGCTTTAGTCTGCTTTTTAAGCATCTTGGTTGGCAGTGGTCTTGGATGGCTTTGGGATGTAGGCATACCGCTTCGAAGTGCAGACTGGATCACAGAAATGTGGTCGTTTCCTTCGATTTTTCATTACCCCCACTTTGCTGCGGCCCTTGCCTTGCTGGCCTATGGTCTTAAGGAATTATGGCTTTCATACGAAAAGGGGCCAAAGCTTGACTTAGTGCTTGCAACTTTAACAAATCCTAAACCTTTTGAAGGCCCCGCTTTAAAAATTGACAGTCACTCGATAAAGGCTGGCCTTGCATGGGCGTTTTTAGTCTGGGTCCATCCATACACAGCAGGTACTGTGTACTTGGCGCTTGGCCTGACCATGTTAGTCACCTTCATCCGGATGTTGACTGGACGAGCCTTTGGCGCCTTCGACCTTACAACTAGGGTTGGAATTTGGTTTGCAATTTTAAAACCTGGAGTAGTTGTGTTGGGCCTTGGGACCCTGTCTGTTGGACTGATGGCTGGCTTGCTGTTTACAAGCCCAGCAATGCAAAGTTGGGCCGCTTTAAATCGCCTGCCATCACCTTCGCCTTTTGCATATCTGCTTGGCTTTGGATTTGTTGGACTATTAGCCCTTGCAGGGATTGTCAAAAAGCTACGTCGCACCGATTTTCCCTGGCATTTTTTGATCGGTTGGCTTGTGACAGCCATGGCCTTAGCTTACGCAGGCCCATTGATTCCATTTGAGCGACGTTGCATTGAAGGGGTGCACATAGCGCTTGCCATATTTGCCACAGTCGCCATTGGCCCATTCTTTGACCGTTTAAGTAAAAGGGCCGCTATCATCGCTTTGATAGTTCTGGCAGCAGCTCTTGCGCCCACTAACGCTGTAATGTTATGGAAAGAAGCAACTGCAAAATCGCCGTCAGCCCAGATTAAAGACGACTGGCCCCAGCTGTTTGCAGCCGTCAAAGACCTACCTGAGCCAAGGACAGTGTGTACTGATCCACGCACTGCCATGTTTTTAGCCGGCTTTGCTGCGGCCAAAGTAAATACTGGGCACGATCAATTGACACCAAATCTGAATCAAAAGGCGGCCGAATTTCATGAATTTTCAACTACGCCAGCTAGCTGGGATCTTCGCGTCAAATGGATGCAAGATGCGGGTTGCCAGTGGTTGGTGCTGACCCCTAAGACGATGGCAGCGCTTCCAAAGGATAACTTTCCTGAACCAGTTAAGGCTGGCAAAACCTGGGTAATCGTGGGGCCGACTGAATCGCCTTAAGCCCACAAACAAAGGTCATTAAAGGGTTTGGACTTTACCAACATCACTTGAATGGCCACAATAGGCGCTGGTTTTTGTGTGGGGAAGTGTCGTGATTTTGAAAATAGCAAAAATGGGGCATCCGGTCCTTAGGCGTAAAGCTGAGCTGGTGACTGAAGAAGATTTCAAATCTGGGTGGGTGGCTTCTACAGTTAATGACATGTTTGACACCATGGAGGACTACAACGGCGTTGGGTTGGCTGCCCCACAGGTGCACATCTCAAAGAGGTTGGCCGTTGTAGAAGTTCCAGAACCGGATGGAATACCGCCTACACCAATGATTAATCCGGTGGTTACACCCGTTACAGAACGTGAGATGCAAACTTGGGAAGGGTGCCTGTCTATTCCAGGCTTAATTGGGCTGGTTCCAAGGCCAGCGGCTGTCCGAGTGGATTACCTTGATATTGAAGGAAAACCTGCCCACATGGTAGTTGAAGGATTTGCAGCTGCCGCAGTTCAACACGAGTGCGATCACCTAGATGGCGTTTTGTACATCGATAGGATTAAGGACCCGAAGACGTTGATGTTTACCGATGAATACGAAAGGCACCATTCAAACCTCGAAGATGACGATTAGCTAAACCTGTTCTTGGAGGGTTGACCTCCTCAAATTGTCCATGTTAGGATGCGCCACCCTTTGGTTAAAACCTGCGGGGTGTGCTTGTTCAGTAAAACAACATTGGCCGCGCCCATCGTTATTGCTGCTTTGCTTTGCAGCATCGGCCTAACTAGTTGTGGAGAGACCTCACAACCGGACTACGTAGTTACCGCAACGTTGAAGGGCAGTCCTTACGAGCGTGGTCTGTTACACGGCCAACTCTTTGGGAATCGGATTCGATCATTTTACACGACCATGCTCAGCCATTCGTTGATGCCATACCTGAATCGCGAAAGGCCTGATGTTGCCTCAATTCTTTTAAACTACCAGTCTACGTCTGAGGGGAACGCGGATTCCTACTACCAGGCGTGGCGCGATAACTGCCTGAAAACATGTAAAGATTCCTGTGATGAATACTGCGGTTTTTCATATTTGTTGATGCGAGATTCGGCTGAATCTTTGAAAAGATACATCCCCCAGGAATACCTGGATGAAATGCAAGGAATCGCGGATGGATCTGGGTTATCCTTTGAAAGGGTGCTGATTTTAAACACCTTTTTTGATACTTTGATGGCTTTTCGCTCGATCAGCTACTACATCCGCCAGGCGCAATCTCCGATGCTGATCCAGCTTGAATTTTTCGGTGCTGCTGACGACGGCGTTGATAACGATGGGGATGGCCTTACTGATGAGCCAGGTGAAGGCTTGTTTGCCACCTATGAGCCTAGCCCCACCGCTACTTTGGTTGAGGTGCCTGCCGATAAGCCTATTCGCTTGCGCCTGCACGATATCAAGCTAGGCATTGGTACAGACAAGGGTGACACCCCAGGTGTTGACCCTGACACTATTCGAATCAGGCATAACGAAACACAGTATCAATACCCATTGGATGAAGGGATAATAACGGTCCTGCCTGTGCCAGAAGACCCTCAAGCCCTTGATGTCGAGTTTTTGCCACCTGGTGGTTTTGAGCTGGCGTCCGTGCAAACTCTACTTGTTCAAGCAGGGGATTTTAATCGAATCGAAAACCCTCCACCAATACGCGCAAGGTTTATGCGTGACGAGAGGATCACCTTTTCCACCGTTGGTTATGGGGCAAAAATCTCAGATATCCACAACCAAGGCTATGCTGATGGTCAAACTCAGCCACCTTCCATTGCCTTTGCGGCCTCTGGCGCGGCTACTAGCGATGGACAGCCCTTCCTGGCGCATCATTTTGCGCTGCTTGATTCAAATACCGCCCATAAACACACCGCGCTGCTGGTTCACGTCCCTGACAATGGGGAAAATCCCCATGTAACCCTTGGATACACAGGCCTTGTTTGGGGACTTTCAGGGATGAACTCAAAGGGCCTCGCGTGGGCCTTTAACACATCTGATACGCTTGATAATTCAATGGTTAACGCCTTCATGCGTGACATGTTTGAAACTAAGCTTGTTTGTTCTGGTGCACCTATTGGAATCATTGGACGAGATATCCTTACCAGACATGACACCGTCGATGAAGCCGTTGACACCTTGAAGCGAATCCGTCCCAGTTTTGGATGGAATCTTTTGCTTGCAGACGCCGGCGGTGATATGGCTGCCATAGAACTTGACTGGGACCTGGAAAGACATGGTGGAACCTATGTGATTGAGCCAACTGAGGAGGCTGATGATGGAGGCTACCTTGGAGGCAAAGGTGGCAACGATTTATACATAGGCAGCCATTACATTAAGAACCTCAATGACTTGACCACCAAGGTACTTATATTTCAGGTGCGACCACAACGCTACTGGTCAAGCTTTTATTTTCGATCTGTACGCGCAAGATCCATCCTTGGGACAAATATTGAAAATAATATTGGGCAACTAAACGTTGACAAGGCCATAGAAATTATGCAAGTCCCAGACTTGATAGATGAAAGGGACTCGATGATTTCGGCTGTTTTTGAGCCCAAAACACTGAAAATAAACTACGCGATGGGAGAAGTGCCTGCATTAAACAGTGGATTTGTGGAGTTTTCCTTTGCCGACCTATTGGGTGGCCAATGAAACACCAGTGTAAACAAGTCCGATGCCTCTTGGTGGCCTTGATGCTGGCCATTACCCCAAATGATGCAGATGCTGGATTTGCGGAGGCGTTGCCTAAGAACACGTTTTTGTTGGATATTCAATACAACTTTTCCTGGCTAGAGGGGGCTTGGGATAACAATGCTTCCATGGGGCCTCTGATTCCAGTTATCGAACGTTATGAACCTGGTGGTGGTAAACAGGGAACCTTGATTCCAGATGCAAGTGTGCGTTATCACGTGATGGTGTTTCAATTACAGTACGGAATTGTCGACTGGCTTTCGTTTGGTTTTGGGGTACCGGTAGTGATTGAAACCTCAATTAACCCAAGACTTAAGTGGGTCTCTGGTGACTTCCAACCTGTTCTTGGACGCGCCTACAGTGAAACAGACTTTTGGCAGTGGGCTGAAAGCATGGGACAACCCAAGCCAGAAAAGTGGGTAGGCAACAAAGGGGTGCTTGGTGACTTGGTTTTGGGCTTAAGACTTCGTTGGACTGACTGGATTCCAGGAATTGAAAAGGCCCAAGTAGCGTCTGCGCTAACCATCACCGGGGCTATTCCAACTGGAAAAAAGGCCGATCCTGAAGAGATTGTCTCGGCTGGGACTACGATGTGGGACCTGCAGACACAAGGCAATATTTCCATCCACTTGGGTGTAGACAAGTATTTCGAAAAAGAACTTGATGGCAGATTAATAATTGGCGCTGACGTCTTTTATGATTGGTTCGCCCCCCAGCGATACAAGTCACCACGAGGCCTGCGCAATCCCCTTTTGGCTAACTTCGCGCCTTACATCGGCGATTCCTACATAATAAAACCTGGTGATTTCTTTGGAGCATCGCTGCAATTTGATGTGATAGCAGTTAAAGGGCCAGTAAAAGCTTCATGGATTAGCGGTTATGACGAGGTCAGAGCCGCCGGATTTCCGCCGCTGCTTACTTTGTCGTTTAGATACACGTTCATTAAGCTTGGTCAGACAGATTATCACTCGCAGTCGGATCTCTGGGATTACACCCAGGAGGACCGCTGGCGGCCAGGATTTCGCAACATTCTTACTATTACGACGCTGTTTAGCTTTTTGCGCCTTGGGGCACCGCTGCAGCTTTATTTCACGTATCGCTCACTTAGTTTAATTCCTGGAAAAAATACCAGAGCTGCAGATGTATTTACCACCGGGCTAAGAATTCCCGCTAAGTTTTGGTAAGGTACGACTATGAGTAGGCAAATGATTGGCCAAATAGCAAAACGTCTCGGAAAATGGGTTTTAGCTGTTAGGTTTAAACGAATCTCAGTTGTGTTTTTCGTTGCGCTGTTGACAAACACTTGCCACACAGAGCCAGGTGGGTTTGAGAAAGAGTCCGGAACTATTGATAGCTTTGGTGGAGCTAAGAGCATATATGAGCCAAACGTGGACGTAGTTTTAAGTCCAGGAGAGGGGAGTGTTGGCGATTCATGCGAGAAAAATGACGAATGTGTCACTGGTTTTTGCATGACAACTGATGAGATAAAGTCATTCATTAAGGGGGCCGAGGTCGACAATGGGTATTGTTCCCAGTTGTTTTGTGACTTAGAGGCAAGTGAGGGAGATTGCTCAATAGCCAACGGTGGAATTTGCTTTAGTCTTTTTGTTTTTTTGCCTGACTTTGGAGACAGTGGCATCTGCCTGAGGCCATGTCAAAACGACCAAGACTGCCGAATCGAAGACGACAATGAATGCTTTGACGTGAACGCGCTGGTTGGACAGGGCCTGGTAAGTCAGGAAACAGTGGATTCCAAATACAGAGAGTACACCAAGGCCTGTCTACCAAAATCCATCAAAGACATAGCCATCGAAAAACTACAAAATCAATAGTACCTGCCCCTGTCCCTGTCCCTGCTCCTGCCCCCGTCCCCGCGCCTTTTCTATTGCAATTTATTACAGATGTGGTATAAGCACGCCCCCTGATTGGGTGGTCCAGTCGTGGGAATACGCACACCTTCTCGGCCTTCGTGGCACCAAATGCTTGAACCAGAGGGTGGAGGTTGGGGATTTTCCCCATAAAAACGGAGGATTTAATGGCTCAGGTTACTCTAAGACAACTTCTTGAAGCAGGCTGCCACTTCGGGCACAGAACTAAGCGCTGGAATCCAAAGATGAAACCTTACATCTTTGGTGCCAGAAACGGCATCCATATCATTGATTTGCAGCAAACGGTAAAGCTGCTCAACACTGCCCTTAACTTCATCACTCGAACCGTTAGCCAAGGCGACACTGTTTTGTTTGTTGGTACCAAGCCACAGGCACAGATCGTGATCGAAGAAGAAGCGTCTGCAGTCCGCATGCCGTACGTCACCAACCGCTGGCTTGGTGGTACGCTGACAAACTTCGTAACCCTTCGCAGATCTCTTGAGCGCGTTAATGAAATTGATGCCCTCTTGGCGGTTGGCTCTGTTGAGCGCCTGCAAAAGAAAGAGGTTGTCAGGCTCGAAAAAGAACAGGAAAGAATGCTGAAAAACCTCAAGGGTCTTCGTGGGATGAAGAGCCTGCCTGGTGCAATGGTTGTCATTGACCCAAATCGTGAAAAAATCGCGATCCGTGAGGCCAACCGGCTGGGTATTCCAGTGGTGGCCTTGGTCGATACTAACTGTGACCCTGAAAACATTTCCTATGTCATTCCTGCCAACGACGACGCTATCAGGTCTATTAGACTGATGGTTAGCCTGTTTGCCCAAGCTTGCGCTGATGGTGCTCAAAAGGCTCGTGGACGCGATGACACAGGCTGGGATGCTGCTGGCGTTGATCCCGATGCCCCAATGCCCGACGTGGTTGTCCGTGGGGTTGGTAGCATTAAGGAAGAAGCCCCGGCTCAAGAATAGATTTTGGACATATGTCTTTCAAACTTGACTTACTTAGGAGGTCTTAAATGGCTACTGTTACTGCTGAAATGGTAAAGGAACTCCGTAATATGACGGGTGCCGGTATTTCTGATTGCAAAAAGGCCCTTGAAGAGGGTGGTGGCAACATCGAGAAGGCGATTGAATTGCTGCGTAAGCGCAACCAAGCCACTGCTGTAAAGAAGCAAAGCCGCGACGCCAAGGAAGGCAAGATTGCGTCCTACATCCATGATGGTGGCCGACTGGGCGTGTTGGTGGAAATCAACAGCGAAACCGACTTTGTCGCAAATTCCGACCCGTTCCAGGATTTCGTAAAGGAAGTTTGCCTGCAAATCACCGCGATGAACCCCCTGTATGTTGATCGCGCCGAAATTCCTGAAGATGTCTTGGCAAAGCAAAAAGAGATCTTCTTGGCTCAGATGGAAGGCATCAACAAGCCACCAGCAGTCATGGAAAAGATTGTTGAAGGCAAGATCACCAAGTGGTACTCAGAGATTTGCTTGGTTGACCAGACCTACATCCGTGATGATTCAAAGACGGTCAAGGATTTACTGACCGAGTGCATTGGCCGATGCGGCGAAAACATCAAGATCCGCCGCTTTGTTCGCTTCGAACTGGGCGAAGGTCTGTAGGTCACAAAACCACCGAGGAAAACCATGTCTAACCCTCCAGCGTTTAAGCGTGTACTCCTTAAACTGTCCGGCGAAGCTTTGATGGGAAGTCGCCAGTTTGGCATCGATCCTGACACTGTTTTGGGGATAGCGCAGGCCATTGCCGAGGTCAGCGCAATGGGCGTTGAAATTGGACTGGTGATTGGAGGGGGGAACTTTTTTAGGGGGGTCTCCGAGGCTGGAAAACAGTTTGACCGCGGTACGGCTGATAGCGTGGGCATGCTGGCAACAGTCATGAACGCTTTGATTTTTCAAGATGCGCTCGAAAAACTCAATCTTAAGACCAGAGTCATGACTGCTGTGCCTATGCACAACATGGCAGAACCATTTATCAGGCGCAGGGCGCTGCGGCACTTGGATAAGGGGCGAATTGTCCTGTTTGCCGCAGGAACGGGACATCCCTACTTCTCGACTGACACAGGCGCGGCTTTAAGAGCGCTTGAAATCAAGGCGGATGCCATCTTGAAGGGAACCAAAGTTGATGGTGTGTACACCGCTGACCCAGTTTCGGATCCGACTGCTAAAAGATACGACTGCATCAGCTACCAAGAGGTCATGGAACATGGCCTGCGAGTTATGGACCAAACCGCTATAGCTTTGTGCAGCGAAAATAAAATCCCAGTGATGGTATTCTCGATCCGTGACCCTCGAAATCTGGTAAAGTTGATCCAAGGTGAGAAGGTTGCTACCTTGGTCTCATAATCACCTGTGTTAATTGGCACTGCAGTGATATCAGGAGGATACGCATGATAGAGACGACGATTGTCGATTTGGGCAAAAGCTTTGACAAGGCTATCGAAGCCTTTGAGCGTGATTTATCCAGGGTTCGTACTGGGCGAGCCAATTTGGCCATTTTGGAAGGGCTTAAGGTTGAGTACTATGGCGTGCCAAGTGCCCTTTCTCAGGTAGCTGCCCTGACCGTGCCAGAACCTCGTTTGATCATCATTCGACCATGGGATAAAAAGCTCATTGGGGCCATTGAAAAGGCCGTCACTATCGCAGACCTTGGCTTAACTCCTTCAAATGATGGGGATGTTGTTCGCCTACCTATTCCTCCACTGACAACTGATCGAAGAAAAGAGTTGGTGAAGCAGGTCAGAAAGTTGCTGGAAGACGCAAAGATATCTTTACGAAACCTGCGCAGAGAGGCCAGAAGCAAATTAGAAAAAGCAGACGGTTTACCAGAGGACGAAGTAAAAAGGGCACTCGATAGGATTGACAAAGAAACTGAAAAATACATCAAGGACACTGACGAAATTGCTGCCCAAAAAGAAAAAGAGATCATGGAATTTTGATGCTCTTGGATATCCTCTTGTTTAACCCAAAATCGAAGCCTAATTGATATAAAACAATATGTGCCCGAACTTTTTGGGGTACAATGTCGCTCTTGTTGAATGGGATAACAAAATGTCTGCAAGGTTGTTTTTGACAGCGGTTTTATTGCTGCTTTTTGGATGTGGAGATTTGATGCCACTGAATCTTTCCAAGGCCCAGGAACAACTTGAAAAACTGGAACTGGATGAGGCCTTTTTTAAAACCTATGCAAGGGTTGTAGATGCGTCAAAGACTAATCCAGAGGCTGCGATGTTAGCCGCACGAACAGGATTGAGGGCGCTTGCAAAAACCAAGGCAGAGTCTTTAGAGAACGCTTTTTCCAGTCAAAAAACGGCGGACTTTGCGGGCAAGATCTTTGAGACCTTGTCGCCAGATAGTGCCGAGGCACAGACAGTGTATGCGCTGCACGCCATGTCTTCAGGAATCTTGGCCGATCTTGAGCCTGCTCTATCTCCACAGTCTGAGGCTTTGGCAGACAGTGTCAGGATTTTGGTAATTGTCAGACTTCTCGAAGTGCTTGATACAACAATTGATTTACCTGAAACATCTCAGGCTGATACTGCTTTAAAGATGCTTCCTGGATTTCCGGTACCTTACTCTATGGACTTTAGGCAAACAGCCTACCCCCAGATAATAAAGACACTTTCTAATTTGCTTTCTTTACCCGTTAAAGACCAAGCACTTTCGGGAAGCCTTTCGAACTTAAAACAGATTGCTGAAAAGATGCTTGGCAACAGGTATATCCCCAATCTGGTGGCAATGCAGTTGCCCCGTGAGATCCCGCAACCTTGGGGCGTCAAAACAGGACGCCAACCCGTCACAACGTTAGCTATCAACCAAGAGGCCCTTTACCTTGGGATTAGGCCGGTGTTGACCTGGAAAGACCAAAAAACCGCCTTTTATCTCGATGACTATTCCTTCCCTGGAAAGGCGATAGCTGACCTTGAGGAGTTAAATCAAGCCTCGCCTGACAGTTTAAGTAAGGCCATACAGGCGGTTAGAGACTTGTCTTTGCAAACCTTGCCGATTGAACAATCGCTTGTTGATGCAAAAGCTCCAAGGATCTTGATCTTCGTATCTCAGGGTCTGACCGCGGCACAATTAAAGACGATCATGTTCATAGCCTTGGAGGCTGGAGTTGAAGACTTAAACTTTGCCATATCCAGTGTGTCTGGGGCCTTTTTCCCCGTGTTTGGGAAAGAAGTCGAACACAGTGATATAACTGTTCATTTGTCCGCGGTTGGATGTCGAGTGACTGTTCAAGAAAGGGCTGAGATTACAGAAGCTTTCAAAAAAGTGCCTGAACATGTAAAGCTTTCGACCACTAGCGGAAAATCTGATGACAAAGAGTACTTTGATCACTTTGAAATGCCTTGGAATCAAGCTACTGGCTTTAATAATGGCATAGTCAGAGCCTTGGCGGCTTTAGGTCAGGACGCCAAACTAAGCCGCGCGGTCAAAGTTGTGCTGGACAAAGCAGAATTACCTGCACAGTTGGTATATGATGCGGCCTTTGAGATTGTCGGGTTTCCCGGCAAACACTTTCCAGATGTTGAAATTAGATTTCCAGGTGTAAGATGCCCTAGGGTCAGCCCGTGTGTTGGGGGAATACCCGTCCTGTTTGCAAAATAAAGGAGATAGGCTGATGGCCGTTTACTCAAGTTACGACGTTGTAGTTTTTGACATGGAAGATGCCTTGATTGACCAGGGCTTTTCGCTTACCGCCGCGATTTCTAGGGCTGTCGATACATATCTCACCGAGTTATTGGGAATCAAGGCTGAAGGCGGTCCTGTGTTTACGCCTGATGATGTGCGAATATTTACAAACAACCACTTTTTCGACACAGACACAGATGTTGTAAACGCCCTGCTGACCGCTGCATTGAACTACATGAGCGTCGAACTGTTTGAGGATGATTTTCCTAATCACGACGGGCGCGACTTGTTAGATGCGATCAAGGCAACTGGTAAGCTCACAGATTCATTAGGAGATATCGCCAAAAACCTTAGAATGAATGAATATACTAAGCTGCTACGCCAGCGTGGAGGCGGTAAGCGAGGATTTGGTCGTCTGGGTTATATGCGTAACCAATGGATGATATTGGCTGAAGGTCATATTTTGATGGATAACCTCGTCAGGCGTATCTTTGCAGAGGTTTACCTAGGTCGAGAATTGTTCTTTAAAGAGTTCAACAGGGAGCGCCAGTTTTATGATGGGCCTGGTGTTATCGACCTGGAGCAATCCTGGATTGAAGTCGGTGCCTTAGCTTCACTACGCAAAAGATGCTCGTTTGCTGTGGTGACAAACAGGACCCAGGCAGAGGCCCAGTTTGTGCTGTCAAATCTGGGAATTGACAAGTTATTTGACGCTATCGTAAGCCAAGATGCCATGGGTATTGGCATGGCAGACCAGGAAGAAGTGTCATGGATTAGGGACTTAGGTGTAGGAGCCGTCGTAGAGGCAGACTACTCGACAAGGGTAGCCGAGGCTATCGAACGAGTAAGGGCCCAAGCTGGTCTTGAACAGATTCTTAGAGTTGCATATGTTGGCGACTGCACAAGGGAAAACAGGGGCATCAACACCCTGAAAGAACGTTATCGAATGACCGCGATTGGTACTGTGTTTGGCAGGGATCACTTGGCGGCGGCAGCCCAAAGGGAAAAAGGTGCCGATATTGTGGTTCATGATCCAGGACAACTGGTAAGAGCGCTGTCCGAGCGCCCAAGAATGCGGTCAAGCGAGTATATGTAGCCAGAGATCTGTGCTGCGGCTATCCGTCTGAATCCACTTCCATTCGATCTAAAATTGACATGGTTTTCAAGAAGAAGGTCAGCCTTGCAGTACCAACAGGACCGTTTCTGTGCTTTGCGACGATGACTTCCAAGAGATTCTTTTCCTCTTCCTTGATCTCTTTTTTGTCTTTCAAAGAGTAGTATTCGGGCCTATAAAGAAACATTACTACGTCGGCGTCCTGCTCAATAGCCCCAGATTCACGAAGGTCCGACAAAATTGGCCTTCTTTCATCACCCTTTCTTGCCTCAGGAGCACGGCTGAGCTGAGACAAGGCCACAACTGGAATACTCAACTCCTTGGCCATGGCTTTTAGAGACCTGGAAATCTCGGAAATCTGTTGCTCCCTTGGAACCTTACTGTCAGTCGGGTCAATCAGTTGCAGATAGTCAACCATTATCAGGTCAAGGTTGTTGGCCTGGCGCATACGCCGTGCCTTGGCACGCAATTCTAAAACGCTCATTCTTGGGGAATCATCGATGTACAACGGCAATTCAGCCAAGGCAGCACGCGCCCTCTTTAACTGCAACATATTGGAATCATTAAGCTCACCAGTGCGCATTCTCATTGATTCCAGACCGCTTTTTGCAGACAGCAAACGACCTGCAAGCTGTTCTGAAGACATTTCCAAAGAAACGAACAAAGTCTTGGCACCTTGTGATGCGGCATTTAGCGCCAAAGTAAGGGCAAAACTGGTTTTACCCATTGAAGGTCGAGCGGCCAAAATCAGCAAATCGGTCTTTTGCATCCCTAGCACGATTCGGTCGAGATTACGCATGCCAGTGGAGATACCAATCCGGTGGTCGCCAGCTGCGCGGGCCTCTTCAATCCTTGCCACGGCTGAAGCCACCACCTCACCAAGGCTCAGAATCGTGCCAGTAACCCTGGCCCCGCTTGCCTCCATCAACCTAGCCTCGGCCCGATCCAAAAATTCATCGGGCTCCATTTCCGCCGAGTAGCCTTCACTGACAACGGTGGAGGCCAAGACAATCATCCGCCGCACGGCGGCCTTATCTCGAACTATCTTGGCGTAATGGTCGATACTGGCAGAAGACTCCGCAAACGACATCAAGTTGGTAAGGTAGGCAGGCCCACCAACAGCGTCTAATTCACCAGCGTTTCTAAGCGTTTCGATTAAAGCAACGACGTCGATGGGGGCTTGGACATCAAACAACCTGAGCAAGCCTGCCATAATCTGCTGATGAGCCGGCAAGAAAAAGTCGTCAGGCTTTAAGTATTCCAAAGCCGTGGCAAACACACTTGGGTCAACCAAAATTGAGCCCAGGACCGCATTTTCAGCCTCTGGACTAAAAGGAGGCTGACGCTCACCTGGTCGCCAGACTTGAGCAGGATTTGGAGTGTTTTTCATGTTTCGCGCACCCATGGCTTGGCAAGGATACACGGCTTGGGGGTTTAGGTAAAACGTTACCCAAAAAACTTTTGAGCAGATTTTCTACATGTATTACACAGATTTTACACAGCTTTTAAACAGCTGATTCAACAGATTTCTTGACAGGTTTTCTTCAGGATTGACCTAAACAATCTAAGACTATAGTCTTCGCAACCATGGATGAGACTAAAATTATAGTTCTGCCAAGTGTTTTGATTGATCAGATAGCCGCTGGTGAAGTGGTTGAAAACCCAACATCGGTGGTCAAGGAATTAATCGACAACGCTATCGACGCAGGAGCCAAGCGAATAACAGTCGAGATTGAAGGCGCTGGACTGGCCGTTTTAAGGGTGATTGACGACGGCAAGGGCATGTCCCCAACTGATGCGCCAAACGCGCTTTTACGCCATGCAACCAGCAAAATTCGCACTCAAAACGACTTAAGCAAGATATCAACCATGGGCTTTAGAGGAGAGGCTTTGCCTTCTATAGCCTCTGTATCTAAGCTCACCCTAGTTACAAGGCGTCCTGAAGATGATTTTGGTACTGAAGTAAGTGTCAAAGATGGTGTCGTGACTGCTAAACCTTGTGCCGCACCAGTTGGAACCACTGTGACTGTGCTAGATCTGTTTTACAACACCCCTGCTAGGTTGAAGTTTCAAAGTTCTGAGCGCAGCATAATGGGCCAGCTTAACGACTTGATGGGACGATTCGCCTTGGCCTTTCCACAGCTTCACCTGACGATGGTGGCAAAACGCACTTTGGATTACCCTCCCTGCTCAAACATCAAGGATCGTGCGGCTCAAGTCTACGGTGCAGCATTAGGGGCAAACCTTTACCAGGTGCATGACGAGCGTAATGGAGTCGAGGTTTTTGGCGTAATTGGAGACCCGTCTGTCAGTAGGTTGAATTCTTCAAGAATTCACCTGATTTTGAACAATCGTCAAATCCAAGACAACGTTTTAAGGCGGGCAATCTTGAACGCCTATTCTGTCTTGCTATCAGCTGGCCAATTTCCAGTTGCAATTCTGTCTATTACATTGGACCCCAGCGAAGTAGACGTAAACGTACACCCCAGGAAAACCGAGGTCAGATTTGCAGATATAGACCTTGTTGCTAGGGCTGTATACCACGCAGTTTCCAAGACGGTCACAAAAACCCCGTGGTTGCAACAAAGTAAGCCCAGCTACAGTGACGAGCCGCCAAAGTTGGTACAAGATGGTTTTGGGGTGAGGGAACTATTTGAGTTTCCCGGCGAACAGCAAACAGACCTTTTTTCTAGTGAATTGGCGCAACCAAGTAGCCATGGCCTTGTTGAATCGTTTAGTGCCCTGCGTTACAAAGGCCAGGTGGCCAGAACTGTTTTAGTCTGTGAAGGCAAGGACTCACTGGTTTTGATAGACCAGCATGCTGCCCACGAACGAGTGAACTTTGACCGACTGTGGCAGGCTGTTGAAAACAAACAGGTAGCCCAAGAACCACTGATGTTTCCTGAGGTTCTTGGCTTAGACCCAAACGAAATTGCAGGACTTGAGAAGTCAAAAGACTTGCTGCTTTCACTTGGTTTGGACTTGGAATTTTACTCTGGCGATTCAGTTGCAATACGCTCTATTCCCGCGATCATGCGAGGAAAATCCGCGGCGGCTCTTGTACGCGATTGCGCCCAAGCTGCAACTGGCAGTTCAGGCACTACAGGCATCGAACGGTTACATTTGATGGTCGCAACGATAGCATGCCATTCATCGATTCGAGCTGGAGACGCCCTTTCTGACGATGAGGCCCTGACTTTGCTAAAATCGATGGACAGCGTCAAGGATTTTGCTGGTTATTGTCCACACGGTCGCCAAGCTGTGGTAGTTCACCCCATATCAACGGTCTTACGCTGGTTCGGACGGTAAAAAATGAAACCTTTAGTCATCTGTGTAATGGGGCCAACAGCCTCTGGAAAATCTGCTCTTGCCATGGATCTGGCGCTGTATTTTGGTGCAGAAATCATAAACGGCGACTCAATGCAGGTTTACAAGGGAATCCCCATTGGAACTGCAGCTCCCACAAAGGAAATGTTGCGCCAGGTTCCTCATCATCTGTTTGCTTATCTGGCGGTCGATGAAACGCCAAACGCCGCCACCTGGGCCGCTGATGCCGCCGCAATAATAGATAAACTCGCTTCCACTGGTATCCTGCCTATCTTGGTTGGTGGAACCTTCTTTTGGATGAAGGCTCTATTTGAAGGATTTTCCCAAATACCACCCATTTCTGTGGAGTTTAAAGCAAGGGCCCTTGAAATCATTGAAACCAAGGGGTTAGACGGTGCTTACCAATTATTAAAAGAAGTAGACCCAGATATTGCGTCTAGGATTAATGCTTTGGATACCCAGCGCATAGCCAGAGCATTGGAGGTTTTTCTTGGCACCGGTAGCCCGTTGTCCAAGTTCCAACAGGCGCCACCTGTACCTGCAACTTTGGCGAAACCTTTGCGCCTGATCCTGGAAGTTCCCCGAGAAGTCCTTTACCAAAGGATTGAACAGCGTTTGGACGAAATGTTTGCACAGGGGCTCGTTGAGGAAGTTCAAAGCGTACTGGATCAAGGCTACAGTCCAAAGGTACGCCCCATGATGTCTTCCAGTTACGCGCCAGTGGTGGATTTCCTGGAAAAACGGTGTGACTGGCAAACGATGCGCGACAGAATCGCCCAGGGTCATCGAAACTACGCAAAACGCCAGATCACTTGGTTGAAGCAAGAAGACGGGATTAGGCTTGATTTCCAGGACAAAGAACAAGCATTTAAAGTAGTTGGGGAATTTTTGAAAAGTGCGGACTAAGGTGATGGAAAATCAAAACTCCATCTGGGAGCGCTGCTGCTGACGCTTCTTTTGGAACATGCGTTCCTGACGCTCCTGCTCTTCCTTACAGACGATGCAATAAGTCGTCTCTGGTCGTGCGGTCAACCGTTTTTTTCCTATAGGGTCACCGCATGATTCACAAAGGTCGTACTCACCGTCCTTGATACGCTGTAAGGCTTTTTCTATCTTTCGCAAAAGAAACTTTTCTCTGTCTCGGAGTCGGTATTCAAATGAATGGTCATACTCGGTTGAAGCCTGATCTATTTCATCAGCGGCTCTAATCTCCTCCATGACCTGGGAATTTAGTACCTCACGTGCCGATTCGTTAAGGGCGTCACGCTTTTGTTCCAAGACCTTTTTCAATTCCGCAGTTTCTTCTGGAGTCAGCCGTTTGATTTCGTTGTCAGTAGTGTTTACAGCCATGAAAGCCCCCGTATCGGATCCCAAGACCTTGATTATTGTTGGCTATACCTTGGAAGTCAAGCTAGGACGCCTAAAATCGCGACTGTGGGGGAGTTTTTCTAGCTCTTTTTCGCTAGCACAATCACCTCATGACCACGCTCATATTGGTGCCTGTTCATGCTGATCCACTTGGACACCAGTCGCCACGGCACTAAGTTTAGAACCATCCATGAAATGACACCCATGTCCCAAGCCTGAAGACCAGTACTGATCATGCTGCGTTCAATCGGAGTCCCCTCCATCTTGGGGGCAGGCTTTATAGCAGTGTAAACACGCCTCATCAACCACAACGCTGGGTAGGTGATATCCCACATTTCTATGATCGAATAACCGTTGTCACGAAGCATTTGTTCAAGCACGTTTAAATCGTATCGTCGCAGATGACCGTAGTAATCATCATCCCAGCGCCATTCTCGCTGTGGATGACTTGGGATTGTCATTACCAGATGACCACCCTTTGGTTGAACAGATGAAACCGCGCTCAGTACTGCATGGTCATCCTCAACGTGCTCAAGGACATCAAACATCACAACTGTTTCGACAATGGCGCCTTTAAGCAGCTCGGCCAGATTCAGCAAGTTTCCAGATATAACCTCAACCGATGAGACCTGAGCTAGTTCCGAACGTGCGGTCTCTAAAGCCACCTCGGACATATCAACCGCAAAACCAGCCCACCCTTTTTTGCTGAGGTGTAAAGCAACATCACCAAGCCCACAGCCAGCATCTAAAAAGGGGCCCTTCAAGCTATAACGTTGAATGAGCTCATCTAGCTCCTTAATGATGTGATCCTTGAACGGTGAAAAACTGGCCATCAAAGACTCCTGTTTCAGCTAACCGCTAGCCCCAAAAAGCAATTCAGTTAGTTTAAGATTCAAACATCAACAACCGACTGTCTAAATCGCCGTTAAACACGCCTTGCCATCTGGTCGCCTTTGGCAATGCCCTTTCAATTGAACGGTCCCCTGCTAAGACTGCAACAGTCCAATGACGACGGCGAGCAATTAACCTCGCTATATCGTTGTACAAACTGGAATCGGCGGCCAGTCGTCTACCGTATGGTGGATTCATGGCTATCAGTCCAGGTCCTGTACCTAGAGCCAACTTATCAAGAGGTTGAACTGCGTGGGCCAATTTGACCCCAGCTAACTTGGCATTTGCCAAAGTCAATTCAACCGCCTGGGGGTCTATATCCATTGCCATAATCGGTGCTGATGCCTGACGTACTGCAGCCTTGGCTTGAGCACGCATCTCGGCCATCACGCTTGCTTCCTGTTTAGAAAATGACGCCCAACGCTCAAACCCCATCTTAGGACGAAGCAAGCCTGGAGCCACGTTACAAGCCCTCAAAGCGGCCTCAATAGCCAAGGTCCCAGACCCGCACATTGGGTCTATAAACGACGTCTCAGGATCCCACTTTGCCAAACGTAATATCGCAGCCGCAAGGTTTTCCTTCAAGGGCGCCGCCAACGCCTCAGCCCTGTACCCACGGCGGTGCAACGATTCGCCTGCCAAATCAAGATAAACTGTCAGCTCATTAGCAACCAGATGGACGAAAACGTGAACGTCTGGGTCCTTCCTGTCGACCGAGGGCCTTTGTCCCAGCCGCTCACGTTGCTGGTCTACGATGGCGTCTTTTACCACCTGGGCGATGTAATTCGTGTGGGTTAACACACTATCCTTGCAGTACGAAGTGACCGCAACTGTCACCTCAGGGTTCAGATACAAGGCCCAGTTAATCTGCCTGACCGCTTGGTACAAACCATCGCTACCAACCGCCGTAAAAGTACCAAGTTGCCGTAAAATCCTAAGCGCGATCCTGCTGTGCAGACATGCCCGCCAACCATCTGCACGGTTTCCTTCAAAGTGAACGCCACCACGATCCGCCCTTATCCTACGAAGGCGCAGCTCGCGAAGCTCATCTCTTAAAGCACCTTCTGTCCCCTTGGCTGCGGTCGCAAAAAAGACAAGACGCTCATTCAAATCGATCAATCTTCTATACCACCTTTCGAAGCCCATCTACTGGATTTAGCCTAGTGGCTCGCCAAGATGACAGCACGCAAGACAAAAAGACCACGACCAAAGACGACAACGCAATGGTTACAACATCTTTCCAATGCAGTACCGCAGGCAGCTTGGTTATCAAATAAACCTGAGGGTCTAGGCCAAAATCCAAGGCCTGTATGCCCCACACAACCAGCCGCCCGATCACAAGTCCAACAATGACCCCAGCTAATCCAAGTACGAATCCATGGACAACAAAAACCCTCATCAATTGCACTTTTGAGGCGCCCAACGCCACCAGCGTGGCAATCTCTTTCACCCTTTCCCGTGCGACAATCAGTTGGGTCCCCACAATGTTAAAGGCTGCAACCACGACAATGATCAAAAAGAACAGGACCAAAACCACTTTTTGCATCCTAAGCGCAGAAAACAAGTTTTCGTTCATCTCTTTCCAGTCAACAACCCTGTACCTTTGCGTTGGGCCAAAAGCCGCGCTGCTGTACTCAAGTGATTGCTGTGCGCTTAACGTGGCAATTTGCAGGTCTTGGACCGACTTGGCTCTATTGTCGCTTAAGTTGTCTTCGATGACCTTGTCGATCCCGTTGCGAATTGCAACGACATCATTAGCAAAATCAACCAATGTGAAGGGCGTTAATGCTGATGCAATGACTGGCTGCATGGCGTCAGAAATAAAAAGGTCTTCAAATCGAAGCTCAATCCAGCGGACCTCAGGGCCTCGGCCTAAAAACTGTAGGGCTGCATTAAGGTCCAAAATCACCAAACGCGAGTCATATTCAAAAAAACCGGAGTCAAAACAGTCAACTACTACAAAAGACTGTTTTGCTGTTGAAGGAGTTCCCCTATCAACACCTCGCAAAGGGGTCGTCAAAGTGACTTTTGAACCAGGTCCAACCTTCAACCTTGAGGCCAACTCACACCCCAACAAGACTGTCATTGGCTTGCCGGGTTCGTATGTCAAAGGCTTAAGAGAGCCCCCCTTGGTAAGAGCTCGTAATGATGAAACTTTTTCTACGCCCTCAAGGTCAACGCCTTTCACGATGGCACCAATCGAGGCATCATCACTTGAGATCATCATTTCGTCATATGTGGACGGATTTACACCGGTAATTCCTGGTACCCGCTCAAGCAGTTTGGCTGCTTCTTCATATCCAGTAAAGGTGCTGCCACGGCTCATGACAACGGCATGAGGATAAACCCCCAAGATACGATCCCGAAAGGCCTCTTCAAAGCCACCAGTTACAGCGAGCACCGCCGTTAATGTGGCGACCCCAATACCAATACCAAAAACGGATACTATGGTTGCAGCTGAAACTCCAAGTCGATTTCGACCTGAAAACAAAGACAGTCCAAGTGCCCAAGAAAACGGCAGATGTCGCAGTAAACCAGTCAGAGCTCCCCCATAATTTCGATGGCAGGCATGCCGGGCTGGGATTGTAGCCCAATCCAACATTCCATGCACGTTGGCGGGTGTTTGTAATGCTTGGGGTTGTCACTAATTTTTGATACGCTACTGATTGCCTTGGCTTTGATGCCTAACATGAAGGTGTAAAAATGCTTAACGTCGCATTATTTGGACCGCCAGGAGCTGGAAAGGGAACCCAGTCTGCCCGTTTGCTGCAGCGGTACGGACTCCACTACATAGCTACAGGCGATCTACTTAGACACGAGCTAAAGAACCAAACAGAGCTTGGCCTTCAGGCAAAGGCGATAATTGAACAAGGTGGGCTGGTTCCCGATGAAATCATCGTTCAAATTCTTGAGAAAACGATTACCTCCCACACCAACGTTAATGGTTTTTTATTTGACGGCTTTCCCAGAACCTTTGTCCAGGCATACATCCTTGAAGGCCTGTTGCGTAAGCTTCACACTTCATTGGCCAATTTAATCAGTTTGGAGGTGCCAAGAGAAGAGTGCTACAGACGGCTTATTAATCGGGCAAAGACCTCTGGTCGAAGTGATGATACTAAGGCAGTCATTGAGTTTCGCCTTAAAGAGTACGAAGAAAAAACGGCGCCTGTACTCAGCTTTTATGACCAACGAAAAATACGGGTCCCGGTTGATGGAACTGGTACAGAAGACGAGGTTTTCGGGCGAATCAGCGCCGTCTTAGATGAATCACTGATGCAGGTTCAGTTAAACGTGGTGATGTTGGGGGCACCTGGAGCTGGGCGTGGAACCCAAGCCAAGAGGCTGGCCGAACGGTTCAATCTATCGTACTTGTCGACGGGCGATTTGTTGCTGAAGGAAATAGAGCTAAAAACTGAAACCGGGAGGCTGGCCGAGACCTATCTTCAAGCTGGTAAACTTGTCCCTGATGAGATAGTTATCCGCCTGATTGAAGGACACATAGAAAGCAACGCTAACAAAAACGGGTTTATTTTCAAGGGTTTTCCCAGAACATTGGTCCAGGCGTACATCCTTGATGGCCTTTTAAGAAAAATCGGCTCCAAGGTTTCTTGTATTTTGGACATTCAAGTACCACCTTTGGAGCTGGTTAAACGCCTGGCCCAACGCGGATTTCCCTTTGACAATAGCGCGGAAGCCATAGTTCGGCGAATTGAAGAACACGAAAAATATGCCAAAGCTATCGTAGATTACTACTCGAAAACCGGACGCCTGCATAGCGTTGATGGTACTGGAAGCAAGGAGGCGATTTATGAACGGCTTGCGGCCCACGTCGAGGACGCGTGGCGCAAAGCGCGATGATAAGTTAAATGAAACAAAGGAAGGGAGGATATGAAGAAAGTTAAGCTTTGGGTCGTGATAATTGTTGGTTTGAACACTGTTGGTTTGGGTTGTTGCAAAAAGGAATCTGCACAAGAGCCGACAGTTGAAGAACAGCCCACGCTGAACTTTACTGCGTCTAGGCTGTTTGCAAACTTCAACGTTAACAAGACCTCTGCAGAAGCACGGTTTAAAGGGCGATTGTTCAATATAAAAGGGGAGGTCTATGACGTTCCATATGATGGAGGCCTTCCAGTCGTTTTGTTGGACACCGGCGACACGATAACGCAAATAAGGGCGCTTTTTCACGATGAATTCAAGCCACAGGTTCAAGCTTTAAAGAAAGGGCAGCACGTTCATATCCACTGCAGGTGCGCTGGCTATACTGATTTAGTTGAGCTGGTGGATTGTTCGTTCGTAAAGTCAAACCCGGATGATGCCTCCAAATGAAACCTGAACAACCCCAACAAAAGTCCGTTCAAGCAGAAATTATCGAGCTGCGAGAGCAAATCGAACGGCACAGTAAGCTTTACTATCAAAAGGATTCTCCCGAGATTTCAGACTGGGAATTCGACCAGCTTTTTAAGCGACTACTTGAGCTTGAGGCACAGTATCCACAGTTTGTTACACCAGACTCACCTTCCCAACGTGTTGGAGCGGCGCCATCCCTGGAATTCAAGCAGGTAACACATCGAATTCCCATGCAGTCTCTGCAAAATGCGATGTCTGAGGCAGAGCTTGTGGCCTTTGATGAAAGAGTCCGAAAGGCTTTAGAGAAACATAAAGAAATCACTTACGTCGTGGAGCCAAAATTTGATGGTCTGTCAGCTTCTTTAACCTATGAAAATGGGCTGTTGACCGTTGCTGCTACCCGTGGAGATGGAAGCACAGGCGAGGATGTAACTGCCAACGTTCGAACTATTAAGAGCATTCCTTTAAGACTGGACTTTAAAAAAAATGGTAAGCGCCGCCCCGAGCCGGCTTCAGGTCAAACCTTGGATCTATTTGCAGATTTAGAGGACGAACAAGTCGAATCCATCTTGGAGATTCGAGGCGAAATCTTTATGCCAATAGAAGGATTTAACGCCTTAAATGAAGCGAGAGCCGCGAAAAACGAGCCACTTTTTGCAAATCCTCGAAATGCAGCTGCAGGTGCTTTGCGCCAGTTGGATCCTAAGGTTACAGCATCACGTCCTTTGGACTTTTCTGCTTACGCGATTGGTGAGTCCAAAGGAATTGATGTGAATTCACAGTGGGAACTGTTGGCAAGCCTTAAAGAGCTTGGCATGCCTGTGTCGGCCCTGGCAAGAAAGGCCATTGGCATAGCAGCCGTTATTGAAATATGCCGTGAATTCGCCCAAAAAAGGGATTTGCTGTCCTTTGACATTGATGGAGTTGTAATCAAGGTTGATTCATTTGGCCTGCAGGCAGAATTAGGAGAAATTTCTCGCAGTCCAAGGTGGGCTATTGCATTCAAATTTCCACCCAGACGGGAAACGACACAAGTAGTTGGAATAACGGAACAAGTTGGCCGGACAGGAATCCTGACTCCAGTAGCGGAGCTGGCTCCTGTACGAGTATCTGGGGTGGTTATCACTAGGGCTACCCTTCATAACGAAGACGAGTTGCGCCGAAAGGACGTAAGAATTGGGGATACAGTCGAGGTTCAAAGGGCTGGAGATGTAATCCCCGAGATTGTCAGGGTTATTTTGGAAAAGAGGCCCCAAGATTCGCAACCTTTTGTGTTGGCGACTCAATGTCCATCTTGCCAAGGCCCCATTGTCAGAAGTGAGGGAGAATCAGCTAGAAGATGCATAAATGCCTCGTGTCCTGCGCAGTTAAAAGAACATCTGACGCATTTTGCCAGTAAGCGGGCAATGGATATCGAAAATCTAGGTTCTGCTTTGGCGGACCAACTGGTTGATAAAGGGTTGGTACGAAACGTTGCAGATATTTTCTATCTTACCTACGAGCAGTTATTAACCCTTGAAGGCTTTGCTGATAAATCTGCCACAAACGTTCTCGCAAGTATTGACGCGGCCAAACAACGTCCGCTTGCAAGGCTGATTACAGGCCTTGGGATTAAAGGTGTAGGTGAGACCCTAGCACGCGCCTTGGCGGCCGAATTTCACACAATGGAGGCCCTAGAACAGACAGCTTTGACTCCCATTGAGGCTAATGCTAACGCACAAGACCCGCTTCTAAACATCACTGATGTTGGCCAGGTAATTGCGCAGTCGATTCGCGACTGGTTTGCCCAGGACTCCAATCGAGCGGTGCTGACTTTACTGCGGGATGCTGGCGTTCGCATGGATAGCGATGTTTCGATAATCCAGCAAGATGGCCGCTTTTTGGGTAAAACCTTTGTTTTTACCGGAACTTTGACAAAGTTTGGTCGAAAAGAAGCCGAGGAGTTGGTCAGGCAACGAGGAGGAAAAACCTCATCGTCAGTGTCCCAAAAAACTGATTATGTAGTGGCTGGAACTGAAGCTGGCTCCAAAAAGACAAAGGCGGAAAACCTTGGAATAACAATACTGTCAGAACAAGAATTCTTTGACATGCTCAAAAACTAGCCCTGTCCCTGCCCCGGACCCTGTCCCTTCACCTGTCCCCGCCCCCAAAATCGCCGCAAATATCACTGGAAAGTAATTCAAGAAAGGAACTTGCAGACCTTAAAACTCATCCGCCCCAGCAACAGGCTGCAGACCTACACAGTGTTCTGGAGTGGGAATCCAACACACATATACATCCGGCCCCTTGTCATTTGGTCGCTTTGGCCTTGGAGCACAGACCTGGTAGTCACCACAAGGATTTTCATCGGCTGGGTCACATTCCTTGGAACAAAACGCCGGTGGGTCCCAAACACCGTCACCGTTGGCGTCAACCGCCCGAGGCGGTCTATATCCGTTTCCATCCACATCCACCAGAATTGGATTCGTGGCGCCCCACGGAAGCGACGGGTAGCTATCAGGCAATTCTATTGAGCCAGTTAAAGAGTCCAAATCCCCAAGGAATGAACCTACCTTGTCTACCAAAGACCCAAATGAAGCCAGCACCTGGTCAAGTGCTAGACCAATGATGGTCGTGACCAGAATGTCACCGTAAGCCGCCCGCTTGTAAGCAGGAGACATGCTGGAGTCGGCACTAACGCCATAAGCCAACACAACATACCAAGAGTCAATGTCAGGTTGCTCCAGTTCAATAACCTCATCAAAGTCAACGATAGCTTCAACGGGTTTATCGGGGAAGAAGCGTTTTACCAATTGGCTGTTTGACCAAATCTCCACCCTATCGACCTTAAACCACGAAGGAGTCTGCACTTTGACATGAGCCAATATCGGTCCTGATGACTCTAACGTATCGGAAATACCGGCTTTTCTTTCAGTGGCCTTATCAACCAATGAAAACTCGATGTATGGACCACCCGAAACAACGACGTCACCTCGCTTGATGTTTCGATGGATCTCATCACGATCTATGGCATTCGGCTTATCCGTTGAAGAAGCGACGAAATTCCTGGGACTTCCTATCTCTTTGGATGACCCATGACTGTCGGAGTTACCAACTATTGTTTTGTTAAAACCAACATCCAGGAAGTGGAACCAGTCCTGAACCATCTCCATACGATCGGTGCAAGGCCTCATATCATCAAGCGGACACTCATCGCGACAGGTAATTACACATTCAGTGGTCCATTTGTCATCACAGGCAGGCATGATAGGCTTAACACACTCAAGACACGCGTCCTTGTGTTTACAGCCAATATCAGTTTCCTCTGTGGTCGAAAAATAGACGTCGTTTTCGTCCTCGGTGCGCTCCATCATATAGCGAACACCAAGGAACTTAAGCCCCTCTAACGCGGCTCTCTTACAGTCAACGGCGGTCCAACCATCTGGAATACCATCAGCGCAATGCTCAAGTTCAGCCCTGAACTCCGCGTGCCACTGGCAGTGCCCCAGCTTTATCATCCACTGTCCACGCTCATCTTCAGGAAGCTTAGGATTAGCAACTTTATTCGCCACTTCTTCACAGTCGTATGGGTCGGCCTGGAACCAACCACAAACAGCATCTTGGCCATTCTTTTTAAAAGACAAAGCAGACGGGTCGCCCCTCATCCGCACTATCTCGCGGTAACATCGGTTGTGGCGTTCGACCTCGCCCACAGTGGGGGTGTGGATGTACTGCAAGTTCTTGCCGTTTAGGATCTCCATCGCATCAAAATCACACGGGGATTCAGCCAAGGCCTGATTACACATCTCCATGCCTGGAGTCTTACGCTGCAAGCTGTAACCCTTCATTCCTATCTGGGCGAAGTAGCCAAGGAATCCGTCCCTAGGATGGTTGACTTGTAAAACATAGGCGTCCTCAGGCCCATCGAGAGTGGCCCTAGCCACATCCCATATCTCACGCATGGTCCTGCCCTGCCACTGGGGAGCGCCATTCACTGAGGCCTTACGATGGTCATAATTCAAGGGATAGGCATTGAAGTGCCCGTATTCCAACGGGGAAACTTCAGCTGAAGGTGTCACCTGTAAGAACCCCTCCAATCCCTTCTCGTATATGTAAGGCATGTAGTCGACTATATGGTCGTGATCGGTCGCCGTAATATACTCAAGACCTTCTGCCAAAACAGAATAAACCCTGTCAAATTCGTCCATCGCCGAGTCAACGCTGGCTCTGGAATGTACGTGAAGATCAGCAGAAATCCGGCCAGTGGTGTCAACTTCCCTGATCAGGCGGGCCCTAAGCGTGGAAGCCTGCCCACCAATTACCTCGAAATTGTCTACAACATAGTTGTCGTATTCAAAGCCACGCGATACCACAACCCTGTAATTTCCTGGTGGAAGCGAGACAGTCCCCTGTCCAGTTGCTGAGTGTTCAACTCGTGTGACCCCGTGATCATAGCGGGAATCTCCAAGTTCAGGCTCGTTGCTTCCAGTCCACCAGTGAACCTCACCCTCAGCGTCAAGGGATTGGAACGACAGCCTGCCAGGACTTGCGACACCTCCTTCGTCGGTTATGAAGTATTCCACCTTCCCAGCACTTGGAACAACTAAAGCCACGTTTGCAGTACCATCAACGGTAACTTCAACAGGCTGAAACGCAGACTGCCCACGGTCAGAAGCATGAGCAAACACGAGGTATCGTCCAGGTGGAACTGGCCCCTTAAACGAACCATCTATCGAGCGATTGATTCCAACATCACTTTGGAACTGAGTCACAAAGCCAGAGTTACCATAAGCCTCAAGGGCGGCCATGCGATATTCAGCCCAATTTGCAGGTAGGGGGTCACCTTGCTTTTCGCGGTAATCATTAACCACGAAAACACTGATGTGGCTCGCTGGATTCATCGAGCCCTCTTCAAGTACCACTCCCTTTAAGGTGCCAACTGGAGTCCCTCTGACCTCATAGACAGAGGCAACTGCCGAGCCGACGTCACCGTCACCCACGGCCAGTATTCGCTCATACTTAAAGCTTCGGTTGCGATCCACCGCTTTGTGACCACCAGACTCAGCCTCCAAGACATCCCCTTCGGTAAAGTGCGTCAAAACAGCTGTAGCTGACGTTGAATAAAGGGGAATCATCACCTTTGAGGGCATGCACTTGTGCTCTGGGAACAGATCGATGGCAAACCCACCCTCTGGATTTGTAATGGCACGCCCGTACTCGTCAGCGCTAGATACTTTCAGTCCAGTTGCCGTTTCTAAAACGCCGACTTGCTCTTCCAAAACCTGTTTACGCCAGCTTGCCAAAGCATCCGCCTTGGTTGGCACATCCTTTGTGATGGCAGTTAAAAACAAGGGTTTACGGTCTACTACCAACTGACGAACGCGACTGGCCGCATCACGCTCGGCAAGGTTTTTTGCCAGGTCAAGCTTCGAGTTGCCAGTCAACGCCGCCGAAATTTCCTCTTCACTTGCAGGATCTGCCCTTACCGCGGCAATCCGATAGGAATCACAAAGATTCGTTTCTTGGGGATTTACAGTAGTCCAAGCGTAGCTTACGTTTTTACCAATTGCGGCTATCCAATCAGCAACGATTGGGCTGCCCATGGTTCCAACTCCCTGCCACATGTTTTCATATATCTTACGGTCGATGTCATGGCCAAAGCCAGGCAAAAACGGTTGCGCTTCACTGCCAAAAAACAAGAAGTCACCAGCAACTATGCCGCCTTTCCAGGTGGCCTCTTCCCAACTTTCAGGCTGGCCCAGCAAAACCTTGAAGAAGTCACGACTTTCGTTGAAGGTCGCCATGTCTTTGGTTTCATTCGCACATTCGCAAATAGGGCACATACGCTTGTAAGGCTGCTCGTGCGCACCGTCCTCTTCATCCACCTCAGCAAAAACGTATCCAAATTCGCACTCTTTATCGCATACAACTGGCGCACAACCACCAAGAAGCTTGTTAGATGGGGCAGATAAAACGACCTTGGTCTTTTGACGTAAAAACGATTCGCCTGGACGCACAGAATAATCAGTCACAAAGTCAAAGTTCAGTTGAAGACGGTTCAAAAGCCCAAAGAGGTTGACGTCCATTTGCAGAACCACTGGTAGTAAGTCAGCCAGATCCCTTGCTTCCAACTCAAGGCCACCAAGTTCCAATTTTTCCAAAAGCTTGTCCAAGAAATCGCGATTTAGGAATTTCATCACATCGAACATGTAAGCCGAGTGGCCTGTAACTCTGACTACCGCTTCCTGGCCGTCGCTTCCATCCTTCAAGACAAACACGCCACCATTAGTGAAATCTACTGTAATTCCCTCAGGATCCAGCTTTATAGCTTCGGTAGGATTTGAGGGGTTAACTACCAATAGGTTCGCCAATGGGAAAGACTCTGAAAAAGAGTCCCATCCCTTACCATTACGATACTCTGCTTCAAAACGTCGCAAGTCGAGATCCAAGACGGTGCCACCAAATACTCCAGCGGCATACCCAGGTCCAGGACCACCGATTATTGCCCTGATTTTGTCGTTTTCCAGCAAAAAGTCCCCAATCTTGGCCTTAGCGGAAGGACCACCAATCAGTTCGTCATTTCGCTCGACCATCTTGGCCCTTAGCAGGTCATTCTCGCCACAACCGGAAAATGCCAGCAAAAGACCAGCGAGGGCTACCCCTTGCCAAAGCTTCAATCTGGGGATCTTGAAAGCGAATATCCCAATTTCATGCATGACTTTCATAAATACCCTCCGTATTTTGGCCGGCTATTAGAACTTGAACTGCATACCAGCAACTACGGAATCATTGGCAATGGAAGCTCCATAAAGCTCAATTCGCTTTTGATACTCCAACTGTACCTTCAGGTTGTGACCAAAAGCGTAGTAGGCCAACGTGGCAGCAACAACTACTTGATCTCCTTCATTATCGAGGTCCATGTTGTCATTGATGTATTCAACCCTGGCAGAAAGGCCCAAAAGTTCCTTCAGAATCATGTAGCCGACAGTCCCGTGGGCGGTAACCCTGCTAACTTCTGTGGTAAGAGCGTCCAGCGATGTTGGCTTGGCCTGTGGTTTTGCATGGTCCCAGATGGCCTCTCCAAGCAGATGGAAACCCCAAGCCTTCATGTGGAGGTATCCTGAAGCCCCATATATTTCACTGGTTTTGCCGTTGCTGTAAAAACCGCCGCCCCCAAAGGCCAGCCGGAAGGATTTTTCAGACTTAAGGTCAACCTCCCCGTCACCTATTGGGTCTAAAGGCTCGACATCGATGCGGCCGACGTAGGACAGGCGCTCAAACTTGTTACCCAAGCTAACACCAACCCCGTTATAACCTTGGAAGAAACTGGCCTTGCGCTGAAGCCCATTGAAGACTCCAAGAGTCAATGTCAGATGTTTTTCCCAAAGCTCTGAATGAAGCGAGATACCAAGGGTGTTGCCTGGAGCCATCGCATCCACACCGATAGCACGATCCAGATGGGCGATATTTCCAGATGAGTTCATCTCAGTTTTAACAAATGGGAACTTGTGAAGCCCCACAGTCATCCCAAACCATCTGGTGGGGGTCCAGTCAACATAGGCCTCGTAAAGTGGCCCGCCCGACTTTTCCTGGTCAAATACATCCAGTTCAAGCTTGTACGTGATCGTCTTAAACAGGCTGCCATCCACGCCGAATCTAGCCCTACGAAGCCTAAAGCCAGACTCCTGCATATGGTCCCCTTGGGAAAGCAGGGAATCATCAGCGGCCCAACCCAACCATGCCTGAATACGGGTATGTGGCGCGATGTTGAACATGTCGTTGCCCAGTCGCAGACTCTCACCCGCCAGAAGTTCATTCATTTTGTCGCGCATACGTTTAGAATCGCGCTCGTCTGATGTGTCCTGCGTAGCCCCTTTGGGGATATCTGCTGTCACGAGATCTTCAGCCACTAGAGAGCCCTCGGCAGCTTCGGGTGCCTCAACCACCACAGGTTCTGCGACCTCAGCACCAACGGGGTACTCCTGGGCACTAACATACGGCGCGGCCAGGATGACAAATAAACCAGCTACCAGCGATACAGTTCCTACCCTCATGGGATCCTCCGAACAAACTATCCCCGCGATGTTATACCAGTCGATTCTTCAGTCAATGGTTCAAGGCAAGATTATTTGGATTAATTTGGTATTTAGCCCAATCCTTGGTCTATCATCGCGTTCGCGATACGGTTAAAAGCGGCTATATTCGCCCCCAGCGAGTAGTCGATTAACCCCTCAGAATTCTTGGCATATTCCAAACACATATGGTGGATATCGCCGACAATTTCCATCAGTTTTCTGTCAACCTCTTCATAAGTCCATCTAAGACGCTGACTGTTTTGCGTAAGCTCTAGCCCTCCAACAACGATGCTGCCCAAATTTGCAGCCTTTCCAGGGCCGACTAAAACACCCTGTTCCAAGAAAAAGGCAAGCGCTTCACCAGTGCAAGGGGCATGCCCCCCCTCAATCACATATCCACAACCATTGGCCTTAAGCTCCTGCGCTTCTTTTATTCCAATCTCATGTTGGGTGGCACACGGTATGGCAAGGTCACAGCGCACCCCCCAAGGCTTTTTGTCCAAAAAAAACTTTGCGCTTGGATATTTTCGAGCATAGTCGGATATCCGCTCATTGCCTGAAGCCCTAAGTTCAAGCAAATAATCAAGTTTTTCACCAGCGATGCCGTCCGCATCAATTATAAAGCCGTCAGGGCCAGAAAGTGTGATAACCACCGCACCCAATTGATTTAACTTTTTAATCGCCCCCCAAGCCACGTTCCCAAAACCAGAGATGGCAACCGTTTTGTCTTTAAGGCTTTCCCCCCTGGTTTTAAGCATTTCATTTGCAAAATATGCGACCCCAAAACCGATTGCCTCAGGCCGAAGCAGCGTCCCACCCCAATCTAATGACTTTCCAGTAATAGCCGCATTAAATCGGCCCGTAAGTTTGCGATACTGCCCGAAAAGATAACCAATTTCCCTACTACCCACCCCGACATCCCCTGACGGAATATCAACATCTGGACCAATTACCTTGATAAGCTCAGTCATAAAGGCCTGACAAAACCGCATTATTTCCGCTTCTGAGCGCCCCCTTGGCGAAAAATCGGCCCCACCTCTAGCACCCCCCATTGGCAAGGTGGAAAGGCTGTTTTTGATGGTCTGATCCAGCGCCAAATTCTTTAAAATCCCCAAATTAACGCTGGGATGAAACCTTAAGCCACCCCTAAACGGGCCAAGGGCGGAATTAAACTGAACTCTAAAACCACGGTTTACCTCGACTTCGTTGCGGTCATTCACCCAAGTGACCTTAAACTGGTGGACCGCCTCCGGTTCTAGCAGGCGATTGAGGATATTCGCCTTAACAAACCGTGGATTTTCTTGATAAAAGTTCCAAACCCCGTCAACAACCGTCTCAACAGCTTTCATGAATTCAGGCTGGCCAGGCCCAAGCTGTGACATAAATTCTGTTTTAGTCATTGGCCCTCCACTAGCTAAACCAGCACAACATGCGTTTCCCTATTCTAATATTGTTTATAAGTCAAGGACGTTTGGCCCCTGAAATCACTTAATCACTGGCGACTTGATGTCCGCGGGCGCTAATTCAGGCTGGAATTTTGGTAAATCCTCTCCAAATTATTTCGGCGCCATTGTACGATACGACTAGCCCTTGGACCACGGTGACCGCATGAAGTTTCCGCATGAATGCTTAGATTTTTCCAAAAAGCTTGCCACTGGCCTGTTGTCCGACCTCGTTAAAGGTGGAATCAGGCTTTTGGATCGCACAAGGCAGCCTGTACTAGATGGCACCTTCAAAACAACAGGGCTTGACGGACCAGTTGAGATAATCAGGGATCGCTTCGCAGTCCCACATATCTACGCGTCTTCTGTTCGCGATGCTTTTTTTGCCCAAGGTTTCGTTCACGCCCAAGACCGCATGTGTCAGATGGAGCTTTACCGGCGATTTGGCCACGGGCGTTTGTCAGAGATCTTTGGCGCAGCAGCTTTACCACTTGATAAGGCCGCTAGGGTTTTGGGTTTTAGACAAACAGCCCTGATAGACCTGGAAAACTCCAGCGAAGAGCTAAAGGCCGCTCTTGAGGCTTACAGTGACGGAGTCAATTGTTGGCGGACAAACTCAAACTACAAAACCCCTGTGGAATTGGCGCTTGTTGGGGCGCCTCGTCCGCAGGCTTGGTCACCCCTTGATTGCATGGTGTTTGCCCGGATGATGATTTGGCAGTTGTGTCGTGGTTGGGCATCAGAGATCGTCAGGGCCAGGCTTTACGAGGCTGTTGGAGCCGAAAAGGCTGCAGAACTAGAGATTGGCGACAACTCGGCAAATCCGCTCCACCTGCCAGACGGTATTGAGGTGTCCAGACTCGGCCCCAACCTCTTGGAAAACAGTGGGCCTCGTGGGATGGGGTCAAACTCGTGGGTAGTCACACCAAAACTCGCCAACGCTGATGGGGCCATCCTTTCAAATGACATGCACCTACCTTTGATGCTGCCATCCTTTTGGTACCAGCTTCACCTAATCGGCGGCCACTTAAACGTTGCAGGCGTTTCCTTACCAGGCCTGCCAATGGTCATGGGAGGCCACAACTCGCACATCGCCTGGGGAATGACCTTGGCCCATACTGATGCCGAAGACACCTACATTGAAAAGTTTCACCCTGAAAATCCAAGCCGTTATGAGTTTAGGGGTGAGTGGAAAAGCGCCGATGTCCGAAGGGAAAACATCAAGGTGCGAGGCCGGCGCAAGCCTGAGGTCGTGGATGTGATAACGACCATCCATGGGCCTGTTATTTCCGAGATATTACCAGGTGTTAACCACAGGTTGACTCTACGATCAACCGCACTTGACCCTGCCAAGGCCGCTGACGGATGGTTAAGGCTTAATCTTGCCCAAAACTGGGATCAATTCGTTGAATCAATGGCATTGATAGAAAGCCCGCCCCTAAACGTCACCTATGCGGATATCCGTGGAAACATTGGCTATTGGTGCGCTGGCAAGGTCCCCATAAGAGCCGCTGGCGACGGAATGCTCCCAGCCGCTGGTTGGACTGGCGACGCTGAGTGGAACGGCTACATCCCCTTTGAAGAGATGCCTCATGCCTTAAACCCGGCCAAGGGATTTATCGTCTCCTGCAACCAGCCCATCGTAGGGCCAGATTATCCATACTGGACTGGCGGGGTCTTCATGAATGGAGCTAGGGCCAGGCGGGTTACACAGTTCATAAAGGAGGCCACCAAGGGGCGTAATAGGATGTCGCTTGAGGATTGCCGGACGCTCCAAGGTGATGTCTTGTGTCTTCCAGCTCTCGACCTGATAAAGCGCCTGCAAAAAATCAAGTCAGAGGACCCTGACTTTTTGATGGTGATGCAGTTTTTAAACAAATGGGATGGCCAGCTTCACGCAAACAGCGTTGCCGCCTGCATCTATGAGGTCCTAAGATTCAACTTGGTCAAAGGCCTTTTAGAGCCTAGTCTTGGCCCAGAACTCACTTTACAGGTTATGGGAGAGGGAGATCACCCGTTAATTAATCAGACAAATGAGTTTTACGGACATGATACTGCAACGTTAATCAGGATTTTGGATAATCCCAAATCTCAATGGGTTTCAGATGATGGCAAAACCTTCTGGGTGGTAAGTGCTGCTAGAACTGCAGCAAGTTACTTGAAACAAGAGCTTGGAGAGGCGCCCGAGCTTTGGGAGTGGGGCCGCATACACGGTGCGGTCTTTAGCCACGCAATGAGCGTGCAGCCCCCGATAGACGCCATATTCAACATAGGGCCCCTGCCAATTGGTGGTGACAGTGATACCAGCAATCAGACGGCAATGATGCCAAAAACCCCCTATCAAACTACGGCCTGGGCTGCAACTTTCAGGCAGATAATCGACACAGGCGACTGGTCCAAGTGCATGATAATCCACGCGCCAGGTCAGTCAGGGCAACCTGCAAGTCCACACTATGATGATTACCTACAGATGTGGCTTAAAGGCGAATTAAATCCGATGCTTTGGACCCGCGAACAAGTGGAAAGTCACGCAGCGCACAGACTGCACCTTAAATAGCGCTCAAATCTCCAACCCCTTGTAATCCTTAATGTCCCTAACACAAAGATATTTGGCGATACCACCAATTTCCCCCTATCTCGGTTTGCATGGCAGAATGGCCGGTTGGAGGCGAAGCGATGCAAAACCTGGTTTCCGAACGCGACTTTCAAGAATTTATTTATCATCTTCAGTACTTATTAAAGATAGATTCGTCCCCAAAAACTGGTGGCCAAGCGTCGATAGTGCGCTACGTTGCAGGAGTATTATCAGCAGAAGGCGTACAAAGCAGGCAGATCCGCGGCCCAGATGGCTCATTAAACCTTGTTGCAAGGGTTTCAGCCAACAAACCTGATGATGGTTTGATCATTGCTTTGCCTTCCGATGTGCCTGTAACCTCTGGTCAAAACTGGACCCATCCTCCATTTTCGGGTGTAACCGTCGATGACGAGCTTTGGGGACCAGGCGTTTTGGATAGCAAGCGAGCGTTGGCCATGTCCATAATGCTGCCTGTAATTGCAAAACGTAGGCGCCTCAAGCCGTTAAGGGACCTCTTGCTGTTGGTAACCGCCGATGGAAACGGCAGTGGCCAAGCCGGAATTCATGAAATCATCAGGCAAAGACCAGATTTGGTTAAAGGTACCGTGGCCTTGTGTGGCCAAGGTGGACACAACGTCTTCATGAACGAGCGCAACTTGGTCCCTATTCGCTCAACATCTATGGGGCTGATGGTCATTAAGCTTAGGGCGTCATCGGAAAATGGCATCTTTTCCTTGGCGAGGGCCTTGTTGCAGTTTGAAGACGGTGAGCTTCAGGCCAGAATGTGTGCTGTTGGATTGGAGTTTTTAAGCACCGTTAAGAGCATTTTGCCAAAACCCCTCGCCATATCGATGTTTGGGCTGACTGTCTTTGGAATGCACAGTTTCGCACTTAAGGCATTGGATGACGGCGAAGTTAAAAACTTGGCCATGCTTATGAACAATGACATGGTTAAAATTCAGGGAGTTTATGCTGGATCAACTCCTGGTGGATTCCACCCAGAACCACACGCTATTTTGGCTGTCCAGGTGCTTCCCGGCAGATCTGCCCAGGACGTGGTCCAACAGATCAATAAATTGGTTCAAGAAGATATCGCTGTTGAAGTCCTTAATGAGATTCCTGGAGTTCAGGTCAAAACACCACACCCTTTTTTCCACCACCTTAAAGAATCAGTAAAAAAGGCCCAGTCGGACGCTATTGTGACCCAGTACGGGGCCTTCGCCGGTCCAGAGCCCCACGCCTTGGCAACACTTGATATCCCAACCTACGGATTTAACCCAATCAAACTTCCTCCAGGATTTAATTACCAAGGACGTGCGGGTAATGTGGATGAATCAGCGCCAATTGAAGGCATTCAAGAGGGCTTTAAACTCTACACAGAAGCCGTTTTAAACTGGTGTTACACCAGTCATTAGGGTGGTTGAGATTGACTTATTGGTCACGGACCACATTAATTAGGCTACAATAGGCCCGGGTGAGGGTAGGGATTTAGGAATGTCTGAAGAAATTTTTGATGATTTTGGCGCTTCAATCGAAGTTGTCGATGAAAATGGAGAGGTAATTGAAGCTAGGCAGGAACAAGGCCAAATGGTCGATGTGGTTGATGATACTGTCGAGTTGGATGGCAGTGACCTAGAAAGTATCGACCTTCAGCGCGAACTCCGTGAAACCAAAGAGCGATTTGTGCGTCTAAATGCGGATTTTATTAATTTTCGCAAGCGCCAGGAACGAGAACGAGAAGAGCACACCAAGTATGCCAATGAACGATTGCTTCGGGACTTGCTGCCAGTAATAGACAATCTGGAAAGGGCTATCGAATCAGCCAAGAAGGCTGGGGAGGCTGCGGCTATAACATCAGGTTTGGAATTGGTTGTCCAAGAATTCCTTAGGGCGATCAAGCGATCAGGGGCAGAGCCCATTGAAGCGGTGGGCAAACCATTTGATCCAGCAATCCATGAAGCATTACAAAGAGTTGAAACAGACGCTGTAGAACCAGGTTATGTCGCATTCGAGATTTTACGCGGCTATATGCTAAACGGCCGAGTCCTTCGGGTATCGCTTGTTGCTGTGGCGACTGGCCCAGAAATTACCTCCCCTGATGTTGAAAACTTCGACCAGAATTAACGGTAATTTTGCTCCAACCAATTAGTACTATCCCAGACCAGATTACGTGGTAGAATGGCCGTTCCTGCTTGGTTCGTGGGGACAAATGTTTAACGCCCGAACTGAAGAACTGATTAAAGCCTTGGAGCCCTACAAGGGTAAGCGGGTTTTCGTTGCGGTCCTGGGTTCCCCGGATCCAGATGGGCTGGCCTCGGCATGGGCGCTTCAAATCCTGGCAAGGGAGATTGGTGTCTCTATGGACCTGTTGACCTTCGAGGTCATCAGTCGTCCAGACAATGTAACCTTTGCCAAGATACTGGACATCCCGTTCAGACAGGTGACTGACCATCTCCCAAGGGCTGGCTACGCTGGCTACGCCGTGGTTGATCGTCAAAATGTCGGACTTCCAGTACCCCACAAAGCTAGACTGCCGGTGATCGCGCATATCGACCACCATGCCTCAGTAGCAACAGACGCGGTTTTCATGCAGCAGGAAACCAGCATTGGAAGCACCTGCTCAATAATGGCGTTTCATTTACAATACTTACTAAAGAACTCGGCCATCCCCCCTGCAGAATTGTGCAGGCTTGCAACTGCCCTGATGCATGGAATCAGGACAGACACAGCAGACTTTGTGACCTGCAATCCAGTAGATTTTGAGGCAGCCGCGATTCTTGCTCCTCATGTCTCAATCGAGCATTCTTACACTCTGGTGAATGCGCCACTTGGCAAGGCCTTCATTGACACCCTGTCAACAGTTTTGCAGTCATGTACAAAGCAAAACGGCATTATTGTGTCTTACGCAGGCAAGATCAGCAGGCGTGCGCGAGATACGATTGCCCAAAGCGCAGATTTCTTAATGCGCACAGAAGACACTGAAACTGTGGTTGTTTTCGGGCTCATCAACGACAATTTTATCGGTTCTTTGCGCTCTTCCAGTCCTATCTTCGACCCATACGACTTTCTGGATACCGCGCTTTCAACAAGCCTAAAAACACCGGTGGACTGCGGCGGCCGAACCTTCGCCGGAGGCTTTCAAATCCCGCTAAAAATGATGCCCACACCCGACATCGAAGCAAGCCGCCAACTAATCCAAGAAATGATCCTAAACGAATGGAGCATCAGAAGCGCCCCAAAACCGAAAGGCAGCAGGAAAAAGAAGGGCGGAAAGAAGGTGTGAGGTTGGGTGCCTGCTCATAGCCACGGTTATCTAGGGTAGCCAAATTGTAAGCCAAGGGTCTAGCGCACCGAGTCGCGGTAGGAATGGCCCTTACGGGCCACCCCCCGCACAATACCCTGCCTGTATTTCCCCCTGTCAACGCTTCGAGTATGACGTTACCACCATACCCGCATGACTCGGGGCCGATGTGGCTCGCTACGCCTTCATCGTAGGACTCTTTCATTCCCAACTCTTTACCGTTTTACAGCGCATTCCGTGCCAAGCGGAACCCGAGGTAGTAGCCGCGGTAGCCGGGCGAGTAGTAGTGGCGAACAGCCGCCCGCACGTACCTGGCGAAGTAGTACCAGGAACCGCCGCGATAAACCCGGTAAGAGCCCGTCGGCTTTTCCCAAGCTGAACCATCAGTTGGTGCACCATTGTAACTATCGTGGTACCAATCCTGGACCCACTCCCAAACGTTGCCAGTCATATCGCACAAGCCTTGAGTTGTGTTGCCTCTCGGCTTGCTACAAACGGGCCAGGTACTATTACGACCACAGCCATTGTTACTACCATCGTACATTACAGCACGCTCACAAGTAGCCTCTTCATCGCCCCAAGGATACTTCCAATCCCGACCACCACTGCGTGCGGCATACTCCCATTCAGCTTCAGTCGGTAAACGACCACCAGCCCACTTCGCATAGGCTTGAGCTTGGTGCCAATCAACGCAATTTATAGGATGCTTGCCACGATCAGATTGGCCCCAGTTACAATAATAATCCTCATCAGGAGCAGTGCAGAATCCCGCATCAACACAAGCACGATACTGATCAACTGTAACCTGGGTCTTTGTTATTTCAAACGTTGGTACTGTCACCCTATGGACCGGCCTTTCGTTAGAAAAACCATCATCAGACCCCATGTCGAAACTACCACCCTCGATTCGTACCCATTCAAGGCCACTCCCACCTAATTGCCCGGCCAATAGATAAATTACACCCCCTAACCCAAATGCTATCGCCACAGCCAATATATAAATGGTGGTACGCCGGCGCCGCTTTAAAGGCGAAAGGTGGTCCGAAACCGCCCTGATCGCCGCCTCATCAAAGTGCCGCCTAACAGGGGACTCGTCTTGGGACGCCTCACTGGATGAACTCTTAGGCACAACCTTTGCTGGACTTTCCATCACCTGCTTGGGCGAAACCTGAGGCTCCTGCTTGGGTGGTTCTTGGTAATTCAGCTTGACTGAGGATGGCAACGAAAGGGCCTCGAAAAACTCATCTACGCTGCGATAACGATCCCCTACTTCGGGGCTAATGGCCTTTGCAATTACACCATCCAAAGCCTTGGAAACCTTTCCACCAGTGGCTGCATGAGGCCCGACGAACGTAGGGTCTCTAAGACGACTAAGCGCATCATCTGGAAGACGAGCCGTCAGCATCTGGTAAAAGGTCACACCCACGGCATAAATGTCGGTCCAGGGACCTTGGTCGCCCTTTAAGGAATACTGCTCAGATGGGGCGTATGGAGGGGTAAATACCTGAGTCAATCCACGGCTTTGAGCGCCCTGGGCATAACGGGCGGCGCCAAAGTCGATCAACTTGATGCCGCCATCATTGGTGATAAAAACGTTCTGCGGCTTGATATCACGATGAATCAGGCCTGCGCTATGAATCTCTCGCAGACCGTCCAGCATCGCGGTTAATATGACGATGGCCTCGTTCTCTGGCAAACTGCCGCCCTTTGATTTCAACAGGCCGCTTAAGGTCTGCCCCTCAAGGTAGCGCATCACAAGGTAGGCTGTGCCATTAGCCTTAAAGAAACCATGAATACTGACAATCCGGGGATTATCCTTTTCAGAAATCCGGGCCAAAACACGGGCCTCTTCGACAAACTTCTGCAGCCCAAATTCAAAGCTATCTTGGTCGTCAACCGTGCCTGGCAGGATGCTAACCCCATCGCTACTTCGCACAGCATCAGAACGAGGCATGTATTCCTTTATAGCCACACGAAGGCCAAGGTTTTCATCAACCGCAAGGTAAGTAATCCCAAACCCACCAGCGCCAAGAACGCGCCCGATGCTATATTTTCCATCGAGCAAGGTACCGGCAGGAAGGCAAAAGACAGGATTTTCAACCGGACGCCCACGAGTCCCGGCGTCACAAGTGCATTCACGATGCTCAAGGCAGCAATGAAGGCAGTAATCAGGCATGAGTCTAGCACCTCAGATAAAGGTACAGCGAGCAATCAAAAGCTTGCACCGCCTAGGCTGATACACGGCAGCGATTGTGCCTTGAGGCAAGGTATGGTGTCAATGGAAAGGTTTGGCTGCTGGGTTGTGCAGGCGGGAGAGTTGTGGGTGGGGCAAAAAATCCGATTTCACGAGGCACCATCCTGCTGACGCGCAACTCCGGGCGCCCCTGTTGGCCATTGGCGACTTTGCTGCGCTGTCGCCTGGCCACAGGGGCGCAGGCCAAGGGTCCAAGGAGCCAATGGACTACCGCACCGATCTTGCGAGGCGGAACCCGAGGGCGCCGTAGCGGGCGCGCGGAACGTCGCAGCCGCGAATAGCTGCCCGCACGTACCTGGCGTTGTAGTACCAGGAACCGCCGCGATTAACCCGGATAGAGCCCGTTAAAAATCCAGTTGGATCTGTAACCGAACCAAATGGATAAGCCCCATACCAATCCTGACACCACTCCCAAACGTTACCAAGCATGTCGTACAATCCCCAAGCATTGGGTGCCTTCTTCCCAACCGGATGTGTCTTACCACCGCTGTTGTCGTCGTACCACGCAATCTTATCCAATTCACGATACCTGGCACCTGTCGTACCCGCTCGACATGCATACTCCCACTCAGCCTCTGTTGGCAGCCGCAGATTATTCGTCCCGAGCATCTGGTTCAACTTCGCGATAAAGTCCTGTACTTCATCCCAACTAACGCTTTCAACTGGAAGATCAGGTCCCTTAAAATATGACGGGTTGTTTCCCATGACCAACCGCCAAAGCCCCTGCGTCACGGGAGTGACCATCATTTCAAACGGACTAGTCAGCGTCACCTTATGCTGAGCCTCATCCCGAGATCGCCCGTACTCGTCCTCTGGAGACCCCATAATAAACGTCCCAGCGGGAATGCTTGCGAACCTTACTACTTCGGTCCGTTCCGTTCTAAACAAACCAGCAGGTTTTACCACAACTACATCGCTGTATTCCGTCTTGAACTGACGGGGTTTATTCACAACAGGCTCAACCCTCATAGCCCGTCGTTCTTGTTCCTCCTTTGCGGCCTTGTCCGCGGCGGCCTTCTCAGCCCTTGCCTTCTCTGCAGCTGCCCGCTCTCTCGCAATGCGTTCATCCTCGGCCTTTTGCTCGGCAGCAATCCGTTCCTCTTCCAGCTTTCTGGCTTCAACAGCCGCCCGATCATCCTGCTTCGCTGGCTCTTGGTAACCCAGCTTGACCGAGGATGGCAACGAAAGGGCCTCGAAAAACTCATCTACGCTGCGAAAACGATCCCCTACTTCGGGGCTAATGGCCTTTGCAATTACACCATCCAAAGCCTTGGAAACCTTTCCACCAGTGGCTGCATGAGGCCCGACAAACGAAGGGTCTCTAAGACGACTAAGCGCATCATCTGGAAGACGAGCCGTCAACATCTGGTAAAAAGTCACACCCACGGCATAAATGTCAGTCCAGGGACCTTGGTCACCCCTTAAGGAATACTGCTCAGATGGGGCGTATGGAGGGGTAAATACCTGAGTCAATCCACGGCTTTGAGCGCCCTGGGCATAACGGGCGGCGCCAAAGTCGATCAACTTGATGCCGCCATCATTGGTGATAAAAACGTTCTGCGGCTTGATATCACGATGAATCAGGCCTGCGCTATGAATCTCTCGCAGACCGTCCAGCATCGCGGTTAATATGACGATGGCCTCGTTCTCTGGCAAACTGCCGCCCTTTGATTTCAACAGGCCGCTTAAGGTCTGCCCCTCAAGGTAGCGCATCACAAGGTAGGCTGTGCCATTAGCCTTAAAGAAACCATGAATACTGACAATCCGGGGATTATCCTTTTCAGAAATCCGGGCCAAAACACGGGCCTCTTCGACAAACTTCTGCAGCCCAAATTCAAAGCTATCTTGGTCGTCAACCGTGCCTGGCAGGATGCTAACCCCATCGCTACTTCGCACAGCATCAGAACGAGGCATGTATTCCTTTATAGCCACACGAAGGCCAAGGTTTTCATCAACCGCAAGGTAAGTAATCCCAAACCCACCAGCGCCAAGAACGCGCCCGATGCTATATTTTCCATCGAGCAAGGTACCGGCAGGAAGGCAAAAGACAGGATTTTCAACAGGCCGCCCACGAGTCCCGGCGTCACAAGTGCATTCACGATGCTCAAGGCAGCAATGAAGACAGTACTTGGAATCAGGCATGAGTCTAGCACCTCAGATAAATGTACAGCGAGCAATCAAAAGCTTGCACCGCCTAGGCTGATACACGACAGCGATTGTGCACCAATGCTAATGGTGCTGTCAATTTGGCAAAAGTTGGCTTTACAAACCCTGTCTCGGTCCTTATAATACCGGCGTTTTTGTCCAGCGGGCCTATAGCTCAGTTGGCAGAGCCACCGGCTCATAACCGGTTGGTCCCTGGTTCGAGCCCAGGTGGGCCCACAGGACCCGGAAGGTGGCATGGAGCGGTTGAAACGACCCCCTCTAAATAAATGTCCCTGGGGCTGTCCTGACCTTTTGGGTCACTCAGTACCTACGCCGGGAACCGCAAAATGGCGCCTAGTATCAGGCGCCATTTTTGTATCAACCAACTGCAAATGTGAACAGACATTTCCTTCTACTTTTACTGGAGGTTGCCATTGAACGAGCCTAACGCCAAAGATGTAATTGATGCTCTCTGTGCTCTGCAAGAAGTGGACCAGAAGCGAATTGAGGCCGAAAAGGAAAAGCAGGAAATCATTGAGCGGGTAGAACAGCTCTCGGTCATGCTATCCCAGCTTGAAAGTGGACTTGCGGACAAACGGGAAAAGTTGAAAGAAGCCGAGCGTTGGTACAGGGATCGGGAAAAGGAACTCAAGGAGGACAACGATAAAATCCGCAGGGCGCAGACGCGGCTGGCAGGCTTGAGCAAGCCAAAAGAATATGCGGCTGTGCAAAGGGAAATCGAAGCTTTGCGTAGGTCTAACGCCCAAAAGGAAGAAGAGATTCAAAAGCTGCGTAAGGTGATGAGCGAGTTTCAAGATGCCGTCTTGGAAGAAGACGAACAGCTTGAAGTAATGCGTCAGGAATTAGCCAATGAAAAGGCTTCAACAGGCGCAAGGGTACAAAAGCTTGATGAAAAACTAAAATCCTTGTCTGCAAATCATCAGGGACTTGAAAGCTCAATCCCAGCTCAAATCCTGCGGCGCTATCGAAGAATTCAAAGTGCGTGGCAGGGCGTTGCAATTGTGGAGGTGAGCTCGAAGGGTTCCTGCGGCGGTTGCCACCGGCAGATACCCCCCCAGCTGTACAACACCCTTCTTAGAAATGATTCGCTTGAATCTTGTCCATTTTGCAACCGTTTTCTGTACGTTGTTCCTAATGGTGACGAGCAAGACGAAGAGTAGCCGCACTTGCGCTGCAAGTGGTCATTAACGGGAGCAATCAGCCAGATTTTTTAGAATTGTTAAGGTCTGTCCGCCATCATCTGCGGTAACTATGTCAGGGCAACCATCGGCATCAACATCATTGACAACCATCTGGAATGAGCCCACCCCAACTGGGAAGTGGTAAGGCGCTGAAAACTGTCTGTTAGCCAAGTTTACATACACTGACACAGACGCAAGTCCTTTATTCAAAACGATTATATCCAGATATCCGTCACCATTCATGTCAGCCAACTCGACCGCGACAGGGCCAAATCCTAGATGGTTCAGACTGACCGGAGGTTCAAAGTCAAGCTTGCCAATATCAATTGACGCCGTCGAGGCATTATCAAAGCCATAAGAAATAACCACGTCATTTGCAAGAACCGTCACAACATCCGGCAAAATCTCGGCAGCATTCTCATCAAGGGGCTCACCAGGAGCTGGCTTTATCAGACGATTTGCCAGATAACCTACTGCAACAGCCTTAGGGCCATAACCAACCGCGAAGTGCTTTGAAGCAGTCAGATCAAATGAGGCACGCCTTTGGTTAACAAACACTGTGAAGTCGCCAGTTCCGCTGTTAACAGTAATCACATCGTAGTCTTTTGAGCCTATTCCACCAAAATACTCTGCAAGTGACCTTCTAAGTAAGGCAGGTGCAACTTGCTGGACATTATGGACTGGGTCAATTACTGGTCCAACCCTAAACGACTCGGTAAATGTACCATTACCCTGCCCTATGTAAGACTGAAGCCTTTGATATCTTTTAGGAGGACCAGACCCAGCGTCTTCTTCCAACATCTCTTCTAAAACCACAAAATCAAGCACCGAATAAAACTGGTTTGTAGTCGTGCTGCCAGGTTTAATTCGGTCAAAGTCGGCCACGGCCATCAATTTGGGTCTGTCACCCACAATTTGCCCAATATTTCGGGCGATTACCTTGGTGTGATTCGAGACGTCTCTTTCAAATAATAGAACCTCAGCGGTGGCCTCTCTATCGTTGTTAAAGGGAGAAGTGGCTGATGAAGTCACTATGAGATCGTCTGGCCCCCCATCATGGGTGACAGTTTTATCCACATTGGCCGCGATCAAATGCTCTGGGGTGCTAACACTGACAGGCAATTGAGGGGTGGTTGGCAACGTTGGGATACCAGAAACCCCATCTGCAGCGTAAACATTCACAAACGCATTATTTTCTTCATCGATCCCCAACACAGCAGCATCAAGCATCTTTTCTTTACCTGGAATCCCCCTAGTAAAGCTGCCAAGCGCCAGTGATTTAGGCGTAAATCCAAGCAACACCATAGGGGCCGCCGAGAAGGCACTGGTGTCAGGATCATATCTAAGCCAGTTCAAAGTGGTCCCATCCATGCTCAGAGCAACCAGATCCCTATAGCCATCGCCATCCAGATCCGCTGCTGTAAAATCCGCGATTTCGCCAGCTGCGTATGAGTGGCTGGTCCGTAGACCTGAACTTGAACCTGTAAAGGTCTGAATCAGGTTCGCCCCTGCACAATAAAGCGCCAAGTCTAACTTACCATCACCATTAAAATCACCAGAGACGATAATCTTAGGTTCAATCCCAGAGTCGAACACACTCAAAACTGTCATCCGCGCCGGGTCCCCAGGAGACATGTCCCTGGTTAAAAGAAGCAGCCTATCCGACGATGGGGCCGTCACAGCCACCAAATCTGACAACAGGTCATCGTTAGCATCGAGCCTGATCCCCTGTGTCCCTGCAACTCCGGTGACTACCTCTGTATTGGCCAAAAGAGTGGAGTTCCGCCCACCAGATGGGATTCCTGTGGCTTCTATCGGATAAACGGTCACTATCCCTGATTCAGACCTTGTCAACATAATCGCAGGAAGCCCGTCTCCCGCATAATCACCCACGGCTATTCCGGTTGGCTTCAATGCGCCTGCATAGGTGACAACCGGGCTCCAACTGGACGAAGAGGCTTTAGATAATGCTATCCCAAGCGTCATGCTTTCATCGTTTAAGGCCATGGCCAAGTCCTGGATACCGTCGCCGTTAAGATCGGCGCTTGTCAGTGCTGCAATGGCAATCTCCGAAGGGATTTCAACTGGCGGCATGAACTTGCCAGGATCGTCTTGGAGCATCACGTAAATCGTGGTGCCATCAGGACTTGGTCCCCACAACACGATGTCATCGAAGTCATCTCCATTCAGGTCTTTAACATAAATGCCTGAAACTGAACCTTTATGTAGCTCCGCCTTTTGCACAAAGCGCCTGGTAAAGGAGTCTCGCGTCAGGATGACAGCACCACTATCGCCAGCTACTATCACTCCCCAGGAATCATCGGTATCCGGCCCAAATCTAACACCTGCGACGTTGGCGGCTACAAACTTTCCGGGCAGCGGTCTAGTATCACCAGCCAAAAACTGAGGCTGCTGTACAAACTCCAAATTGATGGTTTCACTGGTCAGATGGTCTGGCATCCCGTCTCTGGCTTCAATGGTCAAAACCTTAGGCCCACTCTCCCAATCGTTGGTGGGGATGACGATTTCTTCGGTATCAACGGTGGTTTGCCCAGGCTTTACACCAGCAGAAGGCCATTCATAACGAAAACTTCCAACCTGAGCCACTATTTGCGATACACCAGTTCCTGCATCCTTTACCTCAAAACGAATTACCAGTTCCCCAATAAAGTTGCTACCAGAACTTGGCGTAGGCTCCAATATTTTGATTTTTGGGGGGTTATTGTCGACGATCATCGTTACATCAGCAGACGCCGAGCGACCGTCATCAGACTGCGCAGTTATGACCAGCTTTCTTTTGTTTCCGTCCGCAATCATTTCCCTGGTATCAAGCGTAACAGTCACCTCGCCAGGTCCGTCTACATTGGTTGTAAATGGGGCCCCCTTTCCTTTGGAAAAGGCATAAGTCAGCTTTGCAGGCAGGTCCTGAGGGTCATCAACTCGAACCGTCACATCAATCTCACCGGAAACCACCCTGTTTGTCCCAGGTGCCGGGTTCAAAATAGTTAGTGACAGTTGGGTGTTATCTCCCTCATCTGGCTCCTCAGTGTCTTCATCATCGTAGGGTAACTCTTCGTCACCCCAAGGCGATTCACCAGATGGCTTATCAGATCCACAACCAACTGCAAAAAGAAACACAACCGCAAATAGCGCACCAGATACATTGCGCAAATTCATCATGCGACTCCATAGTCAGCCGATTTACATTGTCTGGTATGGCGGTTAGATCGTCAAGAATTCGAGCCGTCAATGATTTGGACAACGGCTGCATCAACTAAAACATCCCTTGAGCCAGGAGAGATTGCGTTTCTGGCGCCACTGCCAAACGCTACCAACACTTCATCACCAATTCCTGCATCTAAATTGTCGGTTGCAACGACCACCCTACCAGTTCCCACCTTTGCAACCTGCTCAGCGACCAGTAACAATTTCAGTCCGTCTAGGCGTGTCGCCCGCTTGGTAGCCCAAACTTCACCAATGACCTGACCTCGAATCACCTTTGGTCACCTCTCTATTGCACCAATCTCCAGCTCCCCTGCCCCTGTCCCTGCCAGTCCCTTACCCAACTCCACCGAGTCGACAATAGCAGCAATCGAGGCTTCCACGGGGTATCGCACATCACCAGCCGCCCATCTGGCCGGCAGTCCCATGCAAACGACCACGTCCTGCCCAACTTGCGCACCAACAGGGTCAATCACAATCAGGTGATCACAATCATGATCCGGCAAATACCAGGTGTGAGGACGGACCACAAGAAGCTTTTGTCCAACTAACCTGGAATTCTGCTTTGTGGCCCACACCTGACCAACAACTCGCCCTAAAATCACATTACCCCCGACCTCAGCCTAACTCGGCCCTGTCTACAATCGCGATAACACAGTTTTTTGTTTCCACTTCAGGACCAACTACCAAGTCCCTGACTCGGCTTCCCACTGCAACCAACACCAGTTGGCCAATGTCTGCCCCTAAAGGATCCACGGCCATCATAGTAAAATCAGCCAGCAAATCGTCAACATTTTCGTCACTTACAATTCTGGGACCGACTTTAGAATCAAAGTGTAAAGGCTGAACCTCAACGATTCGCCTCCCTTTAAGGCCAGCCGATTGTTTGGCCCCCCAAACTGTACCTACAACCCGGCCAAGCTTCATGAATTCCTTCGCAAAATCAATTTATTAAGTGTCATAGACTCTTCATCCAAAATCTCTTTGGCAAAGTCGTGAATAAAGCGCTCTGCAATCGCCCCAAGAATAAAAACCTCAACTCGTAGTTCACCCGAGGTAATCCTTTTTGTACGTCCACCAGGCAAAGAAACAAACTCAAACTCACCACGGTTTTTCAATAATTTGGCAACACCTTCAGTGGTAGGTACGTTTCTGTAAAAGCCTTTATACTTGGAAAAGTCAACTTCCGATTCCTCAACCCATTCCATCCACTTTGGGTCAACCTTTTTGGGACCTACAGCCTTGATTTTTGGCACTGGTAAATAGCGCACTCGGCGCTTAACCCCGTTATCAAGCTCTTGCCACTCTAAAGACTCACCCTCAATGATTGTTGTCAATTCCGGCTTAAGAAGCTCTAACACTCCATTTTCATACATGATACGCATCAAGGTATCACGGTCACAGTCGAATTCGTGTTCAAACTTGTACTTCATGCAATAACTCCCAACATCACTTCAGTCGCACCCCCTTGCGGGCGTTGCCGCAGCATGATACCTTGATCACACCTTTCGATACAATAAGGCTAGTCGCCTAGTTTATTGAAATAACAAGGTCTGGGCCAGAAAAATTGGCAGGTTGTTCCAAATGATTCGATTACAGAAATTTCTAGCAGATTCAGGCATTGCCTCCAGAAGGCAGGCAGAAAACCTTATCGAAGAAGGCCGCGTCATGGTAAATGGCAAGCTAGCCTTCCTTGGTCAGGCCATTGATCCCAGTACAGACAAGGTCACATTTGATGGTGAAGTGGTACGTCCAGTAAAAAAACGCATCTACCTGATGATGAACAAGCCCAAGGAAACGATCTGTACGGCAAGTGATCCAAAAGGCAGGCCAACGGTGTATCGACTGCTACCACCGCTTGATGTGCGAGTCCACTCGGCTGGTCGTCTGGACTTCCAGACTGAAGGATTATTAATCTTTTCTAACGACGGTGATTTCACCAAGCGCTTGACTCACCCCTCTTCTGGCCTTGAGCGCGTTTATGAAGTCAAGATCCAAGGATTACTGCCTGAATGGGTACCAAACAGGCTACTTAAAGGCGTAACTTTGGATGACGGACGGGCTAAAGTAGCCAGAATCTCACGTCTTCGTATGGCTCAAACCAACGAGTGGGTAGAGGTCGTTTTGACTGAAGGACGATATCGCGAAGTTCGGCGTATTTTCGCCGCCGTTGGATGTAACGTCTTGAAGCTGAAGCGAGTCAGGTTTGGGACGGTTTCACTTGGCAGGTTGCCAATTGGGGCGACTAGGCTGTTGACCGACGAAGAGGTGCAATCCCTCATGGAAGGACAAAACCTTGCACCCAAACGACCAGTAGCGCTAAAAAAACCGCAGCACCCAAAAAAGGCCAAGCCATCAAATAAAGGCAAGCCTGCAGAGGCAAGCGCTAAAACGTATAAAGAATCCCGAAGTGGAGGTTCCCGACCTTCTCCTTCTGGACGCAGGCCCCAGTCTGGCGGTCCACGTCGCGGCACCGGCGGTCGATAATAAAACCATAATCCAAGCGAATCGGAATCATCCCAGCCAACAGGTACCTAATGCCTAGTCCGGCAGAATGGCGAATGCTCATTCGATTGAATTCCAGCCACTCATCAGCCAAAGCACCAAAGTCATAAAACAGACTGCCATACAGGTTTATCGAACGCAAAATAGGAAACCTAGCTTCAAGGCTTCCAGTAAACATCTGGTCTCCGCCATATGGCTTGATATAATCGATTTGGCCTGAATCACCTTCACGGGTCTCAATTTTTAAAGAGCCATCACTGTTGTATTGCCCAATGCCATCGATAGTAAACCCGCGCACCCCTCGACTGCCGCCCAGCGAAAAACGTTCCTGCAGCGGTAAACGGCTGGCTGCCCCAAAAGACTGGCTTCCACCTACTCTGGCAGACACCCCAAAAGTCACCAGTTTTCTAAAGGTTATGAAGCCCTTTGCATGCAGTTCATATTTCAAAAAGTTGCCTTCACGCAAGCTGTTAATGTAGGCCAAAGAGGCTTGCAAATAGCCACCATTTTGGGGATTGATTGGATGGTCCAAACGGTCATAGGTGAGGGTAGGCATTACCTTGCTTTCAAAACGCCAGCCATCATACTCTGTAGTTATCTCTGGGTCCCTAGTATTGATAACCCCAGTCTCAAAGGAAAGAGCCCCATATAATCTGGGAAATAACTCCTTTGAAAGGGCGACTTCTGCCCCAAATTGTGCCTGATCCAATCTGCTGGTCGCCCGGTCATAAATTGCAAAGGGGGTCACCCGCAACGCTAGCCCCTTTGCAAAGAACCTCGGGTCAATGTAAGTTGGGGTAAAGGACGCATATCTATCCCAGGCAGTCATTGAAAGCCCATATTTTACAGGGACATACAGGCGTTTGGCCCTTCCAAGAAAGTTTAGATCCGTATACCTGACCTCCAAGGAAAACAAAATGTCCGGTAACGCCATACCAAGGGCCTTTCCATAACCAGTAGTCGAAAGGTCAGTCAGTGACATGTAATTAGACAGAACCGAGGTTATATAGCCTGGAAGGTCACTGGCCCTTGTATCGTCAAGCTTTTCAAAGCCAACAACAAAATCCACAAAACGGGACTTGTTCTCCCGAACTTCAACAAGCAAGGCAGTTTCAGCCTCACCATCTTGCTCACTTTCACGGCTAACTGGAGTCACCTTAACCGAATCGAAAACCCCCAAGTCGTTTAATGAGCGCACCGATCTAGCAATCTGCTCAGCGTCGTAAGGCTCACCAGGTTTTGGCATATCTTTATGAATAATGGCACTTTTAGTCCGACGCTGACCGTGAACCAAAACTTGGCCTACCCTGACCAAAGCCCCTTCTGAAATGGTAAAGGCGACGTCAACTTGGTCAGGAACCTGTGGTCCACAGCTCTGCTCCTGCGACCCAGCACAATCAATCTCAATGCTTGTCTCAGGGTGGCCCTTGCTCTTGTACAGCCTTAGCACCCTTTCCCTGGCAGCCTTCATTCTGGTAGCAGAATAGGGGTCACCAGGATGCAGCTTTAGCGCCTTTTCAACCTCACTGACATCAAGTTGTGAGACGCCATCGATGGTAATTTTTCCTATTCTCGACTGCTGCCCCTCATCAATGCTAATTTCCAGATAAACCCCTGATGTATCAGGAGGTTGCCTCACTTTGAAAGCACGACCATCAGAAAGGTAGGTAATTACCGTTTCATTATCCACAACTTCCAGGTGCCGCTGCCTTACCTCTACATCTTGCGAGCCACCAAAATTGATGTGATGGAAGCCCTCATCTCTGTACAGGGCCTCAATCCTTTCCAAGTCGTAAAACACTTGATCCGTTAATACCGCCCCAGCGTCACCAAAAAAGTCGTACGGTTTGGTCGCCATAACCTCCAAAATTCTGGCAGTGGAAATGGCCTTGTTACCGCTGATTCTTATCTTTCTAATTTCGTTTCTCTCATTTTTAGTGATCAAAAACGTAATAATTCCATTCACATTGGAACCAAACTCTACATTGGGGCGCTCACCAATCGCTCTGCGACCTTGTCGCAGCCCTGAAATGTATCTACGCTCGAACTGCCCACGTCTTGAGCGATAGTCCAAAACGACATCCGCCAGCAAATATCCGCGATTTTCATACCACGCCCTGACCTCTTCCACTCCAAGTTCAGCCTCTGTGATATCAAAAGTTCCGGAATCAGCAAATGGCAACGCGTTTAGCAATGAATCATCAATTACAGGCTTAAATCCAATACGACCTGGCTCAGGTCTTTTACGATCAAAAAACCTGATGAGATAGCACGAGTCGTATGTAGCTTTAACTACGAGCCTTTTCCTTGTTTCCTCAAACCTGACCTCAACCTTTACACCAACAAACCCAATCTTTCGCAGCGCCCTTGTAAGATTTCTGCTTACCTCAGACTTTGCCTTTTCAGTAACTGACATTCCCGTGGTAGCGCCAGACCAGTGCCTTAAGTCGCGCTCAGATATGGATGGGCATTGCTCTAAGTTTCCTTCGTTTTCTACCGTCCTAGTAGCCGTTAAATCAAAGGAAAATCGTTCAACTCTAACCCTTATTCCCTCCTCAATCCTAAAGGTCACATCAATAAAGCTGTTTTCGATCTCTTTCCATTCTGCGCTCACCTCTGTGCCGGCAAACCCGTCTTCCTGATAAGCCCTTTTAATGGTGTCAACAGCCTGCTCCAGTTGATTTTTCGAGGCCCGATCGCTTGGGTCCAAAGCATCGCCCCTAAACAGCGGTAAGCGGTCCATAATCTCGCTATCGTAAAAATGCTTGTTACCCTTGAAGATTATCTTTCTAACTCGCAGTAGTGGCTTTAGGTGCAGATGTGCAACGCGGCCATCTTCACTTTCGACACACCAGAGCTCAGCTTGCTTAAATAAGCCTAGGCGCTTTATGCCATCTAACACATCTGTGATCAGCTGTTGTGAAACAAATTGTCCAGAAGCGAACCCCGTAAAATCTATAAGCGCTTCCTTAAACCGTTTATCTTGACAAAACGGTGCATCGCACCCCTCAAGAACCACAGCATCTATTACAGAATTTTCACATGATTGGCCCTTGGGCGCGTTGTCATCTGGCGTAGCGGCGGCTAGTGAGCCAACGCCGGTTGATAAAGTCACGGGTGTGTCTTCATCCAGGGGCTGCACCAGGGCAAAGGCAGCAGGTCGGGTCAGCAGCAACCCTAAAGGGAGCACCAACGCCCAAAGTAATGACTTGCTGTGGCTAAAAGTCCCTTTAATCAATTGGAATTCGATACCTCAGCTTAGTTTCATAGGTCTGCCCGATTTCGTCTGGGTCCATAGATTGCTCTACCCCACGAACCTTACCCTGCAATGACAACCTGTCTGTCAACCTAACGTGAAATCCAGCGCTAAATCGGCTGGTTCCCTGCCCTTGAAGCACCTTGGTGTCAAACTTAAGCCTAGACCCCATGTGTGCCATAACGTCAACATTTACCCCACCAGTTGGGGTCACTCCAAAGTTAATCGCATCTACAAACGACCCAAGCAGTACGTTTGTCAAAAGGTTTGTAACATCCTCAGTTAACAGCCCAACATTAAACGAACCTTCCATTTGCAAACCACTGTCTGACTGAGTCGAGCCAGTTAACAGCAGATATTGTAGGTCCGTTTGTGTCAACGATTTAGAGTTAGAAGACAGCTCTATATCAACATCTGGATAACGACCGCTTACATTCAGCGTGATTAAAACTGCATCGTCACCACCCATGCCACCAAAATCGTCAGGGGTAAAACGGCTGGCAGCTACCAAAGTGTCTGTCGATGCGCCTGAGTACTCCACCCTTGTCCTAGCGGTTACATCAACTATCGGCTCCATAATCGGCCCCGAAAAGTCCAAAGTGCCTCTTGTCACTTCAAATTGGCGCCGAACGACATCATAAGTAACCTTGCCCCCAGGAACTATTTCTACTCGATTCCACAACTCAGGATTGCCAATGGTGCCTTTTAGCCTGAGGTCCATCCCAAGCTCCAAGTCGGTACTCCCAACGATTACTTTACTTCGCACCCCAAACTTGCTGCCGGTCACCCCGACATCAAGTCTCGCAGTATCAAGCCATGGGACCGCAGCAACCAGCGACCTTCCAGTTCTGGCAGCAACTCGCCTTCCAGTAAATCCAGAAAAGGCCTTCTTCATAACATCAAAATTCTTGTGGTACGCCCCGTCTATCACAGCAAGCTGCCCAGAAATCAGAACATCTGACATACCACTGTCGGCCATACCCGCAAATTTAACGTTTAAGTTTGGATTAGCAACGACGTAGAACTCGCCCGGTGAAGTCAATCTAATACCAGAGCCAGTCAAACCTATTTCGCCTTTGTTTGGTAGTAACCCTTTTAAGGAAACCTCTCCAAAAATCGAAAACGCCCCATCACCGAATGTGCCGCGAATCCAATTATCAGGGTCAATCTTAGCCCGTTGCCTCTTTCCAGCCGTCAGAATAATCCGCCCGCCCGATTGGAAGGAGACGATGTCAGCCATCCTCCTTAGGCCGACATTAATGGTCCCAAAGCGCAGCACCCCATTTACCAAGGGAAACGAATCCAAAGACCCAGTAATCTCTATCGGCCCCTTACCTTCTAAGATGCTGGAACTACATCCTTGCGGCAGCCCTTCTAGGTACAGGCCTGCACCATCCAAATAAACGTATCCTTCAGCACTGGAAACCAAATCCTTGAAAGCCCGCAGACCATAGGCTCCAATCGCCCCCTTTGCCAGCAACTTCATCTTGCCATCTGGATTGGCGACAATGCCGCACAATTCAAAGGTTTTCTGTCCATCCCACAGTGAAACTCCCGACAGTACAATCGTTCCGTTTGGCAAAATATCTAAAACTAAACGACCTTGGTTGGTAAACATAACCTCGCGGTTAAAGAAACCCACCCGCAGCCCTTGCGGGGGCGATACCATCTGTAAAGTCAGGCGTTCAGGGGTATCCAAGGGTACGGACAGCTCGATATGACCAGTCATAGTCCCCCAGACGTCACGTACCTTTACTGATGGCAGCAAATCTTGAGGTGTTAGCCGATTTATATCGATCAAAATGTACAGATTCGAAAACCGACCATTTTCCCAGCTTAAAACTGACGAAGGGTTGAAGCTCATTTTGGGCAAAAATGAAGTTGCCCTGATGTGCATGTCCTCGCTTGGTTCTCGATCAAATTCAAAGGCTAACCGCTCGCTTTTTATGCCTTTAAAGCGCACCCCGTTAACAGTGGCAGTCCCATTTATGGTGGGGTTATTTAACCGTCCAGATGCAGCAACATTCAGGTCAACCAGTCCTTCCAATCCTAAGCCTTCATCAGTGCCTGCAATTACAGGCAGCGATACAGCCGTAGTAACCAAGCGCACATCAAGTTTTTTGGATGCTGTAAAAAGCTCTCCAGACAATTCCAACGCGCCGCCACCCGTGACATCAACGGTGGCCCTAGGCACGGAAATCAGGTCCTTGTCCAACTTCACAACGGCCTTTAAAGCCTCAAACCCCCTGCCAAAGGCGTCTAATTCTGCAAAGGCGACATTGACCTCTCCAGCCATCTCCAACTTGTTTAAATCAATAGCAAATGTGTCTGCTTTGACCTGTCCAAAACCCTTGATAGGAACATCAGACCAAATGGCTCCAGGATTAAACCTTGATACAACGGCATTTTTCGCTGTCAGTAACAGCTTTTGCTTCAAGTCCCACGTTCCTGGGCTAAATATGTCTAACCGTACGCTATCCGCCGAAAAATCAGCGAATGGAAGATTGGCCTCTACCTGCGAGGCTAACAATTGACCATTTGCATAGTTAACAAAAGTAGTTGCGGAATTGACACTTACCTGACCGACCTTTACCCGTTCACCTAAAACTTTCGCCTTAAGAGTGGGGTCTGAAATCAAGCCTGAGATTCCCATCTCAGCCAGCTCAACACGCCCGGCGGCTTTGACGCCAAAAGCACCTAATACACTCTCCAGTTCCTTTTTGACAAAACCGGACAGGCGCAGTTGTTCAGTGACAAAGTCCACGTCTCCGCGAAGACGCAGCCAGTCAAGCCCGGAACGCAGGTCCAATTCGTTGATTCTGATGCGAGAATTGCCTGGAGCACCTTTAAAATCCCATTTTGCATCAAGACGTAAAGTAGCCTCGCGCCCATCAAGCACCGTTTTAGAGGGTAAAGGCCCTGAAAATCTGCCAACAACTGCCAAAGCGCCATCAACCTGGTCTTCACCAAAATCAAGGGCTAGCTCAGCAGTGGCGTCAAATCCCAAGGTCGTTGGCACAGGTGCAGGTGGGGGAGGAATCGATAGATTCAAGAAGCTGGCAGCCAGCACAGTTGGCACATCTGTGGCGTCAAGCTTGGCAGAAAAGATCAGCCGATCATCTGTGTCATTTCCCTTTGGCAAAAAACGCCCATCCATTATCCGCAAGCGACCTTGAACAACAGAAACCTGGGCATCAATAGCTGATATCTCGTAATAACCAGCTGGAGTTAGTCCACCAGTCCCGAATATTGAGGCGTTGCTAAAAACCTGCCCATCAATGCTGAACGTGGGAGAAGCAAGGTCGAGTGAGAATCGTGGGTCATGCTTATTCCCCTCTCCAACTACATGAAGCTGCAATTCCCCATAACCCCGGTCAAGGGTCACAGTTTGGGTAATTGGGCTACCTTCCGGCAAAAATATAGCCGCGTCACCTGCATACTCAAGTTCATTACCCCAGTTGAGCGCACCGTCGTTCAGTTCTACATCGATGCCATCTGCGAAAAGATTAAAGTGGCCTACCTCTAGGCGATTCCCGTCGAGTAAGAAATCCTTGACTTTGATCTCGGCAATGTCCACAGACCGGGGAAGTAGGGCGAGGTCAGGTGCCACAGATATTCTGGCTTGGCCAGGGCCAATATCCACAAAGTCGGATTCAACTTTGACTTTATTGTCGACCAAATAAAGCCTAGTAGCAGTTCGGATACTCCTGACCTTTAGATCCCACTGCGGAAATCTAAGATAACAGGCGCCACCATCTGCCTCAATATCGTCAAAAGTCAGCTGAACCTGCAGTTTTTTGGGGGCATTTTCGTCCCTTTGAGGCCTGTCTTTTTTCACGAAAGCGTCCAGAAACTCGAAGTGCATCTGGTCGTCGAAAAAAATCCTGGCCTCGAAGTCATTCAGACGCACCTTGGAAAAATGCAGGTGCAAAAGATTGGAGGACCGGCCAACTAGCAGGTCTATCAAAGGCAGCAGCTCGATATTGACCCTAACTGATGAGGCCTTAACAACTGACTCGCCATTAGGCCGATCAATGCGAACATCCAAGATGTCAACGCGCCAAGGGATTGGGCTCATTTGAACCGTTCCAAACTGCAAAAACCCGGGTAATACCTGGCGCAATCCCTGAGAAAGGGCATCTGGAAATGGGGAACTGTTCAAGACAAAGAACAGGCAAGAGAATATAAAGGCCGCCAAAAGCGCAACCCGAGTTACCATCAGGTAAATCCCAACGGCCAGTAGTCGCAATACTTTAAGCAGCCTCATCCAAAACCCCGGACGCAATCTTAGGAAATGTAACACCGACCACCAAAAACCGCGAGATCACGCCCCAAAAATCCCCCTGTGCCTGTCCCTGTCCCTGACCCTGCTACAGATCGTGCTAATTAGCACGTTCTGGCTCCTGATTGTTTGTTCTTTTTTTGCGTTTAATCTCTTCGTTACAGTTTTAAAACATGTCCGGGGGCATCCTTCCGGGCCCAAAATCTCCCGTAGCCACCCCGACTGTCTCTTAGTGACATCGTCCGGGCGAAATATACGATTGCTAACGTGTACGTTTATCCTTTTGGCCCGGACGGGCCGCTTCGCGTCCTTCATGTCAGCTAAAAGACGTCGGGTCCCGGCAACTCCCGATAGCGCCCTCCAGGATTGCCCCCGGACCATGTTGCTGGGTGCCCTCTCGACCGCCTTTTAGCTCCAAATCCTGCCAAACGGGACAATCGTCTCCCTGCCTCCTGCCCCCGTCCCTGTCCCCGTCCCTGCCTCCTGTCCCTGCCTCCTGTCCCTGCCCCCGCCCAACCTCCTCCATTGGTGAAACACTTTCCCACACAGTTCGATAAACAATAGTCTGCCTTGTTGGGTAACAAATGCATGTCAGTGCACGCTCTGCAGTGTTGAATGGAATCGAAGGCATCGCCGTTGATGTTGAAGTCGACGTCCATCCAGGAGTTGGCCATTTTGACATCGTTGGTCTGCCTGAAACCACGGTCAGGGAAAGCAAAGTCCGCGTCCTATCTGCAATTAGAAACCTGGGTTTTAGGGCCTCATCCCGGTGGATAACCGTTAACTTGGCCCCTGCGGACGTACGAAAACACGGCTCCCTTTTCGATCTCCCTGTTGCTCTTGGCGTGTTAGCCTGCCTTAAGGCATTTCCAGCCAAGCAACTCAAGAATCGGCTAATAATTGGGGAGCTTTCCCTAAATGGACAGATCCGCGCTATTCCAGGGGTGCTCCCCATGGTGGCTGCCGCAAAAAAACAGGGGCTTTCAGAAGTCATAGTCCCCGAGGCAAACGCCAATGAAGCCGCAATTGTTGAAGGCGTCAGGGTATTGCCTGCAAGTTCTTTAGAGCAGTTAATTGCGTTCTTCCAAAGTGGCAACCCAATACCTGCCTTGACGAACAAAGTCGCCTTCAAAACAAGACAAACCGGTCTGGATCTGGCTGATGTGCGTGGTCAAACCACAGTCAAGCGAGCAATCGAAATTGCAGCGGCAGGCCGCCACAACTTGCTAATGATTGGGCCACCTGGCTCTGGCAAAACCATGCTCGCTAGGCGAATTGCCTCCATCTTGCCTGACCTGACCTACTCAGAGAGTTTGGAAACTACCACGATTCACAGCGTTGCTGGCCTTTTGGGCCGCCAAAGTGGGCTAATCAGCTCGCGCCCCTTTCGCACCCCCCACCACACAGCGTCAGCGGTCGCAATCATTGGGGGAGGTTCCCGCCCAAGACCAGGAGAGGTCTCGCTTGCCAACAACGGCATCCTGTTTTTGGACGAACTACCTGAATGGCGACGCGAAGTCTTGGAAGTACTTCGTCAGCCTTTGGAGGACAAAATGGTAACAATAACCCGGGCTTCAGGCGCCGCCACCTACCCTGCGGATGTCTTGTTGATTGCCGCAATGAACCCTTGCCCTTGCGGCTACCTTGGCGATTCAAGACACCGCTGCACCTGCTCACCAGCAGAGATCAGCAGGTACAGGTCAAAAGTTTCCGGCCCGCTTATGGATAGAATCGATTTACACGTCGAGGTTCCCTCTGTAACTTTTTCAGAATTGTCCCAGGATTTACCAACCGGAGAATCCTCCAAGGAAATACGCGCCAGAACCGTTGCTGCAGCCAATATCCAAGCACAGCGCTTTGCAACCGCATCGTACATTTTCAACGGCCAGATGTCTGGCAAGGCAGTTCGCACCTTTTGCAAGATCCCCCCAGAGGCCACAGGCCTTTTAGAAGTGGCAATGGACAGGCTAGGACTGTCAGCCAGGGCCTTGGACAAGGTGTTAAAAATCGCTCGCACAATCGCGGATTTAGACGGCCAAACCGACATCTCAAGCGTTCATATTTCAGAGGCAATCTCATACCGCCTTTTGGACCGAATGTAACTAAGCGTGGCCGCAGTCGATTTTGGCTGCTTTTTTTTGTCTGAAGTAATTCTTTTGGAGGCAAACATGGCTAAAAAACCAAAGTTGGATATCGGGGGTGATTTGGAGTCATTGCTACTTGCAATGGACAAACAGTTTGGAAAAGGGGCGGTAATGCGTTTTGGTACCGGACCAATCGAGTCAATTCCCTCCTTTTCAACAGGCTCTTTGTCGCTTGACCTTGCCCTTGGCGTCGGAGGCATCCCCAGAGGCAGGATAATCGAGGTCTTTGGCCCCGAATCATCAGGCAAGACCACGCTAACCCTGGAATTGATAGCCCAAGCACAAAAAGCAGGCGCTGTGGCAGCTTTTGTTGACGCTGAACACGCCTTGGATCTGAACTACGCCAAAAAACTGGGGGTATCAGTTGAAGATTTACTGGTCAGCCAACCTGATTGCGGCGAACAAGCCCTAGACATCGTCGAGGCGCTTGTCAGATCGCAAGCAGTCGACTTGGTAATAGTCGACTCCGTCGCCGCGTTGACCCCAAGAGCCGAAATAGAAGGCGAAATGGGCGACTCCCACGTCGGCCTACAAGCTCGATTAATGAGTCAGGCCCTACGCAAGCTGGTGGGGGCTTGCTACCGTTTTGGCTGCACCGTGGTGTTTATCAATCAGCTACGCATGAAAATCGGCGTGATGTTTGGCAACCCGGAAACAACCACTGGAGGCAACGCCCTAAAATTCTATTCCAGCGTCAGAATCGACATTCGCAGGATAGGTTCCATCAAATCCACCAGTGACATCACTGGTAACCGAGTAAGAGCCAAGGTGGTTAAAAACAAGGTGGCACCACCTTTCCTGGAAGCCGAATTCGACTTAATTTTCGGCGAAGGGATCAATAAAACCATGGAGTTAATCGACATAGGAGAACGCCACGGAGTCATCTCCAAGGCCGGCTCTTGGCTCTCTTACAATGGCGAACAGCTGGGGCAAGGCCGAGATCAAGCTGAAAAACGCTTAAGGGAAGATCAAGAGCTTTTTTCCAAAATTGCCGATGCTGTACGAAAAGCTTTAGGGAATCTTGATGGGGCTAACAGTCAGTTAGGTATCGAAACAAGCGAGGAATTTGAAGTAGCTTAGCGGTATGCCCTGTTCCAGCTCACGCGCCGTCCATCAGTAGCCCGCCGGTGGGTTTTGGCTGCAGGAGCGTTGCGCTGTGGAGCCCTGTTGCTTTCGTAAGCAGGCCTATTTGGCGCCCTCTTATGGTAGTGCATTGCAGGCCTGTCATAGTGCCTAGCTGGAGCAGGCGCATAGTGCCTTCTACCATAGGCCGAGTTCCAACGAACCCGGTCCCAGCTGTAGTACCTGTTGTGCCATTTGTATGGCAATCTGCTTGTCCAAAATGGCACGTAGGCTGGAGCTACTACAAACCAGGGACCGCTGTAGTTGGCCGCCTGATACCAAACTCCGTTAGCCATCGTCCACCAGACTCCGTGTGCAAAAAACACATCGGTGGCTCCGACTCTGTAGTAATACAGGTCTGTAAAACCGGGAACTACATAGACGGCAGAAGGTGGCGCAACAACTACTCGTCGTACTGGCCGGGCATCAAGGTCAGGAGAAAAGAGGCTCAGGGTTACAGCCGCTACGGCAGCTAAAATAAGTACGCCGTGTTTCATAGCACACCTCCTATTCAAATAGTCTTAAAAACGAAAGACCAGAACACTAGACGACGTGGCCCAGCAAAATATTCTTGTACGCTAGGTTTTGCTTGTGGTTAAGGACAGATCAAAGGTCGGACTTAAAGAGAACCTTGACGGGAACTGCTTAATTTCGTAGATTTCACGGAATTTTAGCCCCTAAGGAGGGTGCCTGGAAATGCCCACTGTTGATCCTACTAAACCAAACGTTCCACCTTTGATTGCTGAAGATTTTAACTCTATTCCTGAGTTTAATCGGCCAAATCGTGAATGGTTGGTCCGTTTTGGAGTGCTGCTTTTAGCTGCGTTGGTCTACATACCTCTGGCTGGTTCTTTTGGACTTTGGGACTGTTGGGAGACCCACTATGGGGAAGTGGCCAGATACATGCATGAAAGAAGCGATCTGTTGTCGCCTTGGTGGGGTTACAAGGACCAGATTGGCTCTGAACCAAAGACTGGGGAATGGTTTTTTTCCAAGCCAATCCTGGTGATGTATGGCGAGATGATCTTCATGAGGCTCATTGGATTTGGTGAATGGGCCATTCGACTGCCTTGGGCCATTTTAGGTACCTTGGGAGTCTTCATGACTTACATGGGAATTTCAAGGGTTTTCGGGCGCCGCTCAGGCCTTTTGGCGGCTGGCGTGCTGATGACGTCTCCTTTGTACTTTTTCTTGTCACGTCAGGCAATTACCGACCTGCCTTACGTCGGCACTATGACCATTGGTCTGATGTTTTTCATTTTGGCCTATTTTGGGCCTAAGTATTCAGCTTCTAATCGAGGTTTTATTGGCTGGGCTCTTGGAAGTATTGGGTTTTTCCTGCTCTTGGCGGTACCCCAGTTTATTATTATTGGGTTGGACCTTTCACCGGATAGAGATTTTGGGCGTTACAGCGCTTGGATGCGCTTTTGGCTGACAATCCAGAAAACTGGGTGGATTCATACCATCATGTACTTCTTGGCTACATTAGGGCTTTTAGCCTTGATTGGCGTGCCAATGTGGAAGGAATACAAGGCTGGCACCCTGTTTACGGATGAACGTAAAGACGCCTGGATGCGGCGATTTTTGCTGTGGACGGCGTTTGCGTTTTTTGGGCTTTCGACTTTGGGTAAGGGGCTGCTGGGATTCATGCTTCCTGGTGCCCTGCTTGGCCTTTATCTGCTTATCAGCGGCGAGTGGCGGGCGCTGAAACGCCTGGAGATTGGGCGTGGCGTGCTGGTGATGTGCCTTGTGATGCTACCATGGTATCTGGGCATGTTTGCAAAGCATGGACAGGCTTTTTATAACCGGTTTTTGGTCCATGACCACTTCAATCGTATTGGGGCGGGCGTTCACGCGCTGGATTCTGGTACGTTTGAGCATATGCTGAAGTGGCTTTCAATTGGGATGTTTCCTTGGTTTGCCTTGGTTCCACTGCTGTTTTGGGGCCTAGCGCGACTAAGGCTTAAGGATGCGTCGGGGCCTTCAAGGACTAAGCTGTTTTTGTACATCTGGGGTTTCTTCGCATACTTGCTGTTTAGCCTTTCGGCTACGACTTTTCACCACTACATTTTCCCTGCGCTTCCGCCTACGGCGATGCTGATTGGGATTATGCTTAATGAGTTTTTGGATGACCGTACTTGGGTACCAAGGGTTTTGATTCTTGCTGGGATTGGCATTTTGATTGGTATTGGGCTGACAATCCGGTCGGATCCGCAGTCGTTTAGAAACATGTTCACTTATAAATATGACCGGGAATGGCCTGAAAATCCCCCTATTGACCCAGATGCCACAGTTGGGCCAAACACGGACAAGACTTGGGCAGAGTCCACTTATTATGCAAACACGCCCACGATTATTCATAAATTGCTGAAGGCCAAGCCGCTTCAGTATAAGACCTTTATCACTGTGATCATGGTATTGGCGACTATTGCCTTGATCTTGATGATATTTACCCCAAAAATCCGAAAGGTTGGAACATTGGGGCTTTGGGGGTCAGCCTTGCTTTTGGCCTACTGGTGCCTGAACTGGTACATGCCAATGCTGACTCCATCTTGGAGTGTTAAATACGTCTTTGAGGACTATTTCAGCCGCTGCGAGATAGTGCCGAATCCGCCTGAAATTGAAGAGGCCTACGAGCCGTTACTGTCCAAAATTGGGCTTGGATTCATCCCGGATGCCTTTGGTTCAAAGCCAAAGCGGGTTTGTCGTGAGGATATTGTCGCTTGGTTGATCACCTGGCGCGGTGAGACTTACTACACGTCAAGTGAAATCAAGCCTTTGATGAAACAAAGTCAGCTGGCTCCCTATCTGGAGACTTTGAATAAAGGCAACACTTTTTATGCTTTAACCCAGGCTAATCGAATAAATGGGCTGCGTACCGCACTAAATCGTGAGACCGAGACTTTAAAGAAAAAGGGAGTCCCAGGTTTGACTGACATTACTTCTTGGAAAGTAGAAGCGGTTCATCAGGAAAGTGCCTATTTTGCGCTTGCTAAGGCAACTCCAATTCGTGGGCCGGTTGAGGAAGAAGAAGTAGATAAACCTGCACCAGAATCAGAACCAGAAGAAGAACCTGTAGATATCCCACCACCTGGGATGTAGGCTCTAGGTTCAGTGTCGTAGCTATTAGTTATTCAATTCCGAGCAGTTCAACTTCGAAGATCAGTGTGGCGTTTGGTGGAATCAAGCCGCCTGCACCACGAGGACCATAGCCCAGCTCTGGGGGAATGGTGAGTTTGCGTTTGCCACCAACCTTCATGGTGGATAGCCCCTCATCCCAACCAGGAATGACCTGACGCCGGCCAAGGGTGAACTTGAAGGGCTGATTTCGCTTGTGAGAGCTGTCAAATTGCTTACCGTCGGTTAGCCAGCCCGTGTAGTGAACCACAACGATTTGGCCTGCTTGAGGAACGGCGCCTTCGCCAACTATTAGGTCCTCATACATCAGTCCCGAGTCTGTTTTTTGCATCCCAGCGCCTCCTTCCTTAGCCTCTGCAGCGGGCTCGGCTGGCTTTTCAGCTTCTGTTGCCGGCGCCGCTTCTGGTGCCTTAGTAGCAGCTTCTTGTGCGGGAGCTTCCTTCTTAGCTTCCGTGGGTTCAACCTTGGATTTGCAGCCAACAGCAACAAAAGCCACTAACAAAGCAATCGGTAAAACACGTACTAACATTAGGTGCCTCCATAAAGCCATCACTGTGAAGGGTCTATCAGGACTGCGATGTTGTCAAGGGGTTTGAAAACATGAAGGGCCCTGTCTTGCTAGCTTAGGCATTAATTAGATGGAGTTTTTACTAGGAAAGTGACCGTCTAAGATTGACGCGGTCAACGATGGCCAAGGCGAAGGCCTTAGCAGACATCGGGCCATCAGCAGTTACCAGCCAGCCATCAATAACGACTGGGTCGTCGCAAACAACCGCGCCTAACCCCTGAAGTTCATTACGATAAGTGGGATAACAAGTAGCCCTACGATCTTTTAGTACGCCTGCTTTGCCCAAGATGACTGGAGCTATGCACAACGCTCCTAGGACAATTCCAAGGTCTGCAGCACTTTGAGCCAAGTTAAGGGCCGTTTGATTGGAAAAGTAAGTGGAGGCCTTATCACCACCAACAAAAACCACAGCGTCAAACTGCGAAGCCTTGGCTTGTGACAAAGAAAGGTCGGCCTCTATCCAGGTTCCAAAGAGGCCCTTTATGCGTCCAGTTTGGGTTGAGGCAACCTGAACCAAAAAGCCAGCCTCAACAAGTTGCGCATGCACGTCTAGGTATTCTTCATCTCGAAAATCCCTTGGAGCAACTACAATCAAGGCTGATGGAATTTGATTACCTTTTGAATTCATTCGAATTTGCCCCTGTAATGTTCCAGGAAGGCTCCAACCAGATATAAGGAACCAGTTACCAGTATACTACCATTGTCTTTGGCCAAATCCTTGGCAAGAGCAAGGGCTTTTTGCAAGTCAGGCTCAACCGCAATCAGGGTATGTAGACCTGTTAATGAGTTGGTCTCTGCCGCCACACAACTTGGATCTGCTAGACCTGGAATCGTCGTTTCGATGATGGCATCAAAATGGGGGGCCAAGGCCTCTAGCACCTTGCAGTAGTTTTTGTCTGGCTTACTGCCATGAATCATGACTCTCGGAATAGGTAAAGCCATCATCTCAAGGGCTTGCGCCAGTTTCGTGGCTGCCCCTGGATTATGGCAGCCGTCCACTATAAGCAAAGGATTTTTGGCCAAAACCTCCATTCGTCCAGGCCAATGGGCAGACTTCAGGCCAGACCGGATGTGTTCGTCTTTAATGGCAAATCCTTGGCGTCTTAGTTCATGAACTGTAGCAATGGCAACAGCTGCGTTTTCACCCTGAAATTTACCTTTGAGGCCCAGTTCCAGACCAGATATGGAAAAGGGGCCTTTAAAATCCAGTAATTGGCCATTTTCACCTGAAGCGTCAGCCCAGTTGAAATGAAAATCATGATTCAACCTAGAAACAAAAACACCGCGGCGTTTGAGAGCTGGCCCCAGCGAATTGATAAATAAGGCGTCATCTACGGCAGTTACAAGAGTGTGCCCTCGCCGACTAACTCCAATTTTCTCCAAGCCGATCTTTTCTACAGTGTTTCCTAAGTAGGCCTGGTGATCCACGGTAACGTTTGTAAGCACCGATACTATGGGCTCAATGATGTTAGTTGAGTCAAGTCGGCCTCCCATGCCAACTTCAACGACCGCCAAATCAAGTCCAACTTTTGAAAAAGCAAGAAAGCCAATGGCCGTCAGCGCCTCAAAAAAAGTGATTCTGATGGGGCGCTCGCCTGTTGTCATTGCAGCTTTGACTTCCATGGCGCACTGGTTAAACAGCTCATGGGAAATCATCTGGCCATCAATGACAATGCGTTCCCGCACATCTATCAAATGCGGGGAGGTAAACAAACCAACCTTCAGACCGGCGCATCTAAGCATTGCATCAATGAAGGCAGCTGTTGAACCCTTACCATTAGTGCCTGTTAATAAAACACTTTTAAAGGAATGTTGAGGCTCACCTAAACGCGCCATCAGGTGCTTAATCCTGGTAAGGCCCGGCTTGATACCAGTCTTTTGTAGGGAATCTAAAAAAGCGGCAGTTTCATTATTGCTGAGCATGGTGAAAACACCAAGAAATCGTTGATCAAATCGCTAATACCTAAGTCCTACTCCAAGAAGGTTTTCAACTTTTTGGACCTTGAAGGATGGCGTAGTTTTCTTAAGGCCTTGGCCTCAATTTGTCTGATTCGTTCACGGGTAACTTTGAATTCCTGACCAACCTCTTCCAAGGTGTGATCGCTCTTTTCCCCTATTCCAAATCTCATGCGCAGCACCTTTTCCTCGCGGGTTCCAAGGCTGCATAAAACCTTTCTCATCTGCTCTGTCAAGTTGGCCCTTACAACGCTATCGGCTGGGCTTGGGGTCTTTTTGTCTTCAATGAAGTCGCCCAAGTGGTTGTCCTCTTCCTCGCCAATTGGAGAGTCAAGTGAGATTGGTTCTCGTGAAATCTTCATGACTTTGCGAACTTTTTCCACTGGGATGTCCATTCGCAAGCTGATTTCTTCAGGAGTTGGCTCGCGGCCTAGTTCCTGGGTCAAAGCCCTATTCGTACGAACCAGCTTGTTGATCGTTTCGATCATGTGAACTGGGATGCGAATCGTTCTGGCCTGATCGGCGATAGCCCTTGTAATGGCTTGGCGAATCCACCAAGTTGCGTAGGTACTAAACTTGTAACCACGACGATATTCAAACTTTTCAACAGCCTTCATCAAGCCAATGTTGCCTTCTTGAATCAAATCCAGGAATTGCAGCCCTCTGTTGGTGTATTTCTTTGCAATGGAAACCACAAGCCTCAGATTTGCCTCAACTAACTCCGCCTTGGCCCGCTCTGCCCTACGCTCTGCCCGAACTATCGCTGTGTAGGTCTGTCTAAGCCCTTCCTCATCCAGATGAGCCTGTTGTTCCGCCCTACGGATTCGGCGCTGAGCAGATTTGACAATTCGATCATATTCCTCAAGCTGTTCAAGGGTAAACCGCCTGCCAGCACGATTTGTAACCAGCTTAGTCTCACTGGCCTTAGCCTCACGTATCATCCTGCGCAGATCCGGTAGCTCACCCCCGACTTTCGCTTTGATTTCCCTAATCTCTTCGTTAGCATCCTCGATCGTTTTCATTATGCCTTTCAGCTTATCCACAATCTGCATGATGAGGCACTGATTGAGGCGCATATCGACGAGCAGGTCACAAAGTTCAAGTCTTTTTTCCTGAAGCTCGGCCTCTAGTTTCTTACGTCTGGGAGTGGAAATATTTGGCTTCTCCAGCTGTAGTTGAATCTTGTTTATGTTGCGGTCAAGTACCTTGGCTAACTCCAGTTGGTCTAAAACTCGCCTCTTGGTGGCCGTTTCATCAGTGCCATCCTCGTCTTCATCCAAATCCTTTACGATTGCCTTAACGCTTGTCTTATCCCTAAGCAGCTGATCTTCCAAATCTAAAATGACTTTAATGGCGGTTTCTGTCTGCATGATCAGGTCAAAAACAGCGTTTTCGCCATCCTCAATTCGCTTGGCAATTGCCACTTCTCCTTCCCTGGTGAGCAGCGGCACCTCGCCCATCCTACGAAGGTACATACGAACTGGGTCATTCGATTTTCCAAAGACCTCGCCAAAGCTATCTTCCTCGGGAGCGGCACGCCTTACTGGGGCCTCTCTTACCTGAGTCAGCCCGCTGGACATGTCACCATCACCAACCTCGACATCTTTAATCTGGGCCTGAATATCCTCAAAATCTTCTTGGGACACCCCTTCTCTACCTACACTCAAATCAGCTCCTCCTAAAAAAGAGTCCTTTCTTTTACTCGCCTCTTTTGGCCAAGACTTATCGGAAAAACTCATCAGCCACCTCACCTTCTTAGGGCTAAAAATGCTTCAAAACAACCTCAACTCGTTCGAGCTGAGATGATTAGTTTCTTAATCCGCGCTATCTCAAGAGCCAGCTCTAGTGTGTCCTCTTGCCGTCCTTCACGCTGAGCAAGACGTAATCGCTCCTGAAGGTGCTTTTGCTGGCTTTCCATCCGTTCTCGCCTCAATCGACCAATAATCTGATCAAACTCCAACTCCGGATCAGGATGAATCCCTTCAATCATGATTGATTTGTAAAGCCTAGTCCGAAGTGAGCCGTCGTCTTCCTGTCCATTGTTAACCAACCAGGCACCAAGGTCATGATTTCCACTCTCGTACGCAGCCTGCATTTGCTCAAAGAGCTCCTTAACCTCGGAGTCAACCAGCAGTTCTTTCAAAGGGTCTTCTTGCAAGAACCTTTCGATGAGCGTCCCTTCGCACAAGAAAAGCTCAAGCAACGTTCTTTCGGCCACAGGCGTCAATTTCTTTACATCACTTTGTTCAATTATTGTGTCGGGACTGCGTAAGATGTGCTGTACTTCCTTGACATCTATGACTAAAAGGCGGGCTAGCTCTTCCCTATATCGGCCATATCTGAATGGGTCTTTTTCAGAGCTGATGGCCTCTTTGAATTCTTCCACGACCTTACGCTTACCATGGGGAGTATTGCCGTGGGTCTTTAGCATTGACTCGACCAAGTATGTGATCATTGGAATTGCATTGTCCAAGACCGTCGGCAGGCTGTCGACTAAAGCGTTTCGTGCCACTGAATCTGGATCTTCACCAGCAGCTGTCTGGATGATCTCGGCTTCAATCCCAGCTTCAATCAGCAGGCTAATGCTGCGATGGGTGGCCTTTTGACCAGCCTCGTCCCCATCAAACCAAAGCACCACATTTTCAGTGAAGCGTCGAACGAGCCGAATTTGTTCAGGTGTCAGCGCCGTACCAAGAGGGGCGACAACGTTTTCCACCCCTTTCGCCCCAAGCGACAGCACATCAAAATTGCCTTCCACAATGATGATCTTTTGTGACTTTCTGATCGCTTGACGGGCCTGAAGCAACCCAAAAACAGCCGCCCCCTTGGTGTAAATTGGTGACTCGGGGCTATTTACAAACTTTGGACCGTCTTCATCCGGGGGGATTTGCCTGGCAGAAAAGGCGATTGCAGCGCCATCTAGGTTAAAGACTGGAAAAACCAGCCTGTTTCGAAAACGCTCGTAGTAGCCACCGTGTTGCGAAGGCAGGATCAAACCAACTGCTTGAGCTATGTCGAAGCTAACTTTTCTGGCTGCAAGCTCATGCAAAAGGCCATGCCCATCGCCCCCATAACCAAGGCCGTACTTTGAGGCCAATGCACTGTCTACGCCTCGGGTGGCCAGGTAGGACCTGGCATGATCACTAGCCTTTAGCGCCTTTTGGAAGTATTCGTTTGCCACGTGAACAGCGTGCAACATATCTGCACGCTCTTTGGCGGCGCGGCTCTGCTGGGGACTATATTCGGTACGTTCTGGCAGCTCGACGCCAGCCCTTTTAGCCAAACGCTCGACCGCCTCTCGTGGAGTCAATCCGGCAACTTGGGTCAAAAAGGTGATTGCATTTCCGCCAGACTGACAACCAAAGCAGTAATAAAGCCCCTTGGATTCGTTAACGTTGAACGATGGTGTTTTTTCATTGTGAAATGGACACAGACCTTTCCAACTGTTGCCAGCCTTTTTTAGCTGCACATAGTCCGACACCACCTCAACTAGGCTGATTTTATCTAAAATTTCACGGACTACCAGGTTCGGCTGGGACAAGAGACCTCCAGTCGAAAAGATCAAAGCGTAGTAGTGTATACGTTATTAGAAATAATTGCCAGAGTTTTTGGCGATTTTGATCTAGTGGTGCCTGTGAATAATGCTTGGACATTGTAATTTGGGACTGAAATTGGTTTTGAGGTCTATTAGCGCCTTGGATCTAAGTTGTATTACCTAGCTTCTTAGTACCTTGGGGAGTCAGTATGTTCCTCATTGGCAACATCAGGGCCATTTGGATTCGAGGAGCGTTCCTTTAGCTTTCCATCTTGGTCCCACCGGCACTCAGCAGGATCGGCCTTTTTCAACTCTCGAACCCTTTCACGGAGCTGGTTTTCAGTGACCGCAGATTGGCCAAAGTCATGACTAAACCCTTGGGATGAGGTCGCAAAGGCATAACCGTCGTCAAAAATGAAAGTCGCATGATGGTTCGTAAATCCGTTTCCGTTGTCTGGGCCGTGAAAATGCCTTGCAAAGACGAGCACACGCTTTCCTTCGTACCATTTTGACACTTCCTCAGCCCGCACAGACGAGATCATGAGCCGCGTACGCGCATGTGTGGGGGTGTCTCCGGTTACCATTTCTTCCACGCTGACCTCGACTACTGGGTAGTTTGAGCAGCCAGTAAAGCCCTCAAAGCAGTTTTCTTCACGGAAATGAGCAAGCTCATCGCCGTCGAGAATCGCGTCAACGTGCCCCACAAACGCAAATCCAGAAAGACCACGATATTCGGAATAGTGTTTCACGTAATAACAAAGCCCAAGCGCAGGTCCCATCGAACCTGTCTCAGCTTCCACCGCGAAATAGTTAGTGTCAGGCACTGGTCCAAGCACCTCTTCATCGCCTTGACACCCCCCTTGAACGACCATGAAGGCACCAAAAAACAACGGCAACAAAAAAAGAAGTTTTTTGTTCATTTCAATCCCCCGGTAGGTTGGCCCAAACCACGTTGGCCGGTTCGTCCAAACGTGGCTTTAGAGTATAGCAAATAGTCCTTTTTTTTAAGCGTTTTCATGCTTTCACCCAAAAATTTCGGTTCATTTGACGTCAAAGGTTGGCACGATGGGATGATTTGCATGATATCAAGCTAAGTTCATTGGAAGTGCGACTGTTACTACATCCGGTCTCGAATTGGTTAACACAAAGTAACAGATGAACTTTAATCTACAGCTGGCATCGGGATTTGGGTGATTAGTTGAGGGGGATCAGGAGCCTATTTTGGGGTGGCAAATCGTTTTAGGATTTCTAGGGCTTGTTCTTTGGTGGTTACTTGGCCGTTTAGTTGGGCGTCTTCAACTGCGGCTAGGGCCGTGGCTACTTTTGGACCGGGGGGGATGCCTTGGTTTAACGCGTCTTGACCGGTGACTAGTCTTTCGAAAAAGAGGTCGCTTTTCGTCCAGGACGAGGCTAGGGTGCTAAAATAATCGACTGTGTCAAGGCTTAAGCCTTGGGCTGTTTTGATTGCTGTTAATGCGTCTAGGGCTTGGCATATTTGGCTTTGGCGTACTATCTTCTTGGCTGCTGCATCATCCTTTGGAAAAGCGGCGTCAATAGCTGCGCCTAGCTCCATGGTTGCCCGAATCTCGTCTATGACTTTGTTTGAATAGCGCAGCCTTTTTAGCACTTCAGCTGCCTGGTTTGGACCTAAAGGCCACAAAATTACTGCTAGGGCCACAATCCACCTGTTTTCATCGCCGCTTTTTGGCAGATTATCCAAGGCTTTGGCTAAAACATTTGCGGCTAGCTCAGGGGAAAGCTCTGGAAATATTTGGCTAAACAACCCTGTTTCGACCAATAGCCTGATGCCAAGACCCACGTTTGGAGCCAAGCACATCTTGCAAAGCTCCTCGGCAATCCTTTCGTTGGAGACTGTTGAGATTGACTGGGCGTGCTTTTTTATGGCCTCTAGTGTTGATTTTTCGATTTGAAACCCGGTTTTGGTGGCAAAACGGACGGCTCTTAATGGGCGCAGATGGTCTTCTGAAAACCTTTGATTTGGGTCTCCAATGGCTCTAATGACGCCTGCATTTAAGTCTTGTTGGCCACCCACATGGTCTATTATTTCACCGGTTTCTGGATCAAGTGCTAGTCCATTTATGGAAAAATCACGTCTTTGGACATCTTCAAAAAGATTGGTAAACCGTACTGCGTCAGGTCGACGACCATCGCTGTAACCAACATCTGTCCTAAAAGTTGCGACTTCGTATTCAAAACCTTTTAAGCGAACACGGATAACGCCAAATTGAACGCCAACTAGAACTGTTTTTTTAAATAGCTTGATTATCTGTTCTGGCAAGGCCGATGTGGCGATGTCGTAATCTGGCGGGATAGCGCCAAAAATCATGTCCCTTACAGCTCCGCCCACGATCCAGGCCTCGTGGCCTGCCCTGCGCAGAATGGACACAACTTCACGTGCGCCGTCAAAATTAGCGTCACCAACCGGTAATGAAATCATCATTCTCCAAAGATTAAAGGTCATCCCCGGCCAAAACCCTAAAATGTTCGGGGGCAATTGAAACAGTTAATGGCCCGTCGTTGGAGTATAGCTCGCCATCAAGGGTGAAGTCCCCCCAAACACTTAAACTGCTGGTATCTGGGCTTGCGATTATGCTGTGGTGGGGAATCTCCCACAAAAGCTGAGGCAAAAGGTGGACAACCTCTGAGGGCGATTTTGCCCTGATTACTTTCGCATGGAAGCCCACGCCGCCAGGCGGCATGGTCAGCGCCCAAACAAGCCCTTTGGCCAGTTTCATGTCGATTGTAGAGGCCACCACAGCCAAGACATCGTCGAATTTTACGCCATCCATCGTGGCTTCGCGAACATCTGGGTTCAGACGCCAGACGTTTTCCTCGTAAAATTTCGAATGAATCAGGCTGCTTAACATTCCGGTTCCAAGCAAACGAGCAAGGCCAAAATACCCAGAACCCATCTGATCACACAAGGCAAGCACATTCATGATCGCTTGGGAGCCAAAAACCATTCCACGCATGGAAACCAGCCCTGGGCGCTCAACCTGCAGCAAACCAAGACGCCTAGTTGGAAGGGCAGCCATCGTGGCCCCATCAAAGCGCACCTGAAAACGCTTCACGGTCTGGACAGGGTCAGCCTTGGTTCTAAAGGCCCTAGCAGCCATATTGTAGGTACCACCATTTAAAAACATCAAAACTGGATAATGGGCCTTGCCTTTGACAACATCATCGGCAAATAGGCGAATCATGGCGTTAATCGCGCTGTGGATCGTCCCATCACCACCGTTTATGGCAAGTACAGAGACGCCCCTTTCCAAAATCAGGTAGTTCAGGGCCTCGTCAAGCTTAGAAGAATCGGCGGTAACTACGGCATCACCAGCAGAGGCAAGGTGGGCTCCAAGTCGTCCGTGGGTCAGCGGGAGGCGGTGGTTTCTATAAGCCGCAGGATTGGTCAAAACCCCAAGCCTGACCGGAGCAGCGCCCCTTTCAGGAGCAACTATGTCTTTTGGGTGGAACATAAGGCCTATTTGGAAGAGGTGCTGTAAAAAGTTCCCTTAGGATCGTAAAGATAGCCACCTACGTCTAGTGAGGCATCCCAGTTGCAGGGTTTCGTCTTACTTCCAAGCGCATCAAACTTCATGTTGTTATCGTGGTCATGCAGCTGGCATGGGTCGTCTAAAGGAGTCCCAATGAGGAACCTAGAGGTTGTATCGAGGCCTAAAAGCGTATTTCTGAGGTATGTTGCACCAGCAGTAGCCAAGGCATCACAAGCGCCAGATATCAGGCCCTTGGTCAAAAACCCACCAAAATCGCCAGTCTTGTCAAGAACCGATTCGGCAAACACATCACAACAAGTACCTGAATTTATACAAGCACGACCTGCCAACAGGGCATAAATCAAGTCCTCGTATGAATCGACTGCGGCAAGGCCATCCCGACCATCACCAAAGAGCTGTGGAAGCAAAATCTTTTCAATGGCGAAATTGACCAACGCCCCATATTTAAGGTTCAGAGGATGCTTTGAAATGGCCAATTTATAGCCTGGCTTAGCTGTGATGATTTGAGCCTCTATGTCAGCGTAAACAGCCTCATCAACACCATCAATAGACGTCATGTTCAAGCCGATTTCGCCGCAGGTATCAGGGTCTGGGGAGTTTTCACAATCAAGCCCCAACGTCCACTTTAAGACCACTGTATGCCAGTTTTCATGGCAGACTCCCATCGGCAGCAAACCATTTTTGTCAGCGTCTTGGGAACATGTCATGGTCGATTTAAGCCTGAATTTCTTTAAAATTGTTCCAACGTCACCAGCACCTTTGAAGATGTTGGTACAAAGCTCAGGGTCATCACCTGGGCAATAGCGCTGTAGCAGTCCCATCAAAAGCGCGTCGATGATGCCTGTAACAACGCCCCCGATTGCTCCCCACTCACCAATCTTTGGATCCTGGGTGTCAGCAAAAATCCAGCCACAGAAATCACCACCTATAACCCCGCCAAAATCTGGATGGCACATAAGCAACAAAATCTGGCCAGTTGGGCTTTGGAAGAAGCCAATAATTACGTTAACAACCTTGGCCACTTGAGGGGGGAGACCACTGACCAAGTCGAATGTGCTTGATAATTCATAGGAACCCTTGATGCTGGGCATTATGTCGGTACAGTCGATTTCAACATATCGGCTGCCACCGTACTCCACTGTCACATCGTCCTTGCATCCCATGGCGCGGACTCGCTTGTCCATGTCATTGCCAATCCAGCACTCTGCAAGAACTGAGTATGTTTGCACCAGTTCTTCCTCAAGGCCTGGAAGCTTCTTCCAGCGAGCTTGGCCACTTAGCATTGGAAATTCACTGGAGCTGGTTGTTGCAGTTGGAGGGATGTTTTCACAGGCACCCCCACCCTTGAAAAGCTTGACTTTCGCAGTATCCAGCATGGCATATTGGCCGGAATATTGCTTGATTTCAACGACGAGGGGGTCTGGATCCTTGTTGCGGACGGCAACGTTGAAGATTAGGCACGTTTCACCGTCATCCAAACATGCTTGAATTACACAAGAACCATTCCTGCCACCACCTTGTACCGGCACGTAAACTAGGCCATCCATAATCGAGTAGTTGTAAGAAGAATCCAGGCGACAAGCCCCTTCATAAGACTCATCAATAACCTCGAACACGACACCTACGTCCTCTTGACCAACTCCGCAGGCTGACACAACAGCCCTGACGTCACGCTTGGCATTCAAAGCAACCTTGTAGTGATAGTCGTTTAAGGGGTCGTCCTGCTCATCGAGATAATTAAGCTCAAGAAGGCCATCACAAGGCTCAACATTTTGGTCCTGGCTTGCATCACGAACACCCTCACCTGAACCGTCATCTGGCATGGAGATGCTGTCGGGTTGGTATTGGTCTTGCTCGTAGTTGATGTCTATACCACCGGGCCCCTCAGAACCACCACACGCCACAAGGGCAAATATGGCTGGCGAAATTACTAACAATATTTTTTTCATTCCAAGGCCCCCTGAAAACGAATAGCAGTACCTTTTAATCAGGCCGCCGGTAGTAAGTTTACAAAAGGTGTTAAATGATCGCAATCTTAGATAACCTAATCATTACAAGTGACACCTTTTCATTTGGTCAACTCGCACACTGGAAACTAGGCCAACCAACCCTCGGATTAATTGAGGGGCAAGCTGATTAGCAGCCATGTCGTGGCAACGCACAGCATAAAACTATCGCTTATGTTGCCTGCTTCGTTTCTTTAGTTTGGGCTGTGGGCTTTTGAGCGCCTTAAAGCAGGATGAGTATACCAGCTACCCATAAAATCCTGGCTAAGTGGACGCAAAATGCCTCGGAGTCTTGAAAAATTCTGTGATTGTGCTAGAGAATCGCCCGACAGATTGACCTAAGGAGGCAATCATGTTTTCCAGGAAAATTTTGGTTGGCAAAATTCATCGCGCCACAGTTACCGAAGCCGATGTCGAATACGTTGGCTCGATCACCATAGACCTTGACCTGATGGAACCTGCGGGTTTTTTGCCATTGCAGGAGGTTGAGATCTGGGATGTTACCAACGGTGCCCGGTTTACGACTTACTGTCTGCCGGGTGAACGTGGGAGCGGAATGGTCCGAATTAACGGGGCTGCAGCTCATTTGGCGCAAGTTGGTGATAAGGTCATAATCGCCGCGTATGGAATGTTCGAAAGTGGTAGTATTGGAACTGGAAGCGTTCCGGTGGTAGTCCCTGATGAAAATAATAAGCTGGAAAAGATGTTGATGTACAAGGTCGACCCTAAGACCTTAGAATTTCGGATTGAAGGATTGGACTGACATCAAACAGGAGTGTACCAGTGGCACTATTCTCCAACAAAGAGCTGGCTGAGGTCCGCAGGCAACTTAAAGACGCTAGGTCTGAGATTGAACGCCTTGAAAAATCGTTGGCCAATGCCGCAAAGGACCGGGATAGGGCTTTGCAAAGGGCAAAGGACATTGAGGTTGAAAATGAGGCATTGAAGAAAGAGTTGGAAGCAGCAAAGGCAGCGTGTGACGCGGCTAAGGAATCCCAAAAAAAGGCGGATTCAGCTGGGCGCTGGTTTGAGGAACGATATCAGCAGGCGATTACCAAGATTGAGGGCGCTGAAAAGATGGCGTCTGAGGCTGAGGCCATTGTAAAGGCTGCAACTTCCGAGCGTGACATCGCAGTTTCCGAAAGGGAGAGGTTGGCGGCTGAAAACGAGCGATTGAAAGCAGAGCTTGGAGCTTTGAAGGCGCCAGTTCAAAAGGCTGAGGCGGCTTTGAAACCAGAGGGCGAGTATTCAGATGTGGAACTGGCGCACCTGCAAATGGAAAATCAGGAACTGCGCCGGGAAAACCAGGAATTATTGCAACGGGCGCGATTAGCCCTGCGAAAGGCTGAGCACAACCGCCGGGCTTATGTTATTACCCAAAGCCAACTGGATTTGGCTGAAGACCGACTTCACCTATTGACTAAAGGCGTCCCTCGCCCGGTGCTCAGGGAATACGATGAGGACATTGAGAAAGCTGAGGAAGTCGTAGCCGAAGATGTGGAAGGCTTTGAAGAAGAGCCAATGTGAGCCGATTATCGTTAGCAATTCTGTTGGCGCTAAGTGTTGTCGGATGCTTAGACGCTAATCTTGTAACCGGAATCTATCGTTCACAACAACCTGTAAACATTGAGGGTTCATCACAATGGCCAAGTGACGGACTGTACATGGAACTTGTCCTTGGGCACTACGGACCTGATGTAACAGGCTTGGTGCGCTTTTTCACTGACAAGGATTGCCTGATTCCTATTTATGACGGCGCTCCTTGTCGCTTCATAGATGCGGGAGGTCGTTTCGAGAGTGACCGTCATGTTTTGTTTTCCTTCGCCAGCCCGTTTTCAGGAAAAGCTAGTGAGCAGGTGATGGGGGCAAGTTTGGTGGCAGATGAGACTGGTGATGTTTTGGTAGGTAAAATCGGCCTATTAGAGCCTTCACAAGAAGAAATAGCTTTTAAACGAATAAAGTTGGAACAGGATCTGTCCGACAGCGACAAGCAGTGTGACGACAAAGTTGGCGAGCCTGGCAATGGGTAATATTAGATTTATAAGCCTTGTCGCCCTGATGGGACTTTTTGTGGCTTTACAGGCAAGCGCTCAGACCGTAAGTCAGGGACAAGACTACCCTTTTACCAAGATCAGGATTTTTCTTGCTGATGGGGCTGATTTTAGGATTGACCCTGATGATATTTTTCGCGAGTTCAACGGGCATCCAGTAGGCGAACAAACAGCAGATATTAAACGAGTGGCTTGGTTGACTGATTTCGCCGACGAGGTTTTAGATGGCTATCACGAATTCGAGGTCCTAAGAAGCCATGACTTACTGTTGGATCGTGAGCCCGATAGTGGTGAAATCATTGTTAGAGGCCTGCTGCATCTTGGCATTGAGCGCTACAAAGACATCAGAATTCCAGCGGCTATAACTGCCCTTGAGCAAGGGGCTGAAGCTGCTATGGCGGAATTTTTGGACATTTTATCACCTGACCTGGTTTCAGATATCTATCTGTATCTTGGGTTATCTCGCCTTGAAAATGGTGAGGATGCTTTAGCCCACGTTGCATTTAAAAACATGTTTACTGTAACTCCTGGTAAACATTTTCAAAAAGGGTACTACCCCAAGGATGCAGAGGATGCCATAACCAAGGCAGCTATTGATGTCTCAAAAAGTCATCAAGGCGATGTGCTGTTGAGTTCAGCATTACGTGCTGATCGGTTTATGAAGCGTCACAAGGTTAATGCTGTGTGTACGCTTTCAATTTCCAAGGCGTTGGGGTCCAAAAAAGAAGTTGAAATCAGGCTGTTTGAAAGACCAAAGCAGGGTAAAGGACTTGTAAGCCTTTCCGTTATGGACCGATTCGCCTTGGACGAAGGTACCCAAGAGCGAATCTCAAAAACACTGACCGCTTGGGCATCATGTGCTGATGTGCCATCTCGACGGCTTGAAAAGCGCAAGACTCCCCGTTTTTTCATGGACACGTCTGCGGCATATGCTGTTTATCTTAAGACGCCTACTAGGCGTCATTTTCATAATGCTGGTCTAGGTATAGGGCTGGCGTGGCATGCTGCGGAAGGGCTTGATATATTTGGGCGACTTAATATTTTTAACTCGTTTCCGGACCCATACGAGGATCTGATATCAGACTTTTGGAGCGTTCAGGCAATAGCCGGGGCAGGCTATTCTTTGATTGCTAATTGGGGACGAGTGTTTGTTCATTTTGGCATGGAAATGAACTACTTAAGTGATTTTGCATCAACTACCGACCCGCAGTGTAAGTTTTGGCCAAACGACCTCTCAAGGTGTGACCGTTCCAGGATTAAAAATCCAAGTGTATTGCTTGGTATTAACGGCACAGTAGGGTTCAACATAAAGATAAGTGGCCCTGTATCGTTGAATTTCCAAACAGGTGTAAGTGCTTACTATTATTCAAACAAGGGTGTTCCTGATATAAACTTTCCCTATCTTTTGGAACTCGGCCTCGGCTATGCATTTTTTTAAACGCTCCCACAATCAATGCGCTAAGTAGTCTTCCAGGGGGATGGGGCGGTCGGGGTTAGGCGTCCAGCGCCCGTCTAGGTACTCGGTTGCCCAAATCTCAAGGGTCAAAAGTGTAAATATCCTGTAGCCATGATGCTTTAACTCCAGCGGCTCTCGATTGTTGACCGATTGGTGGCGAAATTCACTAAACAAATTTGTGACGGCTTGGTCGTTAAACCAGCCACGCCTTTTCAGCCTAGCTTCTAGCAGTTCCAACACATGAGGACGCGGGAGCAGTATTAAGTGCCAAGGAACATCAAAGCTTTTGTTTCTGATGGCTTTTGGCTCTAAATATCTGGCTAAGGCCAGTTTGTGAAGGCGCCTGTTTTTAGACTTGGAGTTTGACAATCTGTGGATAAACGTGCCTCCATTTAGCCATTCCTGTGGCAGGCTCCCAACAAATTCCTGTACTTGGTCCATGACTGCGGGCAAAAAGAGCTCCGTGCCGAAATGCGCCAGAATCTTTGTGGTGTAAAAGGACATGTATGGGAAAAAGCCGTTGATTAGTTTGGCGGCGATGAGATCGTCGGCGAAGGATTTCGGGCGGATGGGCAGGAGGCAGGAGCTGGGGGCGGAGGCAGGGACTGGGACGGGGGCGGGGACAGGGGCGGGGACAGGGGCTGGGACAGGGATGGAGACAGGGGAATATGTAAGCAAATCGCGGGCTAACAATTGTTCTAGGGCTTCGCTGGGAAAATGACGGTAGGTCATCAGCCGCGATAAAAAGTCTTCGTACGGCTCTGCTTGAGCGAAAAGATTTGCTACATGTTCTAATTCCCAGGCGCGTTCCCAGTCGGTAGCAGTTTTTAGTTGCTTGGCTAACTTGTGAATCAGTTTGCGTCCAGTTAAGGGCAGATGTCTGACAAACCTGTGGAATTCAACCACTGGATAATATTCCCCCCAAAGGGTGTCTCCACCATCACCTCCAAGCATTGCTGGAACTTCAGCTTTTTTGGCTAAAACGTATATTGGCAGTGATGAGCTGACTACCGGCTCTTCAACGGCCCTGACCATCCCGACTGTCCAGTCCAAATCCTGTGGCCCAAAGGGAACTGGATGAAAAATGCCACCAAACTTATTTGAGATTTCGCGGGCATAGGATTCTTCGTCAAATTTCCAACCCTTAAAGCTTACTGTGTAGGCGTGAATGGGCTTATTAAAGACTTTTGTGCCTTGTATAAAGGCAAAACTAGAGTCATGACCACCGCTTAGAAGACATCCAAGCTCTTGGGGTCTCTCTTTTTCCAAAAATGTTTCGATGCCGGCTCGATAAAGGCTTTCATACCTGTCAATCTGGGAATCGACATTCGAAAACGCAACCCTATTAAACGAGATTGCAGCATCGTTACAGCAGGTTACAGCCCCTTTATCCACAGTCACAATTACCGAAGGAAGCAGTTTTTTCACCCCATCCAAAATGGTGCGCTCGGTCATGAAAAAGCCGTTGGACAAGTATCCTGATACAGCTTTCCAATCGATTGTGGGAGGACAGCTGTCATTTTGCTTAACAAAGCTTTCAAGGCTGTTACTGATATGCAAAATGTCGTTGCTTTCCCAAATATAACCGTTACTTGCCTGGTATTTGTTGTTGGCTATCACTATAAAGTCACGAGCGATGTCATAAAGCAGGATTAGATGGTGGCCATCTATCAGTTTGACAAAGTCATCCCCGCAGTTGCGGTACAGATGAGCCACAATCTGGGCATCGGACAGGCCAGTTGGAACTTTTGGACTGTTGACTTTGAAAATCTTGCCAAAAACAGCTGTGACGATGCCGTCTTGCTGATAGAAATCGTCAGCGCCAGTTAAGGCTAGGCGATCTTGGGCAAAATCAAAGGCCGGCATGTCGTTTTGATGCCATTTTTCTAATAGCTGATGACTGTTAAGGGAGACCCACGCTTTCACTGGCTAAACCAATGCTATTGCCGCTTTGGAGTATAGCTTAGATTTGGGAGGCGGGGGCGGGGACAGGAGGCGGGGACAGGGGGGCTAAAATCTGAGTATTGAATTTCGTTACATTGGCGCTAGTTTTGGTAAACTGCGCTGGCGTGCTTGTTGGAAAGATACTGACGTGGCCAAAGTATTATTAGCTGTACCTCCCATGGAAGCTTCAACTGTGACGCCGCCGTTAGGACTTGGCTATTTGGCGGCTGTTCTTAGACAGCATCATCACGATGTTTTAATCCTTCACGCTGATGCTAGGCTTATGGGCGTTCGCGAATTTTTGAAAGCCGTAGTTTCGTATGCCCCTGATGTTTTTGGGATGACTGTGCCCACAATGGCTTGGCCTGTGGTCAGACAAATTGTTCAGGCGCTCAAAGCAGATCCTGAATTTCGTGGAAGTATCGTGCTTGGTGGTAGTCACCCGACGGCGCTACCTGAGCTCACTTTGCGTCAAAGTGGCGCAGATGCCATCGTTAGAGGCGAAGGGGAGCTTGTAATACCAAAATTGGTTGAGGCATTAACAAACAAGGCGCCCCTTGCAGGTATTAAGGGAGTATCTTGGTCTGAAAATGGCCAAGTTCACAACGAAGAACCGGAAAAGCTGATTGATGACCTTGATTCAATACCATGGCCAGCATGGGATTTAATGCCGCCTGCCAATTATCCTGATGCCCCACACCAGCTTTTTTCAAGAAGGTTTCCAGTCGCACCTGTGATTACCTCCAGGGGATGTCCTTTTGGCTGCTCCTTTTGTGCCTCCTCGGGAATGTGGGGCAGGACATGGAGAAGGCGTAATCCAAAGTTGGTGGTTGACGAAATAGAGCACCTTGTAAAACGATGGGGAGTGCGAGAAATCCACTTTGAGGACGATGAGTTTCTTGGCAATGAAGACAGGATTGTTGAGCTGTGTGACGAGCTGGTTGCAAGAAAGCTTGACCTTGTATGGGCCTTGCCAAATGGTGTGCGTACCAACGCGATCACGGATCGTGCGGCGGCCGCAATGGCAAAATCCGGCTGCTATGAAGTGGGCCTTGGAATTGACGCACCTTGGCCTCACCAGCAAGAAAGAGTAGGCAAACCTCGCGCACCAGATGCCGCAAAAAGGGCGATTGAGATTGTCCAAAGGCACAACATGGAGGTACGAGGCTATTGGATTCTTGGCTTTGATGTGGATACCAAGCAAGACGTCTTGCGCACAATCGATTTAATGCTTGAACTACCTGCTGATTTTGCGGCCATTGGAGTTCCAGCACCGCTGCCAGGCTCGGCCGATTTTAAGGCCTTTTCCAAAGACCTTGATTTGGAAAACTTTGATTGGAACGAAATCAGCTATTTCAAGGCTATCGATTCACCTAGCCTTTCGAAGGATGAACGCCAGGCCCTTTTGCGGCAGGCTGTACTGCGGTTTTATCTGCGCCCCCGGCAGATCGTCGGACTTTTAAAAAGGCTGCGCCTGCGGCAGTTGCCATTTGTCGGCTTGGGAATGTGGCGCTATCTGACAGGGATGCTGAAGTTTTCTGATAGAGATTCTTGATGAAAATATGTACGCCGGTTTCATGGGGAGGCACCTTAGGGCCAAATGGTTATCATCACTTTGGCGAACCTGCGCGTGATGAAAAAAACACCCTCATATTTTCAGGCTTTATAAAGAATCGACATCAATTAACAAAAGATACCAGTCAGTCAGATGCAGAACTTGTTTTAGCTGGAATACAGACTCAGGGCACTGATTTTATTAAACGTTTAGAGGGCAGCTTTGTCATAGCTTTGTGGGATGGGGCAACACTAAGCCTGTTTAGGGATGGATTTGGGATCAAACCCTTGTACTGGTCAAAGCTTGGAGGGCAGTTTAGTTTTTCAACACATATCAGGCCTCTACTAGAGGCTGGAGTACCTGCTGAATTAAACGAAGAGGCGTTACCTACATGGCTGTCTTTACGATACGTACCTGGGCCTGAAACGCTGTTTAAGGGAGTTTTTTTGGTCCAGCCTGGGACCTGCCTGCAGGTAAAAAGCGATGGCCAGATTGAAACGAAGGTGTTTTATAGCTTGCCTGATGGAGTGGTTGACAAAGGCATTTCAAGAAAACTGGCAATATCTAACACGCTGGATATTTTGGCCAAAAGCGTTTCTAGCGCCATTTCAGTTAGTTCTGGTCAAAATGGCGTTGGAATGTTGTTGTCATCAGGAATTGATTCCGCAGCCATCGCGGCGCTGGCCAAAGGACACAAGATAACTGCTTTCACGTACGGCATGGCAGGGCAAATAAATGAGATTGATGAGGCAAAAGGGATAGCTGATGAGTGCGGATTTGAGCACATTTCAGTTAAAGGCAGACCTGATGACTTCAAAGCCTTGAAAGATGCGATTTTTGCCTTGGAGGAGCCTCTAGGAGACGCCGTCATTGCTGCAACTTGGCGATTGATGACAGCCGCCGGGGCTCATAGTTCCGTACTTTTAAGCGGGGAAGGCGCTGACGAGCAGATGGGAGGATATGTCCACCATCTTGTGTACGCAAAATTGGCCAGTTTTGGGCAAAAGTTTCCACGCAAAGCAAGAAATCTGATGGCCGACGCAATGTCAGCCATTCCTGCCAAAGTTTGGGACCTAATGATTCCTTATCCCGGAAAACCTGGTAAGAAGGCTTTTGAACGAATTGGAGCCGCCATAAAAAGTCTGGAACATCCAGCACATAGCTGCGCCGCATTACAAAGCCTTTTTAGCCCAGACGAACAAAGGCGTTTACTGACTAAAGAGATGGCTGCTAAGACAAATTGGAAGGCTGACGCGGCTGCAAACGCCATAAGCGTACGCTGGGGTAAGGGGAGCGACATAATCAATCCTCTTTTAAGGGCGGATTTAGCGGGCTGGAACGTTGACTACAATATGCTGCGAATGTCTAAACTTGCGGCAGCTAACGGCATTGAGCCGGTTTTCCCATACCTGGACCATCGATTAGTTGAGCTTTCTCTAACTGTGCCAGGAGACTACAAAATCAAAGGGTGGCAGCGTAAGGTTTTGCTTAGGAAGGCTTTAAACGGTGTGGTTTCCAACAAGATTCGCCTGAAGGAAAAGCACCCATTTACCCTGTCTGCTTGCCAGGTGTTTGATACCGGTTGGACAAAGTTGGTATCCCAGACCTTAAGCGAAGAGTCAGTGCAAAAAAGGGGTTGGTTTAATCCGTTGGAAGTCGCCAAAATCAGGGACGCGGCCCCTGGTAATCTGCTTTATGACAAGCAAAGGGCCGCTTTGGTCATCCTGGAACTTTGGGCCAGAATGTACCTTGATAAAGCAACTGGGCAAGATTAGACAAGGCAAATTGTGCGCCGGCTGTTTTACAGCAAAACCCAACAAAATCCGGGTATTATGCATTTTCAAATCAATACCTTTTTGGTAAAGGTCAACTTTACCCCTTGACAAGTTTGTTTGAGGCCGTAATTGTTTGGCATGCTTGGTGGGTCGTGGCAAATGGGTGCCCTTCTCGCTGGGCCATCCCAAACCAAACGAGGGAGGCGCCTGTGAAAATACTGGTTACTGCAAAGCGGGTCACTGACCCAGACGCAAAAATTCGCGTCAAAGCTGATGGCACTGGCATTGAAACTGCTGGTCTGGAGTACAAACTTAACCCCTTTTGTGAGAACGCGATTGAAGAAGCAGTTCAACTTAGGGACAAGTTGGGTGGAGAGGTCATTGCCGTGACAATCGGAAATGATGACGCGGTTCAGGCACTGCGCTCTGCCCTTGCGATTGGAGCAGATCGCGGTATCCATGTGAAGCTAGCTGACGAGGAAATGGACTCGGACCTGGCGGCCAGGATTTTGGCCAAGGTGTTTGAAAATGAGTCCCCAGATCTCTTCCTGCTTGGCAAACAAGCTGTTGATGGTGACTCCAGCCAAGTTGGCCAGCTGGTGGCTGAATATTTGGATCTGCCCCAGGCTTGTTTCGCGTCTGCTATTGAAGCGGCCGCTGACAAATTGACTGTTACTCGTGAACTTGATGGCGGATTGGAGACCATTGAAGTGTCTTTGCCAGCGGTAGTTACTGCCGACTTGCGATTAAATGAACCTAGACTTCCAACGCTGCCAAACGTGTTGAAGGCCAAGAGGAAACCTGTTGCGGAATTTACAGTCGGCGACCTTGGAATTGACCCGACTTTAAAGGTCGTAACTGTGGCCTATGAGGCTCCAGCTGCCAGGGCAGGTGGTATCAAGGTCAAGTCTGTCGAAGAATTGATGGACAAGTTGATTAATGAGGCCAAGGCGCTGTAAGGCGTGCAAGCTGCGTAAGCGGCAGCAAGGAGGAAATACATGAATAATATTCTGGTAATAGCTGAAGCGTTCCAGGGAAAACTCCGCAAGACTAGCTTACCCGCCGTGACTTTTGCAGCCCAGTTGGCTGGCAAGACAGGTGGGGAGTTTTCGATAGCATTGCTCGGTTCTGGCATCTCTGGACTGGCTGGTGAGCTAAGTGGCTTTGGTGCCAAGAACGTATACATAGTTGATGCCCCTGAGTTTACTAACTATTTGGCTGGTCCATGGGCTAAGGCCGTGGTGGCATTGGCTGACAAGATTGGCGCGACTGCAATAGCTGGTGTTGCAGACACCTTTACTAGGGATCTGTTTCCAAGGCTGGCTGCCAGATTAAACGCTGGTATGGTCAGTGAGGTTACAGCCATTTTTGGTGAAGGCGCCGATGTGACATTCCAGCGTCCAATGTGGGCTGGCAACGTTTTGGGCACCGTCAAGGTTCAAACCCCAAAGGCTGTGTTTAGCGTCAGAGGGACAGACTTTGAGCCGCCGGCTGCTGGGGCGACTTCTCCAGTACAAAACGTTACTTTGGCCTACGAAGATGACGGCAAGACCAAGTATGTTAAGTTTGAGCCAACCGTTTCCGCCCGTCCGGATCTTGGGGAAGCAAGCGTCGTCATTTCAGGTGGCCGTGGCTTAAAGGACAAGGCTGGGTTTGCGCTGCTGGATGAAATGGCAGACCTTTTGGGTGCCGCAATTGGCGCCACCCGCGCAGTTGTTGACGCTGGCATTTGTCCAAATGACCTGCAGGTAGGCCAAACTGGTCGTGTTGTAGCGCCTCAACTGTACTTTGCGGTTGGCCTGTCTGGCGCTATCCAGCACGTTGCAGGCATGAAAAGCTCAAAAGTCATCGTGGCTATTAACAAAGATGAAGAAGCGCCTATTTTCGCAGTAGCTGACTATGGCTTGGTCGGTGATGTGTTCAAGGTGATCCCAGAGCTTACCGAAGCAATCCGCAAGCACAAGGGATAGTTTGAGAGTCGCTATTTCCTGTTGAACTTCACGTAGATTTTGTCATCGGCGGTCTTAAATCGCACAGGTGCGCCTGATTCATCGAGATAGACCTCGGCTGTTCCACAATCGCCTTCTATTTTCCACAGATTCAACGATATGGTTTCTTCCTCGCTGACTGGAAATTCCTGGGGGCCTGCAAAACTTACTTTTGCTTGTCCAAAGGCGCCTTTCGTGAAGCCAGCACAAGGAACAACGCGCTCTGCCGGCTCTGCACCAAGAATGGCCAATGCCAACGCTGGTGAGTCTAAATCCATCGGGGACACAGAAGTGACTTCTCCAAGCGTGGACACCTCTCCCCTACCGCCTTCAACCTTTTCCACTCGCATCTTCACTTCTTTCTCATACTGGAAAAGCATACGGTATTCTTCGTTGCTGCCTTTCCTGACCCAACGCTTGCATTTGCCTAGCACGCCATCAACGGTCAGTTCTGCGTAAAGTCGCTTTTCAGGTGTGCCGCGCTTTTTTCCGGTCAGAGCCTTTTTGCCAGCATAGAAGTTACCGACAACAAAGACCCCGCCTTCGTTGCGAACGACGGCCATGTCATATCGTCCAAGGTGTTTATCGCCCGTCTCTACTCGAAATTCAGTCAAGCCACCGCTTTGAGCAGATGCAGGAAGGCTAAGTGCCATAGTTGCTCCAACTGCTAAGGCGAACCAAATTCTCATTTTCCCTCCCAAAGTAAGAACGGCGACTATTTTAGCATATTGACGCAGGTGATGTGGCATGGGGGCTTTGTGCTGTGGGATTAAAGGGAGATTTTGGGGCCAAACATTGAAGTCAAAAGGGAATTTGGGGGCTCTATTGTGGGATTGAGACGTCCTTTACAACTCCCATGTGCTGCATGTTGGAGGCACCAGAGTCGCCTACCAGTGCTGGAGAGAAGTAGTTGTCTAACTGACTTTGGGTGAAATCTCGGCTGTCAAAGACCAAGCCGTTTTCAAAAATCAGGTCTGGCAACCCAGAAGCTCCAAACACGACTGGGACCTGATATTCCTTCAGATACGTGTCTAACAAAACGAAATCATACTGTTTTGAACGACTGGCATTTGTCCCTTCCCTACCATCGTAACCAACTGGATGGGGGTCAGACACATCAAAAACCTTCTCGCCCTGCCATTTTCCAAAACCGTTGTCGCTTACAGCGGAAGTACCGTTGAAATCTCCGCCAACGACGTACCAACAACAACCTGGATTGGCAGCACGATGTTCAGCCACTTTCTTGACCACAACTTGGGCGGCTGTTACTTGGTCTGAAGATGGGCTCGTGTGGAGGTGGACGCTGATAGCAAACAAGTCCTTTGGGCCAGGGATATCAATTCTGGCCCAATCCAAGTCACGATTACTGATGTTGGGATCATCCCAGTAACCGTACTCCACAATGGGCCAGCGGCTTATGACACCATTGGGGATCTGCCCATTGCCCACAGAATAATCGCACTCAGCACCACAGACGTCGTTGGTCATTTTGCGAAAATCTGACGCGCTGTTGTTTTCGTAGTTGAACTCCTGGACTAGGTAAATGTCACCAACGCAGCCGGCCATAAGTCGAATTCCGTGGCCTAGGGTATAGGACTGATATCTTCCGCTGGTCAGATTGGCTGCAACAAACCGAATATGCAGCGGATCGCCTCCAGTTCCATGGTCTTCCTGTGTTGTGCCGTCATCTTTTATGTCCGCATCTTCAGTAATTTCATCTTCATGCTCAATGGGATCAGGTGTGACATCAGGCTGGCCATCGTCATCTTGGATATCAAGGTCATTTGCGTCTGGGTCGGTGTCTGGATCGGCGTCTGGATCGGCGTCTGGGTCGGCGTCTGGGTCGGTGTCAGGGTCTATATCGTAAGCAGCATCATCCCGGTCGACAAAGCCGTCATCAAATGTCAGGTCAGCAAAACCGTCGTCAGTGAACGCATCAACGGCGTCAGAAATATATCCATCCGGTGATACATGGTCGCCATCGTCATCCAGGACGTCTCGTCCAAAATCCGTTTGAGCATCTAGGGTTTCATCACCAGCAGCAACATCAAACAGCGGTATATCGAATCTTGTTTTGGGCTCGACAGTGGCACCACCACAGGCCAAAAACGGTAACAAAACAAAAAGGGATAACTTTCGCATCTAAAGACCCAACAAAGCCAACCCTGCATTATCAAAGTCCGGCTAGGCCATGTCAAGATTTACCCCCGAACCGCCGAACTGAACGCAAAACGGCCGTTAATTTATTGGGGTGGCTTTTTGGGGTTAAGCCGATAATTTAGACCTCAACTAAGATAGGACTGCCATTTGATTTAAATGAATGAGATAATGAAGGGTCCGTTTGGGGGCTTTTATTGCAATCAACAATGGAGGCGAAATGAGGCGACATCTGCTGTTTAACTGGCACGAGAACCATGAGGCCTTGAAGCAGGCATTAGAGCAGGATATCCAGGAACCACGCGACGTTAAGCCGACTGGAAAAGGTTGGACCTATGTTACTTTTGTAAGACCAGGCACTAGGGCATCTCAGGTATTGTTTGATGTGGACCAGCTTGACCAGTTGGCAAAGGATAACGGCTTTTATCTGCCCAAAGAAGTTTTGGCCAAGCATAACAAGGTGGTAGTTACAGCAAAATCTGAAGATATTGGGCCTTCTGGGCAACTGTTTGCGTTGGTTAGGTTTTTAGAGGCCTTTGCTAAGCGCAACAGCGATACAGATAAGGCTCCTGTTTCGGGGTTTTATGGCAAACTTGGAGGCTCGTTCAATAGGCGCCACAAGGGGCGAGTTTTGGTGATGTATGCTGAAAATGATGAATCGCTTCTTGAGGTTATGGCAAGCGCAGAGATTATAGCGCCCCAATGTAAGATTCCAGGCGTCGAGCTGACCGTTTCCATAACCAATGCCCTTTCAGCGCTGCCTAGGCTGCTTACTGGATTCGATGATCCGGAATACAGAAGCACCGGGGCCACAATGTTTAAAATCAAGGATGTAACGAAATTTCACACCGTTTTAGACGAAGCCCGTCAAGACCAGCCCAAATATATTTTTGAGGCAACCCCCAGGTAATTCCCAGGAAAACTAGGTCGTAGTGAGAGAAGCGTCTTTATGAAATCGCAAAACCTAACGAGGCCTGATTCATCGCCAATTGGGGTATTTGACTCTGGTTTCGGGGGTTTAACTGTCCAACGAGTACTGTTGAATGAACTGCCCGAATATGACTATCTGTATCTGGGTGATAGTGCTCGTACCCCATATGGTACTCGCAGTGCTGACGTGGTTTTGCAGTATACGGTTGAGGCGGTTGAATGGCTGTTTAGAGCCGGGTGTCCCTTGGTGGTGTTGGCTTGCAACACGGCCACATCCATGGCCTTGCGCACGATCCAGATGCAGTTGCTTCCATCTAAGTGGCCTGATAGGCGGGTTTTAGGTGTCGTCAGACCTTCGGTGGAAGAACTGGCTGAACTTGAAATTGGGGCATTGCCAGGCATAACCCCACCTTCCAATGCCGCTGGCACTGTTGGAGTTCTGGGAACCCCTGGAACCATTCGCTCGAATATGTATCAAGAGGAGCTGTCATTGTTGGCGCCAAGTATCAGATTAGTCCAGCAGGCTTGTCCAATGTGGGTCCCCTTGGTGGAAAGTGGGGAACTTGAGGGGCCTGGAACCGACTTTTTTATCCATCGTTATCTTGACCCTTTGTTTGTGGGAACTGGTGCGCCAAAACCGACTAAACTGCTGCTTGGATGCACCCACTATCCCCTTTTGCTGCCCGGAATTAAAAGGGCTGTACCGTCTTACGTTTCGGTGTTAACCCAAGGTAGCATTGTTGCAAGGCGGCTTAAAGATTGGTTGGACAGGCACTCAAACATGGAGAAAAGGCTCAGCAAGTCCAGTGCAGTAAGATTTGTAACCACTGACAACGCCGATTGGTTTTCTCTAAATGGATCCGCTTTTCTTGGAAAGAACTTCCAGGCAGAAAAAGTGCGACTAACTTGAGTACGTTTGATGGGCACGTTCAAATAGATCCTTGACCTGAAAAACTGCACCTGACAGAATGCGGACATGGTTTTGTCCATTATTGCCGCGTTGGCGGCCTTAACACTTGCGACCGCTTCGATAATTGCTTTAGGCAACTTCTTTGCGGGTAGGAAGTTGCTGAAAATGGGGCCGCAGTTTAGGTCTGGCTTGGTCGTGGCACCTACCACCTATTCAGGGGCAAATCCTTTGGTTATTAGGGTGTTAGCTGCCGCTGCCGATGAGGGACCTATCGATGTTTGTTGGGCGGTAACACCAAATGACACCTATACAGCCGCAAGGGTTGAGAGTGTTCAAAAGCAGTTTCCAAGGGCCGACTTGAAAATCGTTAATGGGGAGCTGGATTTCATTTCAGTGCCGGCGACGGTCCTTGCCACACAAGGGTTAAGCTGCGCCAATGATGGGGTTGTCGGGGTCATTCACACGTTTGCTAGGCCGTCATCAAAGGATCCTGGAACCATTCTTGCGGCTGCTAATGGGCCTAGCCTTGTGGGCCCTGTGGCTATGTGCCCTGCGCCTTCAGCAAACATGGAGCCCGGTGAGGTATTGGCCGCTCGTGGACTTTGCGACCAGGCTCCCATCTTGTTTTCAATTCATGGAGCTGCTGGGTTGTGGCCTTTGTTTGTTTCAGCGCCACTTGAGCTTTGGCAAAAGGCAGCACAGCAGCCCTTGGCAATGAACAGGCCTAATGCTTTGGCGATGTTAGCGGCTTCAGTTGACAGGCGATATGCTCGTTTGCTGCCGACAGGAGTTGGAATTGCGCCAAACACGATTCGACCGTTAAGGCGCGCCCATTTTCAGTGGCTTATCCATTTTCAGCCATTACATTCTGCTGCAACTGCGGCCAGCCTGACAGCCATTCCAGGATCGCTGTTGGCTTGGTTGCTAGCTCGCAGTCCACCTGCAACTTCACTGGCATTGGTGGCTTTGGGACTTGCGCTGGCAAGCAGGGCTTTAGTCAGCTTCACGTGGACAAGTAGCATCTTGGGAAGTAAGACTGCGTTTCAAACTTGGTTAATGTCCCCTTGGCGAGACTTTCGAACTTTAATCTCGTTTATTGCGGCCGCTGTAAACAAGCAACATGAAACAAGTGACAAGGATGAAACCCCTTTTAGAATCGAAAAAGGTGGGATCTTAGTACCTAAAACCATGAAAAGGTAGGCTTTTTCTGGACCTCACCTGTTTATTTGGTTTCTAGGACTGGCAGGATTACTGCCCCTGATTTTCTGTCAAGCTCCGGATTTTGTGGCCAATTGGCCTTTAACAGCTGGCCTGGAAAAAAGCCGCCCTTTTTTGTGACTATGAGGGTCAAGCCTTTGGCGCTGCAACCGTACTGACCTAGGCCGGCTGGTACGAAAAACTTCTGGGAAATGACCCGCACTCCATCAGGGGTAAAAACATCGCCTTTGGTCGCCAAAAAAAGAGATAAAGACAAATCCTCTTTTGGCATCTTTGCACGAGCGGTCAGGCTTACAAGCCATTTTGGAGCCCCCTTAACATCGAAGTTAAAGTGACACCACTGGCTGCGCGAATCGCCTGGCATAGGACATTCGTTGCTGTGAGTGCAGGGGGCTAAGGGAACAAACCCTTGTTCGATCAGCATTTCCCGCAGCTTGGATATGGCTCGACCTCCCCAACGAGTGCCAGGTTCTATCAGCAGCAACTGTCCCCCAAAACCGACCGCTTTGGCCAAAATATGGGCGCTTCTTTCCATTTTGGCAGCAGATCTGGCCGAGCTGTCAAATTCGTTAAAGGCATTTGCTGCAATCACCCAGTTAGCTGGAGCTGAGTTTTTTGCATCTAGGCTGCCCTTAACTAGGTTGAACTTCCAGGGGCAGCTCTGGCCTGCTAGTTCCTTAAACAGGTCCATGCCTACGCGCATGGATCGTGGTGCCAAGTCTACGCATGTAAATGTCAGTTCCCTGTCACGCAGATGGGGCAAGCCAATGTACATGGCCAATGGAACTGTCAGTGGTCCAGAGCCTAGGTCAAGCAGATGACTACCGCTGGGGACGTCGATTTGTAAACCCTTGAAAAGCCTGGCCAATCGAAGCAAATTCCAGGGCAAGAAATAGTATAGATAGGCGGAAAAAAACCTTGGTTCGGCCATGTAGTCTGGCCTTCTCAAGGCTCTATCCCTGGTTAGGTAATCGGACAAATCCTTTACTGCATATGGCAGGTCCTGGCGAAATTTCGGCTTTAAGGGAAAGACGGTGGCAAGGGCACTGTCTAGCTTGTTAAGCGTTGCCACGCTGTCAGCTGGCAAAGGAGGAAAAAGGGTCTGTTCCATGGTTTCTCCCTGTGCTGAGTGTTTTGGGGACTCAGGCTGGTGGGCGTATTTTAGCCTAGTTATAACGCATCAGTGCACTTACACCGAATTGGTGGGAGTAATCATTTGAATTGAGGCAGTTCGACTGTCTATTGCACCTGGAGGAAGATGAACTATCCCGAATTTTTGGTCAAACGGTTCTTGTATTACCCGATCATCCATGCCTTGCCATGGTTCAATGCAGATAAAGGGAGCGCCAGCATCCGACCAAATACCAAGGTGGGGAAAATCAGCAAACGACACAACCACCCCATACTGTTCATCATGGTCTAAAAGCGATACTTTGCGTTTGGATGGCTCTACGTTACTGAGATCAATCATGTAAGTACGATCCAAGCCATGCTCTGTAAAGGGAAAATCGACTGTCCCGTCAACCAAGAAGGAGCCGCCAGTCAACTTACAGTCGTCATCGTTTTCCAAAAACGTGATGGGTTGAGCCGGCAGTTTAAGCTTGCAGTCGGCCTTGGTCCCGGACTTAAAAGGCAAGGCAAAACCTGGATGCCAACCAACCTGAAACGGCATGGTACGGTTACCGGTGTTTTGTACTGTGATTCGTGTAGAAAGCCCGTTGGAATCTAGGAAATATTCAACTGAATACACGAAATCCCACGGATACATGGCTTTCGTCGCATCGTCTGACTTAAGCTGATAAGACAGTTTGAATCCGCCATCAACTTCACCGACGTAGCCAAGCTCTAATTCTCGTTTTCTTACGAATCCATGCAGTCCAGGAAAAGAAACTTCATCGCCCTGAGTTGTTTTAGAGCGATGGTTATGAAGGCCGCCAACAATGGGAAAAAGCAAGGTGGCATGGCTCTTCCAGAACTTTTCGGGGTCGTCAGTTAATCCATCGCGCCAAATCAAGCCTATAGCGTGCTTTAAAGAGCGAAGGCCAATGACTTCAGCTCCTAAACGGCGGATGACTAGACGCCAGTTGGGAGTTTCAACGATATCAATGCCTTTTTTGCCATCGTAAGTGTAGCTAAACAACTTTTGACTCCTTGGTTTAGATTTGCAAAGGGCCGCCGATGTTAAACCACTGTGATTTCCACGCCTTTTTTGGCTAAAGCTTCTTTATTTTCCAGCAGTTTTTGGGCGGCTATCGTGTCGAGAATGTATATTAGGTTTCCGCCCTTTGCAGCGTACTGCTGGCCGTAGCTGATTGGAACATCAGGCGAGACAGGGCCTAGAAGGGACTCGGTTACAGGCTCAATTTTTCTGGCGCCGTTTGCCATTAAAACGACGGTTTTAGCAGCATAAGCTGACTGAGCACCCATGGTGACTGCATAAAGAGGGCAATCTTCGATTTTGGCAAAGTGCCCATCAGTAACGGCGTTTTGCCTGGTGTTTTCGTCAAGGCGCACCAAAAGCATCTTGCTGTTCGCAAATGGAATGCCAGATTCATGAAATGCCACGTGGCCACGGCCGCCTACGCCAAGAATCTGAAGGTCGATACCTTTGGCGGCGGCGATCCTTCTGGTGTACGCGTTTAAGACATCGTTTCGTACGAATTTTAAAGTCTCGTTTGTGGCATCTGTGTGGATCACTATGGAGCGCCCGGCGTCATCACCTTCCTCATGCCACTGTTTGCTGCACTTTTTTAAGGCGGCTGTAAGCTTGTTTTGGTCAACAAGGGGACCACCTGGCACCGAGGTCGAAGCAAAGGGCGTTTTTAGTTTTCCAAAGAATTCGCGAATCATAAAGTAGCCATAGGATTCAGGATGAAGGCATCGATCTTGGGCAGTTTCGCCTGGAAGCCCAATGTATTCGTCAAGGTTGAAGCTTTGAATCCTAGAAGAATCGAATTCACCACCATTGGCCGCTGCGACAAGGCGTTTATACAGGCCAGTTGGGGTATTTCCAGTTGCAAGGCCAAAAATGAAACGGTCCTTTCTAGCCAAAACCGTTTTAATCTGGTCCTTTACAAGATCAGAAGCAACATCGCTCATGTGTTCAAAATCGCGGGTAACAAAAACTTTAATTGACATGGCAACTCCAACAAAAGGCACAAAGCTTCTACCCGAAAGTTAAAAGAAGGTCCAGTGGGTGGTACCTTCGACCCGTTCCTGTCCCTGATCCTGCTGACCTGATCCTGCTAATTAGCATGTTTTGGTTCCTGATTGTATATTCTTTTTGGCGTTTTATCTCTTCGTTACAGTTTTAAAACATGGTCCGGGGGCATCCTTCCGGGCCCAAAATCTCCCGTAGCCACCCCGACTGTCTCTTAGTGACATCGTCCGGGCGAAATATACGATTGCTAACGTGTACGTTCATCCTTTTGGCCCGGACGGGCCGCT
>Ga0209723_1000268_pt1 | contig 102118 bp, 77 predicted proteins | sample BiotimSIPDNA_2_FD_185750 | JGI IMG/M metagenome (GOLD analysis project Ga0209723, IMG submission 185750) | Anaerobic biogas reactor microbial communites from Washington, USA - Biogas_R2 time_0 SIP DNA (SPAdes) (version 2) | ecosystem: Engineered > Bioreactor > Anaerobic > Unclassified | place... | reverse complement strand
TTTTGTTTTGCCAATACTAACAGCAATAATTGGCAAACCAATTGACAACCCGATTCCTCCGATAATAAAAGCAGGACCAGCAGATGATGTTAAAGGTCCTTTAAATAAACTGACTCCCAGACCCCACCCCAATGCAAAAGATCCTATCGTTAACGGTACCATCCCTGCCTTTGACAGGTTTTTGCCTTGAAGATACAACTCGTTAGCTTCAGGCACTTGTCTTAACAATAAGGGCAACTCTTTTGGAGAAAGCTTTTCCTGTCCACAAACTAAACCTCCCGAGAAACCATTAAAAGTTAATCCTTCTGTGCATTTTTCAGCAGCCATGTTCAAGGAGAACAGTAACAAAATAACGATTCCAGCAATTTCTTTTTTAAGCATTTTTGGCCTCATCGTGAAAAAAGTTGTGAGTTGAAAAATTCTAAGTAAACCTAATATACTTTTTTTCATAAGCATCATTTTAAATAACTTGTATCCTTAGTCAGGATACAACATCAATTTGCTCATATTTCTATGGAAAATTCTACTGGAGACAGTTTACGACTTGACTAAAATCGGGACTTTTATAAAGAGTGGCAAAAACATTGGCTTCAGATAAGAATCAAACTCCGGAATGATTAAAATAGTCGCTAAGTTTGGCTCTGGAGGTGGGGTTCTGGTAGAGTTTTCTTAATGAGCGGTCTCGAATCAGCCGTACCCGTTCGCGGGTGAGCTTGAGTTCTCGCCCGATTTCCTCAAGGGTGAATTGACGGGAAAAATTGATTCCGTAGTACATGCGAAGAATCCGTTCTTCTCTACTGGTGACATTCTGAAGAACGCTATCCAGCACTTTTTGCAATTCCATGCGCTCAGCTTCCCCATCATGATCAGGTTCCTGTCCCAGCATGTCCTGAAGTGTTTTTCCAGATTCTTCATCGGTGTTGTTGCAGATAGGTGCATCCAGAGAAACCCCTTTGAGTTTTTCCAGGATTTCGATTATTTCGATGGCATAGGTCTTAAATTCCTCCATTTCCAGAGTCTTATCAAAATCACCCTTGTTCTGTTCCAAGGCCTGCTTGAAACGGTTTATCAGAGCGATTTTATTGGGTGGAATCCGAACGGTGCCTGCCTGTTCAAAAAGCGCCTTCTGGATAGACTGTCTAATCCACCATACAGCATAGGAGATGAATTTTACATTCATATTGAGGTCAAAGCGCCGGGCAGCCTTTAATAATCCAACGTTTCCTTCATTAATTAATTCAAGGTAACTAAGCCCTCTTCCACGGTAACGTCTGGCGACACTGACCACGAATCTTAAATTGGAGGTGATGAGGGTATTAATAGCCCCATCCTCATTTAGCTGAACACGCTTAACCAGATCTCTTTCTTCCAGATCTGTAAGAACCCGATATCTGGTTATGTCCCTGAAATAAAGTTCTTCTGTTCTGCTCAGCATATTTAACCGCTTTAATTTTCTCTATTGTTTTTACAAGATACATAACAGCAGTTACCTGTCGCCACATTTTTATGTCTTGTGACCTCTTCATCTATAAATTATACATCTCTGAGAACAATTAAAACTGGTTAATTTTAATGCATATAGCATAAATCAGGGAATAAACAGATTTTTTGATGCCTGGCCCAGAACCACTATCCCGCTTTCACTAACAAAAAAACGCTTTCTGTCCTCTTCCAAATCAAAGCCTATTCTCTCTCCGGGGCCAATTCTTATCCCCCGGTCGATAATGGCTCTTCGAATCTGGGCTTTTTCACTAACCTCCACATCGGGAAATAATATTGAGTCTTCAACCACCGCAAAGCTATGTACGCGTACGCCTCTGGATAAAACCGAACGGATCACCTTCCCGCCGCTTATTATACATCCTCCTGATACTATGGAGTCCAGCGCTTCACCTATTCGCTTTTCATTTCCTTCACCTGAGAAAACAAATTTTGCAGGAGGAGATTGCGCTGGAGCGGTTCTTATTGGCCAGTGATCATTATAAAGGTTAATCTCAGGAAGTACATCTCTGAGTGCCATGTTGGCAGCATAATAGGCATCCAGTGTCCCGACATCTTCCCAGTAAAGGCTTTGCTCTTGAGTTTCACCAGGGATTCGGTTGTTCGAAAAATCATAAACATATATTGGATAATCATTATAGATAGTTGGGATAACGTCCCTTCCAAAATCGTGAGATGAGGCAGCCACACTGGCATCATGGAAAAGTTCCCGAACTAAAAATTTCCGGTTGAAGATATAGTTACCCATAGAAACCAGCACTTTTGAAGGATCTCCAGGCATTGGCTTCGGATTTTTGGGTTTTTCTTCAAACCCGATCATTCTTCCACTTGGATCAACCTCAATAATACCAAATGAACTGGCTTCGCTGATTGGGCGGGGAATAGCAGCAACTGTGGCAACAGCACCAGTCTGTCGATGGTAATCTAGCATCTGAGAGATGTCCATTTTGTAGATATGATCAGCCCCGAATACTGCCACATAATCAGGATTTTCATCCTCTATGAGGTTTATATTTTGAAAAATTGCATCTGCAGTACCCTGATACCATTTCTTCCCGGTTCTCATCTGTGCAGGAACCGGATCGATATAATGACCCAGCATACGATTCAGATTCCATCCGGTTGTGAGATGCTTGATCAGGGAATCAGACTTGAATTGAGTCAACACTTTAATCTTAAAAATGCCGGAATTAATGAAATTATTCAGCACAAAGTCGATAATTCTATATTTGCCTCCAAAATAAACTGAAGGTTTTGCTCTTTCCTGTGTCAACGGATGGAGTCTGGAGCCTTCCCCCCCTGCCATAACCATTGCCAACACATTTGGATATCCTACTTGTGCACGGTACATTACTTCTCTCTTCTTTAATTATTGTTGTTATGGATCGTTGTTACGTATTCTAACAGTCTGTTTCCGGAGTTTTAAAATAGTCTCAACCTGTAGTTAGATCAAAACCCGGATCTCACTACAAATTTGACAAGAAAAGATGCCGGGAACAATATTCTATTATAAAAACGACAAAATTCCTATATCTTTTTGACCCGTTTCCAGGCGCATCACACAAAAATGATTAAACAAATCTTACTGATAATATTTTCATTTGCGTTTTATATTGCTGCATCGGATAGCGGCAGTGTCGCCCAAAGCGGCAATCCTACTGTCGTGGTTGTTCCTGTCAGCGGTACGGTTGATCCTGCGATGACCGCTTTTATAAAACGGGCACTTCAAAGCAGTAAAGAATATCCTGACAGGTTAATAATTCTGGAAATCGACACCTATGGCGGTCAGGTGGATGCAGCATTCCAAATCGTAGACACTCTTCTGAATTTTCCAGACACCATTATCTCCTATGTGAAAACCAAGGCGATCTCGGCTGGTGCACTGGTTGCCTTAGCCGGGAAAAAGCTGATCATGAAACATGGCACTACTATCGGTGATGTTGCCCCATTGACTTACTCAAAGGATGGCAGACCGGAGATGTTGGGCGAAAAGTACCAATCCCCCATCAGAGCTAAATTCCGTACCCTGGCCAAAAGAAACGGTTATCCGGAGATACTCACCGAAGCAATGGTCACCAAAGAGATTTCGGTCTATGAAGTCAAATTCAGTGATACCACCCTTTATCTGGACTCCATTGGGCTCTCTGAGCTTAGTCCTGTTGAAAAAAAGAGAATAATTTCGACTAAAAACATTGTCAGCAGTACCGAACTGTTAACAATGGATGACATCGAGGCCCAAAAATTAGGTTTCTCCTCAATGAGTGTTTCCGGTTTTGATGATATGATTTCCAAATTGGGCTATCAGGATGCCAAAATTATAAGGATCGAATCCAACTGGTCCGAAAAATTAGCCAGTATGATTGGCACAATAGCTCCGATTCTTATGATGATCGGTTTTGCAGCCCTTTATATAGAATTACGAACCCCGGGTTTTGGTGCTCCGGGGATCATTGGACTTATCTGCCTGGCTGCTGTCTTTTTCGGACAGTACATGGTCGGTCTGGCAGATTACACTGAATTGCTTTTACTGGCAATAGGAGCTGTTTTACTGGCAATAGAACTCTTTGTGACTCCGGGATTTGGATTGATGGGTATTGCCGGAATTCTGGCAATGGTTGCAGGAATGGTTCTCTCATTTCAGGACTTTGTCATCCCTAAACCACAGTTTCCCTGGCAGGCAAAGATTCTGCTGAATAATCTGCTTACAGTACTTGCCAGTTTTCTGGGTTCCATGGTCCTGATTGTACTTTTCTTTCGATATGTGTTTCCCCGCATGGGGAAAGTCGTTCAGGGTCCTTATCTTCAGGAAACATTGGCAGATGCCAGAGTCGATTCAGAAAAAGAAAACAGACTGTTAATAGGCCAGGCAGGAATTGTCTGCTCCCCATTGCATCCTGCTGGTAAGGCCCGCTTTAAGGATGAGGTTGTGGATGTAGTTGCTGAGGGAGAATTTATTGAGAAAGATACCGAAGTAGTGGTAAGCGAAATAAATGGAAACCGGATTGTAGTAACCAGAAGAGTCAACTCATGATTAAAGATTTTCTATGGCCTGTGATTTTACAGTTATTGGGAATTGTGGTAATTATTGCAGAGATGATTCTGCCCTCTGCGGGGTTACTGACTATTGCGGCACTGGGACTTTTCGGTTACTCCCTTTTTCTGGTTTTTAGCACCATTTCGGTTACAACCGGGTTTATTTTTCTTATTGCTGACATGATATTGGTTCCTGTCTTTATCCTGATCGGTATAAAGGCACTGGCGGCCTCTCCTGCGACTCTCAAAACCGCTCTTAAAAGCGAAGAGGGAACGACTGTTCTTCGGCCCGGCGCTGAGCAGCTTTTGGGATCAGAGGGAAAGGCAACCACCGATCTGCGCCCATCCGGCACTGCAAGTATAAACGGAAAGCGATACGATGTAGTCAGTAACGGAGAGTATATTAGTAAAGACACTATAATCATTGTAACTGCTGTCAATGGAAACCGTGTCGTTGTAAAAGCAAAGTAATTCATCCACCGAAAGGAATTAGTCATGAGTCCTCAATTTCTGCTGGTTTTGGTTCTGGGAGTAGCTGCACTTATTCTGTTTTTATTTGTCGGGTCCGCCATAAGCTTATGGATGCAGGCTTTGTTTTCGGGAACCCGGGTCGGGCTGCTTAATATCGTTTTTATGCGTTTCAGAAGAGTCCCGCCAAAGCTTATTGTGGAATCCAAGATTACTGCAGTCAAAGCAGGACTAGATATTGCCACCGATTCACTGGAATCCCATTATCTAGCCGGGGGAAATGTCTTAAGAGTCATTCAAGCCCTCATCGCTGCAGATAAAGCCAACATACCCCTCACTTTTAAACGGGCCGCCGCTATAGATCTGGCTGGAAGAAATGTGTTGGAAGCTGTACAAATGAGCGTAAATCCCAAGGTGATCGAAACTCCCAGGGTAGCAGCCGTAGCAAAAGATGGAATTCAATTAATGGCTCTAACCAGAGTAACTGTCAGGGCAAATATCGATCGGCTGGTGGGTGGGGCTGGTGAAGAAACGGTTCTTGCGCGTGTTGGTGAAGGGATAGTGACTACAATAGGATCTGCTCTCAGCCATAAGCAGGTACTTGAGAATCCTGACTCTATTTCTAAAAGAGTTCTGGAGAAAGGGCTTGATGCCGGAACTGCTTTTGAAATACTCTCTATAGACATTGCAGATGTGGATGTGGGGAAAAATATTGGTGCCGAACTGGAAACCGATCGGGCTGAAGCAGACAAGAAGATTGCTCAGGCAAAAGCCGAAGAAAGACGGGCGATGGCTATTGCTGCAGAGCAGGAGATGAAGGCAAAGGTTCAGGAGATGCGGGCAAAAGTGGTTCAATCCGAAGCAGAAGTGCCTCTGGCCATGGCAGAAGCATTCAGAAAGGGCCAACTGGGCATCATGGATTACTACAAAATGAAAAACATCAATGCTGACACACAAATGAGAGAATCCATAAGTCAACCCTCTAAAGAAAAAGACAAAAACTCCGGAAGTAATGGTTAATAGAAGCAGGAGCTGAAAAATGGATAATTTAATGGAGATCCTGATACCGATTATCTTTTTTATAATCTGGACTCTCTCTTCTATTTCTGCCAGCAAAAAGAAACAACAACGGCCGGCCCCTCCTGCTGAGAGGGGTCCACATCCTAAGCCGCAATATCCTTCTCCTGCCAATCCCATGGAAGATTTAAAAAGAACCCTGGAGAATATTTTCGGCGAACTCTCAGAAGAGGAGCCCGACACTGTTGAAACACAATTATCTGAGGGGAAAAAACCGCCACAGCCGGTAGAACCACCTCCGATTAAAGTATCAGAATCGGGTGTCAGAGAGAAATCTCCCAGACAGAAGACCTCCTTTGATTCTTTTTCCCCACAAGAAGAAATCTCTTTTAGCGTGTCTCAGCAGGAGCTCCGAAAAGCTATCGTTTTAATGGAAGTTTTATCCCCCCCGGTGTCTATGAGAGAATAAACACCTGATTGGAAGCGGCATGCATTTTGTTTCACCAGAAATATTACTGACAATCCCAATAATCTGAAAGAATGCATTGAGTTACAAATCTCTGAAGCCTGAAAGTCTCACATACGATTTTATTTTTATTTTGCTCTGAATTATTTTTAACTGATTTTTTTAACCCACAATTGTTTCTGTAGAGAGGATTTCTATGATTAGAGTTGGGTTTGTAGGCTGGCGTGGAATGGTCGGCTCTGTATTAATGGAGAGGATGCTGGCAGAGGGGGATTTCAAAGGGTTTGAACCGGTTTTCTTTTCAACATCGCAGGTCGGAGAAAAGGGACCTTCTCTGGGTTTTGATATTCCCCCGCTTAAAGATGCCTCTAATCTACAGGAACTCTCATCACTGGATATTATAGTAACCTGCCAGGGTGGCGATTACACCTCGGAGATCTATAGCAAATTGCGCAACCACGGCTACAAGGGTTTCTGGATCGATGCCGCATCAACTTTAAGAATGCAGGAATCCAGCATCATCGTACTGGACCCGGTCAATAATGATGTGATCCAGCGAGGGTTGCAGTCTGGAGTTAAGGATTTCATAGGCGGTAACTGCACAGTCAGCCTTATGCTAATGGGACTTGCAGGCCTTTTTAGAAGGAATCTGGTGGAATGGGTCTCATCCATGACCTACCAGGCCGCATCAGGTGCTGGTGCAAAAAACATGATAGAGCTTATCTCCCAGATGTGCCATATCTCTAAATGTGCCGAAAGCACCATGAATTCACCATCTTTGACCGCTCTTGAGCTGGATAAGCTGGTCACCTCCGAACTCAGAGGAACCCAAATCCCAGTCTCCAATTTTGGCGCACCTCTGGCTGCCAGTTTGATCCCCTGGATCGATAAACCCATGGATAACGGGCAAACCAGAGAAGAGTGGAAAGGTTGTGCAGAAACCAATAAAATACTGGGTACAAAGCAGTCCATACCTGTTGATGGAGTATGCGTACGGGTCGGCTCTATGAGATGTCACAGTCAGGGTTTAACTATAAAACTGACCAAAGATTTGCCTATCGATGAAATCACTGCCATGATCGCTTCGGATCATGAATGGGTAAAGGTCGTCCCAAATACAAAAGAAGAGACTCTTAAGGGACTGACCCCAGCAGCGGTTTCCGGTACTTTATCGGTACCAGTAGGCCGATTGCATAAAATGAATATTGGACCCAAGTACCTGGCTGCCTTTACCGTTGGTGATCAGCTTCTCTGGGGTGCAGCAGAACCGATCAGAAGAATTCTGCGCATCGTCTTAGAGTTTCTGGATCAGAAAAAAGGCTGATTCCAAAGAGAGCTGAAGCGACCAACCAGATGTTGCGGTCCTCCAACTCCTGTACTGCACGGTAACCGATGAACGGCTGCACTCTACGCAGGACATTGAAGAGTGCGGCCTTCCTAAAATCCAAAGAAACTGCTTTTACCCAGCTTTTTTAGCCCCAACTTCCGTTGTTTATCTCGTGCAAATTGACAGTAAAAGTATATGATGACCTCTTATCCGCTAAGAGCAGGATAACATTATATTTGAGAACTACCCATTACTCGATGCGGCTGAAGGCAGAGAAGTAATGTGATTTTTGTGTCCAATCTACCATACTCAAACAGTTTTGAGTCCAACAAAAACATTTGCACCGGACACAAAAGACGTAATGTGTAGCAGACTGGACACAAAATGTATTGTGATTTTCTGGAGAGAGGATTTCAGAGTCACAGTTTTTCAAGGCAGTAAGCGCCAATATTCTTCCGATTCAGATCAGAAAGAGGTCATTTTTTTTACCACTGAGCCTTGCGGGGTTTCCATTCGAATAAAATAAACTCCACTGCCAGCGGTGCTCTTTCTGTTCCAGAGGTATGGAACGCTTTCCCCGGTAACGATTAACTTCTTTTGATGAACGATTTTACCATCAGCGCGAATGATGCTTAAGCGCACCTGGGTTTGTGCGGCACCAACGATAGTCGCTTTCAGACCGCCTTTCCACGGAAGGACCTTCAGGTCGGGTTTGGCTGTTCTCTTCGCCATCTCCGGCTGTTTTCGGGTGGGATCAAGATTCCTGATACCTGTTGCAAAGTAAATCGGCCATTTCATTTTCCTTATAGCAACAGAGGGTTCTACAGCAGGGGTCTGTTTATCATCTTTGAGTTTTACCACCGAAACGACAGTATCTCTGCCGCTGATAGTAGCGAAAATGATTTTGTCGTCCAGCCTGGAAAAACTTGGATATCCGGGATAAGCTGTTGGGGCTACAGTTACGGTCTTGCGGTTTTCCATATTCATGGTCATGACCGAGACAGTACCTGTTAAGTTATCTACTAATTCATAGGCGATTATATTCGGAGAATTTTTGGAATAGGTGGGATTACCTACACTGAGGCCATCGCCAAGATTACTGAACAGCTTGCTTATCGAGCCATCGCCAAACGTATCAGAGTCTGTATCCCACGCCCGAAGAAAGCCGATATCCCAGAATTGCAGGCCCGTAGAACCCTGCCCAGTCAGCAAATTGAACACGTCGTAAACTACTTCATCGTCTGTCAGATTCCATTCCAGAGCCGTGGAATTGACCGCGCCAGTGGCCACCTGGTTACCAACAGGGCCGTTGAGATTGTATCTGCGTACCGAACCATCGCTCATGCTGCCAATGTAAATGGATGTGTCATTTTTCTCCCGTACCGCTGCATAGTGCCGTCCGTCGCGGGAAATCGCACACAGCGCCCAGATTCTGGAAGAGTCAATTATTGTCTCAGTAACCTTGTCATCGCTCAGGGTGAGTGCCACAAGCATTTTGTTACTTACAAAAAGTACTTTGCTTCCATCATCGGAAACTGAAGGCCTGAAACTTACCGGTCGCTTTGAAATGCTTTTCAGTGACCCGAATGCACTGTCAGCTATATAAAGAGTAGTTCCATCATTTGCCACTGGAGCAGCAGTGAGCAGAACATATTCTTTTCCTGGATTGACCGGAAGATCAGCTACAGGGTCAAATGGTTCTGTGTTGTCCAGAATACCAACACTGTCGAATGCCGCGATAAGCGCGGTCATTTCCGGGGAATCTTTACCATGTAAATCTTCACAGGCCAGTTTGGCACCTATGCGAAGATCGACAAATTGCGATGACGCGCTGAGATAGGTGGTAAGAGTGTGGTAAAAAACGCGCTCAGCTTTTTCCTTCCCCACTACTGATGCGAAAAGGTAATAGGCATGGCCTGGAATACTGCTGTTGATATGGACACCGCCATTGTCTCCCGCAGTAGTATTAGGTAACTTCTTATACTCTGACATGTCCTTAGGTTGCCAGCCCTGCTGGTCTTTTTTTGCACCGTTATGCGGATTTGAAAGGTCCCGAAGTGCTTTGGAGGGATACAATCTGGTGTTTACAACAGTTTCCCCTATTGTCCAGTTGGAGCGATCTATCATGCAGCCGAAAATATCAGCCAGTGCTTCGTTGAGTGCACCGGATTGACCTATGTAGCGAAGACCCGCAGTTGCTTCGATTACACCATGAGTCAACTCGTGGCCAGCCACGTCAAGCGCTTTTACAAGCGGAGAAAAAGCCTGGCTTCCGTTACCGTAGTACATTCCTTTACCGTTCCAGTACGCATTGTCTAATGGTCTCCCGGACTGATCTGCGACGTTGATAAAAGACCTGATCGTACCACCATTACCATCAATCGAATTACGGCCATGTGTATAAAGGTAATACTCGTATGAGACTGAAGCATTATAATGCGCTGATACTGCTCTGGGATCCCAGCCATTTTGTGTTGATGTGATAAGGTTGTAGGAGGAAAATGATGGATATTTGTTATTGTAATCGTAGGTCACGATTGCTCCGGTCAACTTGTTGGGTATCTGGGATTTTCCAGGATCGAACATCGATCGTGAAGCATCGATAAGATAGTGTTTATCGCTAATGTAAGTATGGATTTCCCTTAGACTGTCGGAAAGATCTTTCGCAATGACCGTTGTGTCTCCCAGATCGCAGGTACGATTGTATTTGAGAAGGATTTCCCCGGTATGGGCATCCACAATGTATTCCCACCAGTCGAGCATGTTTGGACGAATAAAAATCTGATAAGCCAGGTGTGCCGGGGAATCATTTTCCGGAGAAGGATATATAATGAGTTGTGCAGATGGCTCGTTATATTCAAGAATCTCCTGTTGCTCAAGGCTGAGTTTTTGCACTTCGATATTGTTGGCTTGAAGATCGTTGAGAGAGCGATCAATAGCCTGTTTTTCACTTAGTGATGGGACTATGTCGAGATTGGGGGTAGCAATGGTACGGCCAACATATTCGGCGCGATCTCCTTTGAGATGAACGGTGGCTTCGGCTCCCAGAATAGTAACACCTCGAAATTTCTGTCGGATTTTATAATGAGAGGTTTCGGAAGTGTGGTTTTTTGCATCATTAATTTCAGTCACAGTAAGTTCTTCTTCAGGATTAGCGATCCTTAGTGCAGGACCGATTTTTAAGAGAAATGTTTGGCATTTAGCCCGTCTTTGTGCAGATGCACTCATTTTTTTCAAAGGCTGTGAACCGGAAGGTGGTTCGACGATTTGACCGGAAATAAAAATGGGAATTTTCCTTTCGCTGTCATATCTGATACTCAGGGTGTCTGAAGAAATCTGTGGGGCAGCAGTTGGTTTATGCAGTGAGTTACCAGAACCGATGAATGCACCGTTAAGTGCGAAAACCGGGGTTGTAACAATTAAACTAACCACTAAAGATAATGTGGTTTTAGAAGACATCTTTTTCCCCTTTAATTCTTTGATGCAATTGGTTTTGCATAATTGGTAATATCCGTGCAGAAAATCCCAAATATAGAAATATCAAAACCCGGCCAACCGGCCCGGGAGTTAAAGATTCGAATCCGGTTATTTTAAATATGTGACTTAGCTCTCTATATCATGCTTAATCCCAGGAAGCCAGGATCACTGATATCGATAGTTTATAAATAATATACTGAAAAATATTTGCAGATGTTTATTCAATTTTCAGTCTCATAAAACTAAATGGCACGAGCTTTGTTTTTAGCATTAATCTGACAGTATTACTGTGCTCACCTCCTCATACCATAGAAAGAGTAATGTATGATAAGCAGTGGATCTTACCAATTGAGCACTTTTTCCACCAGCATTAAAGCGGAAATGAAGCGACTTGATGCCCAGATTGATCTTTTTTGGCAAAAGGAGCGTATTTTCTATCAAAAGTTCAATATGGGAAACCATTTGCATATTATCGACCTGGGCTGTGGTACAGGGTATCTTATCCATAAACTTTCTCTAGAATTTCCCTTGTCAAAATTCACCGGTGTAGAACAAGATCCTCTTCTGGTGCAGGCTGCCCTCAGCAGGCTTCAAGGCAACAGCTCTGTAGTGAAGATAATCAATTCATCGATAGAGCATTTTGATTCTCAGACTGAGAATTTCGACATTGCCATACTCCGTCTTGTTCTTGAACATGTCCCGGATCCATTTCTGGTGTTAAACAAGATTCGTTCCATTTTAAAACCTGAGGGTCGGATCATAGTCATTGATAATGATTTTGAATACCATTTATCTACTTTCCCTCAAATTGAGGAGCTCAAAGATCTCTATAAAGCATACAGGGAATCACGAATACAGGATGGAGGGGATCCCTGTATAGGACGACGTCTGCCCTATCTTTTAAAACAGGCAGGATTCAACCAGGTCGACCTGGATATTTTTACTGCACACAGTCAACTGATCGGAGATTCTCCATTTTTAAGTTCAGAGGGTGGAGGAATACCGACCAGGCTGGCCAAAAGCGGATTTCTTCAGGAAAGTGTACTTCATTCACTGGTGAGAAAATGGAAAGAGATGCTGGAGAACCCGCATCATTGTCTTATCCGTCAGTTGTTTGCTGCCAGCGGAGTAATGAAGGATTATCAGGACTCCGGGAATCGTGAAGAATTCTCATCGAAATCCTTTTCAGATCATACTGGAGCCAGTGCAGCCCCACCGGATTACCGTCAATTTCTCTATGATACGATATCAGTTTCCTTAAACATCGATTCCGCTCTCATCGATGAAAACACCCCGCTTATAGATGCGGGATTAGATTCTGTGGGTGCTTTGGATATTCAAAATGCCCTTAAGGGAGCTTTCAATATTGAAATTCCTATTTCTGCCATGTTAGGTGGGGCCACACCTAATCAGATAGCCGAGAGCTTGAAGCTGCAACTTGAAAACCGGACTTCGCAGAATCCGGATTCACCAGAATCATCCGATATAGAGGAACGCGGCACATTATGAGCATCTCTTCACTTGTAACTTTTCTTGGTAAACACAGAGTATATCTGTGTCTGAAACAGGATCAGATCTATTATCGCTCATCCAAAAGCATTCCTGAACCGTATCAGATATTGCTGAAAGAGTACAAGTCTTTGCTGGTAAATTCACTAAAGTCATACCAGGACACAGATGTTCTTATCAGTCCTTTATCCTATAATCAGCAGTCACTTTGGTTTTCTTATCTTATGGCTCCGGAATCAAGCTCATATAATGTGGCCGTTCCCATGCGGATCTTTTATCAGATAGACCCAATACGTATTCATCAGACCCTGATTTCTCTTACTGCATACCATGATCAGTTGCGTGCGACATTTGATTCTCTCTCCAATGATTCGGAATCGGTACCCTGCCAGTTCATTCCGGTAAAGCAATCACATGATTTTCTGCTCTACGATGTCACCGGATTAACTGATAGCCAGATTAAAGAAGAGATTCAAAATTTCTACAACACTCCTTTTAAGCTTTCAGAATCTCCTGCATTGCGCACTGCACTTTTCTCCCGCAACAGCACAGAGCACATTCTGATTTTCCTTTTCCATCACATTATCTGTGATGCTCAATCCATTGGTATATTTCTGGAAAATTTCCGCAAGCATTATGGTAAAAGCAATGCTTCCTATGTCGAATCGGTCGCTTACACTGATTTTGTAGTGTTTCAGAACGATTATCTCCAGAAGCATCAGCGTTCTTTACTGGATTATTGGAAATCCAGATCCAATTGTGACAGGGGAAGAGCGTTGGCCACCGATTTTAATCGTAAAGAAGTCAGAAGCAATAAGGGGAAGACTTCTTTTTTCCATATAGGAAAAGAGATTCGGCAGCGGGTTATATCTCTGGCTAGTCAGTTATCAGTCACTCCGTTCTCCATTTATCTGGGCTGTTTTCAATTATTCTATGTGATGCGTTCAGGATCACTTAATTCGACTATTGGAGTCCTTTCATCGGGCAGAAGTGACCGAAAATTCCTGGAGACCATCGGCTATTTTATCAACCCTCTTCCGGTTTTCTCGAAGTGTAAGGAAGATCAACTGTTGAGAGATCATTTTAAAGCCACTCACAAAGAGGTGTGCGGGTTACTCGATAATCAGAACTATCCGTTTTCATTACTGGTTAAAAGCATCCCGGTTGAGAGAAAAGCGAACGAACCGGTTCTTTTTTCTGCGATCTTTAATATGCTTTCTAATAAAAAGCTTGGGCTTGCTGCCAGCCTGGTTTATTCAGATGACAATGAGTCAGCGGAATTGAGCTTTTGTGGAATGCCAATTAAGCCCTATTCTCTTTACCAACAAGAGGGACAGTTTGATTTGACTATGGAGCTTATTGAACTGGAAAATGATGAAATAAAAGGGATATTGAAATACGATTCTGATCTTTTTTCAGACAAGACAGCGGAAGAGTTTATCTCTGTTTACAGGAATATTCTCGATGAAGTGCTTCTCTCTTGTGACAGATCTGTTTCTGATTTGTTCCAGACAATCGGCAAGTCAGTAAAGCCTGCAGAGAGCGGATGGCATTTAACTGTTGCTTCTACATTTACTGCAAATATGCTCCAGGAATCATTTCAGTTCTGGCAGGGTTTACTCGGAATCAATATTAGGCCCGACTTTTCTCCTTATCTTCATATAGAGCAATTTCTACAGGAATACTCGATGAATGGATACCGGCAGGGTGACTATACAATTATTGTTTTGCGGCTGGAAGATCTGGCTTTTCATCGGGAGTCCGAATCTGAAATTGATCTGGAGTATATCAGAAACAGAGCATCTGATCTGGCCAGAATACTGATTCGTTCGGCGGTAGAGCCATCCAGTCGGTATATAGTTATTTTCTGTCCGCAATCTTCGGTGATTAAACAGAACCCAATACTCTGTGCAGGTTTACAAGAGCTGGAAAAGTCAATGATTTCACAGCTTAACGAGGCAAGACAAGTTTACTGTATCGGTTCTGAGAAACTGATGAAGTCATTTGATTCTGATATTTGTTATGAATCTTCGGTTGGCCTGATTGGTCAGGTCCCTTATACTGAATACTTTTATGAGTTTCTGGGAATGATTATAATCCGTACTGTTTACGGGTTCGAAAAGCCGCCTTGCAAGGCGATAATTTTGGATTGTGACAATACGCTTTGGGCAGGTGTTGCCGGTGAGGATTCGATCTCTCAGATAAAGATACCCGAAGAGCTTCGGATGTTTCAGCTATTTTTAAGAAAATGTAAAGATACTGGAATCCCACTTTGTTTGTGCAGTAAAAACAATCGTGAAGATGTCGTTGAGGTCTTTGAAAAGCATCCGGATATGGTTCTGAAGTTCTCCGATATTTCTTTCGATCGAATCAACTGGAAAACAAAATCACAGAATATTGCAGAGATATGTACCGAAGCAAATCTGACCTCTTCAGGAATGATTTTTATAGACGATAATCCTGCAGAATGTGCGGAAGTCAGTGCCAATTGTCCGGATGTCACTGTCGTTCATCTTCCGGAGTCATTGAATGAGAGAAACCGGTATATCCAAAATTTCTGGGCATTTGACAATCTGAAAATTACCGCAGAGGATCTGTCCAGAATCGATAGATACCGGGTAGAAAAATTCCGTGCCGATTTTCGCAATCAGAGTTCTTCGTTTGCAGAATTTATCAGGGGATTAAATTTGCGAATCACTATCAGGGAAGCTGCTGAAAAAGATTTTGCACGAATATCGCAGCTTTCCTACAGAACCAATCAGTTTACAACAGGTTCTGCTGGATTGAGTGAGAATCAGATTCAGGATAGTCTTAAAAGTCACGAGTTTTTTGTTGTGGAAGTAGCGGACCGGTTTGGAGATTATGGATTGGTGGGAGTTATCAAGGGACATAAAGCAGAGGATATTTATCTGGTGGATTCTTTTTTTCTAAGCTGCCGATCTCTTGGACGGGGGGTAGAGTATCGTTGTCTTTCTTTTATTGGTGAACATGCAGAACACATCGGATGTACTCATGTCAGGATAGAGTTGCGCAGAACAGTCAGAAACCAGCCTATTCAGATGTTTTTGAGTGATACCCTGTCATTGTACCAAAATGGTGAGGATTCTTTTTTATCCTATCAGGCTCCTTGCGAAGTGCTTAAGCAGGTGAGTTTTAATCCGGATGAATCGGGAAGCCATTCTGCATTTGTAATTGGAAGACAAAGGGTGACAGAATCGATTTCAGAGCGTTTCAGAATCGGGGGTCAAATTCTGGACAGGATAGCACGGCATTATTCGAATTATGAGGTCTTGCATCAGCAGATTCTTTCTATGCGCAAGTTGCGACATCCAAAGGAGACTGCTGCGGATGTGAAAGCGGCAGACACTTTTAACTCATCTGCAAACAATGAAATTGAAAGGGTGATCAACAAGATATGGTCAGATAGTCTGGGGCGGGATAGTATCGATGTGCATCAGAACTTCTTTGATGCGGGTGGTTCCTCGATACTGCTGCCCCATATTGTCCAGAAAATTCATCAATATCTCAAGAAAGATGTAACATTAGTCGAGCTTTTTCAATATCCGACCATATTCACTCTTTCGGAACATCTAAGCAAAAAGGGATCGGAAAAAGTGAGCAACAGTTCAGCAGAGAGAGTTGCATTGCAAAATGATGCATATGGCAGATTTCGATCCAGGAAATCTTTGTAAAAATCCGGCGATTCCGGTTATTTCTAAAAAAGGGAATTTCACAGAATCTTTTTTCATGATCTGCAAGGAAGAAAGTGAGCAGAAGCCGTCGTCAGTTAATTTGAGGCACAATGATGTTGATGGCACATAAATTGTTTACCTGATATACAAAAATCATCCTTATCAATTCATAGATAGAAGGAATAATAAATTGGAAAGCACAAATATTCCTGTTGAGAGCAGTTTTGATGGGATCGCTATCATCGGAATTTCCGCTCGTTTTCCCAAAGCAGACAATATCAATCAGTTCTGGGATAATCTGGTTAATGGAATAGATTGTGTGGAAAATTTTTCTGTAGATTCGCTTAAAGCTGTGGGAATAACCGATGCTGTGCTTAGCGATAGCAAATTTGTGCCTCGTGGGGGGCGGATAAATGATGCAGAAATGTTTGATGCACCATTTTTTGGTTACAGCCTGAGGGAAGCCAGCTTGATGGATCCACAGCATCGGATATTTCTGGAATGTGGATGGGGAGCGATTGAGGACAGTGGGTATGATGTTTCCAGGCTAGATTGCAGTGTTGGAGTCTTTGCCAGTTGCGGAATGAACCATTATCTTATTCACAACATATTGGCCAATCCCTCCATTGCCACCAATTCCAATGAGATTCAGTTAATACTTGGAAATGATAAGGATTTTTTGACCACCAGGCTTTCTTACAAGCTTAATCTCAGAGGGCCCAGTTATGATATTCAGACCGCATGTTCATCCTCACTGGTTGCGGTTCATGTAGCCTGCCAGAACTTATTGACTTATCAGTGCGACATGGCGCTTGCCGGGGGTGTTTTTCTTCAGATTCCCTGGTGGAATGGCTATCTTTTGACTGATGGGGATATCCGGTCTTCAGATGGAATATGTCGCCCCTTTGACAAGGATGCCAACGGTACGGTATTTGGTGAAGGTGCAGGGGTAGTAGTTCTCAAAAGGCTTCAGGATGCACTCAAAGATCGTGATCACATATATGCGATAATCCGGGGATCGGCTGTAAATAACGATGGAGCAGTAAAGACTGGCTTTACTGCCCCGTCAATAGAAGGTCAATCGGAGGTGATAGTGCAGGCATTGCAGTCTGCTGGAATAGACGCTTCAGATGTTTCTTATATTGAGACACATGGTACTGGGACTCAGATTGGTGATCCAATCGAAATTGCATCATTGTCCAAAGCATTTAAGCATTTTACTAATAAAACCAATTTCTGTGCATTGGGAGCAGTCAAGGCTTCGATTGGACACCTTGATGCTGCGGCAGGAATTGCCGGTTTAATAAAAACTGCACTGGCTCTTTACCACAAGCAGATCCCTCCTACTATTAATTTTAAGGTTCCAAATCCCTTGTTAAAGCTGCAGGAAACACCTTTTTTCATAAATGACAAGCTGACAAACTGGGAAGCAGGGAAATCCGGGAAACGTTATGCTGGAGTAAACAGTCTGGGTGTTGGTGGAACTAATGTTCATATTGTTCTTGAGCAGCCACCTAAATATGAAGGTACAGTATCCAACAGAGCCATTCACTTTTTGCCATTTTCAGCAAAATCTTCGGTTTCACTTAAAGCTGCATCGGAAAATTTGTCATCATTTTTAAACAAAGACAAGGATGTTTCCCTGGCCGACGCAGCCATGACTCTTCAGCAGGGGCGTAAGCACTTTCCTTACCGTAGCTTTTTTATTTCCGATTCATGCGGTAATAAGCGTTCTCTTTTCAAAAATGAATCGGAGCCTGTGGAGCTGAAAAAGACGTCTGAATCAAAAAAGATTGTTTTCATGTTTTCCGGTCAGGGATCTCAGTACTTTAAGATGGGGGCAGATCTCTATTCAATGGAGCGCTCATTCAGGGATGCATTTGAGCAATGCTCAGAAATTGCCGGTAAACATATTCATCTTAACCTTTGCGAGCTTCTTTATAATTCCGCAGAAGATTCGGAGTTTTTAAAACAAACTGAAATAGCCCAGCCGCTTTTGTTTTCTTTCGGGTATGCTCTTGTTAAATTGTGGGAGAATTATGGAGTCACTCCTCAGGCTGTGATCGGGCACAGTATCGGTGAATATGTGGCAGCCTGCGTGGCAGGTGTCTTCTCGCTGGAGGATGCTTTATATGTGGTATGTGAGCGTGGGCGGATCATGCAGCAACAGCCATCAGGAGGTATGCTGAGTGTAAATCTGTCACCATCAGAGCTGTCCTCTTTTCTGGACTCCGGAATCGAAATCTCGATAATCAATGCACCATCCATGTGTGTCGTTTCCGGTACTCACGAGCATTTGGAAAAATTGAGTCACAAATTTGCCATTCACAATATCCATTACCGGCGAATTAACACATCTCATGCATTTCACTCTTATCTTATGCAGGGTGCTGTAAATACATTCAATCTTCTTTTAAACAGGATCACCATCTCCAAACCTCTGCTTCCTTTTATTTCCAATGTCAGCGGAACCTATTTCACCGATTCTGATCTTTTGGATAAATCCTATTGGGGAAGACATTTAAGAGAAACGGTAAGATTTCAGGATGGAATCTCCAGATTGCTGGATGATGGGTACAGAATTTTTCTGGAGGTCGGGCCTGGGAACACATTGGTTTCGTTTGTCGGTTCCAGTTTTGCCAGTTGGAAGGCGATTCACCATGAGCACAACGAAAACATTTTAGCGCTAAGCTCAGTACGTCATTTCCGTCAACATCAGAATGACACTGTTCATTTTCTTTATTCTCTGGGAAGACTATGGCAGCATGGTTTCGATATCGATTTTTCCTCGTTTTATAAAGGTGAATCCAGATACAGGATATCATTGCCCTGCTATCCTTTTGACAGAAAGAAGTGCTGGATAACTCCGGTTTCCAAGGTAGACGTAAGTATTGGAGTAGGTGTAAATCCCAGGTTAGCCGATTCTTTAAACATGAAAGGTACAGGTAAATCTAAAGGAATAAGTAAATCGAAAAATGAATCTGCAGAAATTTCTGAAGTTATAGGTTCTATCTGGAAAGATCTTTTAGGTTTGGATCATTTAGAGCCACAGAAGAGTTTTTTTGAATCAGGTGGTGATTCCATTTGGGCGTCGCAGTTATTATCCAGAATTCGTGACAGGATTAATATTGATGTTCCATTGAGTACTTTCTACAAGGCGTCATCTTTGGCTCAATTGACCGAAGAAGTTAAGAAACTCAAAGCGGTCAGCACCGCAGGATTTAATCGGAAAATTCCGCTCAGAAGCGAATTGGAATCAGGACTACAGTTGTCCAGTTCACAACTTCGATTGTGGTTTCTTGGTAAGTTGCAGAATACTCCGGCTTACAATTTGGCTACTGAATTTGAAATTAAGGGTCCATTTAAAAAGGATTGTGCCTTACGAGCATTGGATGCAGTCGTAGAGCGTCATGATGCTTTTCGCACTACCATTGAAGAATCAATAAATGGACCATCGATACGAGTCCATAAAAGACTCAATTTTAAATTTGACTGGCTGGATTTTTCAAATGATGATTGTTCAGAGCAGACCTGGATTAATGAAATTCGCAGCCGTTCTTTAAAAGCTTACAATCTTAGTACCGGTCCTTTACTTCGAATAGTCTTGATACGACTCAAACCGAATCATCATATAATGTCAGTGATGGCTCACCATATCATTTCCGACGGGTGGTCCATGGGTGTGTTTTTGCGGGATTTTTCCCATTTTTATGAATGCTTTTTGAATTCAACTCAACCTTCTCTTCCGCAGCTTCCATTCCGTTTTGCAGATTATGCCAATTGGCAGAATAAAAATCCGGAAGGTTTGGATGATAGTACGATTTCTTTTTGGAAGAACCATCTGGCTGCTCCGTTACCAGTTCTTGACCTTCCATCTTTTAAGACTCGCCCTTCAATTCCAACCTTTGAAGGATCGGCGGTTTCCTTTTCGATGGATCGTTCAACCAGCTCCAGATTAAGCTCACTGGCCAAAGATGAAAATACCACTCTTTTTACCCTGCTATTAGGTATCTATTACATCCTTTTATACAAATACTCTTCTCAGAAGGATATTATCATAGGTTCTCCTGTAGCAAACCGTAACAGCAGTGAATTAGAGAACCTAATTGGATTTTTCCTCAACATGGTGCCTTTTCGGATCAACTATTGTGAGGAAACCAGCTTTAAGCAACTTCTGGAGGGGCTTAAAGAAATTACCAGAGATGTTTTCGCTCATCAGAGCATTCCTTTCGATCGTCTGGTGGAGATTATTAATCCGCAACGAGATTTAAATCACCATCCGATTTTTCAGGTAATGTTTGCATATCAGAATTTTCCAATGGAATCTGCCAGCATTGCAGACACAAAGATCAAGCCATTTCTGGTAGATCGTGGAGCTTCAGAATACGACCTGTCGCTTTATATGTGGATGGAAGAGGGAATATTGAAGGGCATTTTCGAATACAGCACAGATCTTTTTGAGAAACAGTTCATCGAGAACATGACTTCTCACTTTATCAATGTAGTAAAAAGTATTCTGGAAAATAAGGAAATTAAAATTAAGGAAATTTCGGTGCTTTCCTCTCAACAGATTCAGCAAATTGTTTATGCCTGGAACAAAACCGATACAAGCTATCCTCAGGATAAATGTATTCATGATTTGGTTAAGGAGATGTGTTTGAAATCTCCTTCAGCTACTGCTGTCATCTCGGAGAAAAGAATATTCACTTACACAGATCTGAATAATACATCGGAAAAAATCGCTAACTATCTGATCGAGTCCGGGATTAAGGTTGGTGAAGCAGTTGGTGTGTTCATGAACCGGTCGTTTAATACTATTTCTGTGCTGTTAGGTATTCTAAAATCTGGTGCTGCCTATGTTCCACTTGATCCACATCTGCCTGAAGAACGGCTGACCTATATGATTGAAGATGCCAGGTTGAGTGTCATACTGACAGAGCAGAATATGATGGAAAAGATTCCAGCTTCATCTTCAAAACTGGTTGCGGTTTGCATTGACAGTGACATTGATTTTAGTCACTCCGAAAAAAATCAATTAAAATCACCTTACGTTTCACCTGATTCGATAGCCTACATTATTTACACTTCTGGTTCAACCGGGAAACCAAAAGGTGTACGCATTTCGCATCGATCGGTAGTAAATTTTTTAAAGAGCATGCAAGAAAAACCAGGAATTCAGTCTTCCGATGTCGTGCTGGCTTCCACAACCATTTCTTTTGACATTTCTGTATTGGAAATCTTTTTACCATTAATCAGTGGAGCAGCATCTGCAATTATAAGCCAGGAGCTTACAGAAGATCCTTTAAAACTGCTCCGGATTATCGATGAAATTAATCCGACTATTATTCAGGGCACACCTGCAATGTGGCGAATGCTGATAAGTGCCGGCTGGAAAGGTTCTGATAAGCTGAAAGTGCTTTGCGGCGGTGAAGCTTTGACTGTGGATTTATGCAGAGATCTTTTGCCTCAGGTTAAAGAGTTGTGGAACATGTATGGTCCTACTGAAACTACCGTATGGTCTACCTTGTGCAGGATCACTGAGCCTAATGCACCTATTACTATAGGAAAGCCAATTAACAATGTCAAGACTTACATTCTCGACTGCAATCTCAAACCGGTCCCGCCCGGGGTTAAAGGTGTCTTATACATAGGAGGGATTGGCCTTGCAGAGGGTTATCACAGACTTGAAGAGCTTACCAGTAAAAAATTCTTAAAGAGCCCGTTTGGACCTGGTCGCATTTATAATACTGGAGATAATGCCCGTTTCCGATTCGATGGAAATATTGAGTATCTTGGAAGATCCGATTTTCAAATCAAACTCAGAGGTCACAGAATCGAGTTAGGTGAAATTGAAAACACAGCTCTTGGCAATCCCAGTATAAATCAATGTGTCGCTGCCTGTAAGGAATTCGGTCCCGGTGATGTAAGGCTGGTTTTGTATTACACCACTAAGGCAAACTCCAGCATTACTACTGCTGAACTCCGACTGTTTCTTAAATCTTTTCTTCCTGATTATATGATACCTCAGCATTTTTTTGAATTGCAGTCTATGCCATTGTCTGCTTCCGGAAAAATCGATCGAAAAGCATTACCTGCTCATTGTTCAAACATAGTAATCGATTCCATTGATCATCTGGAGCCAAGTACAGATGAAGAACAATATCTGGCCAGAATCTGGAAACAGGTGCTTGGGATAAACCGGATCACATTAAGTGATAATTTTTTTGAGTTGGGTGGGCACTCTCTTTTATCCATCAGGGTGATAAATCAGATAAAAAATGAGATAGGTTTTGAAATTCATCCACGTTCATTGATGTTAAACACGCTTGAGCAGATTGCTTCCACTATTACCTTGGGTAAGAGCAATCAGGCTGAAATCAGTTCCGACAAAGGGTTTTCATTTGTTAAATCCCTGTCCAGACTCTTCAGAGTCAAGGTGTAATTATTATGGTGATAATTAAGAGGGTAGTAGAGTGAAATCGCTGCAATTTGGTTATGGAGACCATAAGCTCTATGGTGTGTACCACTTTCCACTGTCTACAAATTCAAAACAAAAAAGTATTCTTATCTGCTCATCGGTCGGTCCTGAATTTATCAACACTTATCGCCTGCTTCGGAATTTAGGTGAGCAGTTGGCAAAAAGTGGACATCACGTGTTTCGCTTTGATTGGTATGGATGTGGGGATTCCTGGGGAGAGAGCACCGATATTAGCATCAGTCATTGGATCACCGATCTAAGATGGGCGGCTGAAGAGTTGATTAATCTGTCTGGGAACCAGGTATTTTCTGTTATTGGCTTAAAGTTGGGTGCAGCCATTGCCTGGTGTTCTTTGAAAGATTGGGCAAATTTGTCTTCATTTATTCTTTGGGATCCGATAATCATCGGATCAGAATGGATGAATCAGATGCAGGCTCTTCATTCGAAATACCTGGCCAAATCTCCTGAATCCAGACGTTTTTCATCAGATGAGGAGATTCTTGGTTTCCCGTTGCCTGTTTCAGTCAGAAATGAAATCTGCTCTTTGGACATCTCCTCTTTACCTCCACCCCTGAGTCAAAAAATTCATCTACTTTATTCTGGAGATTCTAAGGAATATGAGGCTTTTTGCAAGTCGGTTAATTTTCCCATAACAATGGAACATTTAGATATACCGGAAGTCTGGATCAGTTCACTATTATCTAATCACATAGTGATGTCGCATCCTGCAATAAATTCTATTGTCGGCTATTTTAACAGGGAATAAGTGATGATAGAACGGGTGTATAATTTTGGAATTAATAATGAGCTAAGTGGCATACTAACCACTGCCGAGCCTGAACATCAAAAACGGCATGCACCTTCGCTTCTTTTCCTCAATGCCGGCTTTCTTCACAAGACCGGATTCAATAGATTCAACACTGATCTTGCCAGACAGCTTTCTGTTTACGGTTACAGCAGCTTACGTTTTGATCTTCATGGATTAGGTGACAGTGCCTCCTGCCCGCCTTCCATTGATTATGAAAAACAGGCAGTTATCGATATTCAACAGGCTATCGATGAGGTTACTGAAAAGTGTGGTACTCAGAAGTGTATTATTATTGGGCTTTGCTCCGGAGCGGATTTTGCCCATGCTACTGCTATGATTGACAGCAGAATAAGTGGATTGGTTCTAATGGATGGTTTTGCATACCGTACTCTTGGATATTACATCAGAGATTACGGGCCTGGGATAATTAATCCTTACCGTTCGATCCGATTTGTGGTTAACAGGATCCGAAAACGTTTTTTTTCTGCTCCTTCAGAGAAGAATGCAAGACGAAGCAATGAAGTTTACTTCAGATCATTTCCTCCAAAAAAGCAGGTAATAAAGCAATTACAGGAATTGATCGATCGTGAGGTTAAGCTTTTCTTTATCTATTCCGGTGGGATTCCGCTGTATTATAACTATGCCGATCAGTTTTTTGACATGTTCCGTTCTGTTAAATTTAAGGGAATGGTTTTTCACCGTTATTTTAAAGAGGCGGATCACACTTATACCATTGTCAGTGTACGCCAAAAGCTGAAAAGTGCTGTCAGTGAGTGGATAAATTATACTTTCCCTTGACTATTTGCTGATTTTCAGCGCAAGAGCCGTTGAGTGCAGAAAAAAGATTATTTCTTTTTGCGAAGAACCCCGAAAAGATAACCTACATAGCGGTATCCTTCAAAACGGTAGAAGGTATCGATTTCCCTGGAAAATGCCAGTTTTATCCTCTTATCGGCAAAAAAGCCCTCTTCATCTTCAAGACGTCTGGCGATATGGGCGTAATAATTATCCCAGCCACTTGGAGGAACCAAAGCAAGAAAATGAGTCTCCATATCTGCATCAGAGATCAGTTTCCTGTAAGACTGTTCCGTTTCATATTGGTAAATATCATGTTCGAATATTTTTTTTATCTCTTCTGGTACCCGATCCGATAAAAAAATCAGATCTGAGAAAGCAAACCAGCCCCTTGGACATAACCAGCAGGAGGCCATCTGTAAACCTTTCGGACGGGACAAATAAGAGAGCACTCCACCCTCTGCCAGTACCAGTTCATAAGGAGTTTTGCTGAAATCAGCCTTCGTGAGGTCGATCTCCTGAAAGTCTATCAGATGGCTCACATTACGCTTAACCGCCAGTTTTCTGGCGAATTCCACATTTTCCTGGCTGTAATCACAGGCAGTTATTTTACAGCGAAACTCAGAAGCCAGATTGCAGGCCCCCTCACCATAACCACATCCCATATCCAGAACCCTGCTGGAAGGATTTATCCCGGCAAATCTGGCAGCAGCAAAGGAAAACTCTTTACCGGCTGGTGAAGTGTAATAAGCAATCTGTTGTTTAATCATGACTCTTCTTTGTTATCTTACCTGACTTTCAGAAATAATACAAGGCCCAAAACCAGCATTATAATAGAAAGAATGTGAAATCTCCACATGATTTTGGATTTTATATGAAATTCACTGGCATATTTACCACTGTTTCGCATCATTATCTGAAAATGATGGTGAATCGGTGCCATCAGAAAAACCCTCTTACGGGTCATCTTAAAATAACCAATCTGAATTATCACCGAAATGAATTCCAAAAGGAATATAAAACACACTATCGGAATAAAAAAACCAGCCTTTGTGAAAACAAACAGAATCCCGATGAGCCCACCCAATCCCACCGATCCTGAGTCACCCATTATGATGGTAGATGGTGGTGAATTAAACCAAAGATAAGCTAATAATGTTCCAATCACTGCCCCAATGAGAGGAAGCAACTCCTGTAAACCGGCTATGTGAGGAATTAAAAGATAGTTGCTCCAGGTGCTATTGCTGGAAATAAATGAGATTACCCCTACAAATAAAAGACTGGTAATCGATGGCACTGCAGCCAGAGTATCAAATCCATCGGTAAAATTGACTCCGTTTGCCAGTATTGCAATAGTCATTGTCATAAATGGAATAAAAAGCCAGAAAGGAAGATAAGGAAATTTTTTAGCAATACTGAAAAATGGAACATTTATGGTTCCATTCAGATTCGGTATATAATAGTAGGCTGCAACAGCAACTGCCAGCGAAATCAGTATATATAAAGTAAGTCGCAATCCGGCAGAAATACCATCTGCTTTGTATTGATAATCCTGTTTGGAAATCTCTCCTTTGGCGATCCGCCTTTTATTTACCACTTTGGCTATATCATCAACCGCACCGATTATTCCAAAGAATATATAGATAATGAGTGCAGAAATAACATAGGAATTAAACCTCACTGTGATTATGGTAGTAATGGCCACGATAATCAGAAACAGGATTCCTGCTGGCATTACCGGCTCCGAATCATTACCATTTGAATTAAATTCCGAGCTCATGCGAAAACGACGCAGGAATTTTATGTACAAAGGGAATAAAGACAAAGCCAGTACAAAAGCAATAACCGTAGCCATACTGGTACTGAACAATCTGCTGTAAAGCAAATAGATCTGCGTTTTCTGAAAAAGGAGTTCTAAGAGCATGTTTATATTAACCGATTCTGCAGTTTGAGATTATTATCGATTTTAATTATCATCTCCTGAAACTATTCTTTGAACCATTATCAAGAACGACTGATCCTCTTTTCAGTCTGCATTGCCTGATTATCACTTCCATTCACCCTTCGATATTTCTGAGTGTCGGTCTGCATCGACTTTGCAGGCAGGAGCTCATCCTTGCGGTATCTATTTTGGGATAGTTTCAGGACTGGTATTTTTAACCAATACATGATTTCTAATTTCTGGTAAAAATATCTTCTGAGTACCATTAAAAAAAGCTGTTCCTGAAGAAATTATGCAAATATCTGAAACATATTTCACTAAAAAAAACTATTTTCTTCTCTCAACCATTAGCCCTGGAGGTATAAAAGAAATGTCAAATGCTCTGATTCTTGACGGGAAAAGTCTGGCCAGATCTATCGAACTCTCTCTTAAAGAGCGGGTAAATGCTTTCAATTTAAGAACCGGGAAAACACCGCTACTGGCCACCATCCTTGTAGGATCAGATCCGGCTTCTGCCACCTATGTCAAGATGAAAGGGAATGCCTGTGCCAGAGTCGGAATGCTCTCCCGAAAGATCGAACTGCCAGATTCAACCACCACCGAAGAGCTGCTTTCTCAGATTCAAGAGCTCAATGAAGATCCCCAGGTCAACGGAATCCTCCTTCAGCACCCCGTCCCTAAGCAGATAAACGAACGTTTGGCCTTTGATGCCATCTCTCTTGATAAAGATGTTGATGGAGTCACATGTCTGGGTTTTGGCAGAATGGCTATGGGTGAGCAGGCCTATGGAAGCGCTACTCCAGCAGGAATAATGAAAATTCTGGACCATTATAACATCAGCCTTGAAGGCAAACATGCGGTGGTTGTTGGCAGAAGTCCAATACTGGGAAAACCAATGGCCCTTATGTTACTGAACAGAAACGCCACTGTCACTATTTGTCATTCCAAAACAAAAGATCTTCCCTCAATAATCAAAGAAGCCGACATACTGGTTGGTGCGGTAGGCAAACCCAAATTCATTCAGGGTAACTGGATAAAACAGGGTGCAGTTGTCATCGATGCCGGTTATCACCCGGGAAATGTAGGAGATATTGATCTTGAAGCGGCAATTCCAAATTGCAGCGCTTACACACCGGTCCCTGGGGGGGTAGGTCCCATGACTATTGCTTCTTTGATCTGCCAGACAATGGAATCAGCAGAAAAAAGCATCTAACCTAAAGACCATAGCAGGTATCGACGAAGAATCCCGCATTGGCTGAACGTGTTATCCGCGTCATCTACTGCGGTTTTTAGGTTTAAAAGCGGCCGCACCCACCGGGCAGTAACTACTCTTTGGAATCAGAGAAACTATCCTTGAATATCTCAATCTCTTTTGAGATCCGCAGGGCATCTTCTCTGATCAATTCCAGCTCGGTGTTTCCCTCTGAACCCTCAAGCCGGCTTATTCTTCCGGTCAGCTCCTCCAGGCAGTTTGATAACCTGGCAGATTCGCAAACTACCCAATGAATTATCTGACCATGAATTTCACGATAAAGCTCATCACGAATCCTGGATATCTCTGAATCGGACTGTTCCTTCGATTGGGCCGGCTGGAAATGAAGCTGAGCTCTACTGAGAGTCTCTTCCTTTTGATGATTGTTAAAAACTTGAGACGCAATAGTATCGCTTTTCACCGATTCTTCTGATATGGCTTTGTTCTCCTGAGATTCCATAGTCTCTTTGCTTGTCTTTTCCTGCACTTGTGAAAACCCCTCTTCTGGAAAATGCAGGTTGCTTTTTTCATTCGAAAGGCTACTATCATCCACCAGATCCATTATTTCCTCAAAGCCTCCCTGACTGGAAGAACCCGGCTCCGGGTTACTGGCTGTAGATCCGGCACTCCGATAGTCTGAATGTTCCCACCTCTTGCCAACTTTGAAAAAAATCAGGAAAGCAAGGCTGCTGATGAGAATAACTAAAAGAAAGGACCTTAGAACCGGCTTCTTTTTCGCGTTTTTCACTTTTTTTTCAGAAAAGATTTCTGCACTCTCCGATTGGTCCAGTTGCGGCTCAAAAGTAGAAATCGCTAAATCTGAGTCTGCAGGTTTTGCTTGAGAAGCTATTTCTGATCTGGTTAATTGATAGTAACAGGAAATCACCAGTGCTTCTGAAATCTTCCAACTGGCAGATTCAATATTTTGAGGATTCTTCCAGTCTCTGGTTATAACTGTTTTGTCATTAATATCCAATCTGAGAGAGACCGGTTTTAAATCATTCACGAAATCAATTATCTCTGAAGGATCGATCTTTGCAGCCAGAACACCTGCGAACTGCCCTGCCACATTTCTTAGTGGCCAGGCCCAGAATAAAAAAGCTTTGCCAATGGAATCCCGTGTGGTTCCATAATAGGGTTGTGTGTCTCTTTGAACCTGAGTAAACCACTGCTGACCCGATATATTCCTCATCACATGATTCGAGCTTTGCTGAGTAGACTCATTAATGATTATGCCATTGGAATTAACCCGCATTAACTTAACAATTGGAGAGTTGTTTTTAAGTAATGTGTTGAAAACCTTATCGGTTGAATCTATGCTCTGTGCTGCGATCTCAGATGTCGCCTGCGTAGAAAGTCTTTTATGGAGTTCCTTAAAACACTCACCTAATGCGGAGACAGCATTACTGCCAATACTGTTAAGACTGCATAACAGTATCAGAAAAAGCATCTTATAAATGTTTTTAAACAACACAATAAATCCATTTCTGTTGAGAAACATTCCAATTATTTCTGGAACTGTTATTTTTTGAATAAACTATAAAATATTACATTCTTTTACCAGCAGGCTACATTTAGACCCAAACATTCATTTCACCTTGTTTTCTGCATACGCGCAAATTTCAGTCCAAAATCTTTGAATTTTTCAAAAATTTCTGCTTCTTCCTCAGGTAATATTATATTAATCTTTTTCATTATTCTGGCAGGAAGTTTATATGAAAACTGCAGATGTTCTTGACCTCATCGGTAATACTCCTCTGGTAGCACTCAGAGGGGAAAACATCATTGCCAAAGCAGAATTTTTGAACCCGGGTGGAAGTATAAAGGATCGGGTAGCACTCTCTATGATCGAGGCAGCCGAAAGAGAAGGTTTACTCAGACCTGGAATGAAAATAGTGGAACCCACATCCGGAAATACCGGTATCGGTATCGCCATGGTGGGCGCAGCCAAAGGTTATGAGGTTTTCATTGTCATGCCGGAAGGGATGAGTCAGGAACGCAAAGATATAATCCGTGCTTTCGGAGCTCGCCTTATCGAAACTTCTGATGAAGAGAATGTTGCCGGAGCAATAAAGGTGGCTGAAGAGTTCGCTCTTCGACACGGGGCTTTTATGCCTCAACAGTTTAAAAATCCTCACAACCCAAAAGCACATTATCAATTTACTGCCCCTGAACTATGGCGACAAAGCGGTGGAAAAATCGATTCATTTGTTGCAGGAATTGGCAGTGCCGGAACGATTCAGGGAATTGGAACCTTTTTAAAAGAACACAACCCGAAAGTCCGGATTGTGGCTGTGGAGCCAGCTAAACATAGTGCCTTGCTGGGTCACGAACCAGGGCTCCATCAGATTCAGGGAATCGGGGATGGTTTTATACCACCCATTCTTGATCAAAACATTATTGATGAAATCATCGAAGTCACCGATGAAGATGCAATTAAGACCACCCGTGAATTGTCGCTTACTAATTCACTGCTGGTCGGAATCTCTTCTGGAGCAAATGTCTGGGGCGCACGCCAGATTGCCCGGAATTATCCTGGTACTCAGGTTGCAACCATTCTTCCAGATCGTGCAGAACGCTACTTCAGCACGGCACTTTTTTAGTTTCCGGAAAAACACAAAACAAAATGGACCAACATCAATTAATCTCATTATTAAATCAGTTGTATAATCAGTCGATACCGGTAGAGCAGGCCTTTGCCAGATTAAAGGATCTTCCATACCAAGACTTAGGTCATGCAAAGATCGATCATCACCGCGCACTCCGAAAGGGTTATCCGGAAGTAATCTTCTGTCAAAACAAGACCGCACAACAGGTTGTAGAAATAGCAACGGCTCAGCTCGATCACGGCGAAACCATCTATGGAACCCGGGCAAACCAGGAAGTACTTGACTCGGTTAAAAATTCCATTGAAGATGTTTGTATAGATAGTCTGGCTCATTGCTTCTGGAAAAAAGCTCCCAACTGGAAAAAAGCTGAAAAAGTACGTGGAGAAATAATCATCTGCTCTGCCGGCACTGCCGATCTTTCCGTCGCTCTGGAGGCTCAGCATACAATCGAGATCTTCGGCCACAGTTGCACTTTACTTTCTGATGTAGGTGTAGCTGGAATCCACAGGCTTTTTTCCTACAAAGAAATGTTATCAAAAGCATCGGTAATCATTGCTGTTGCCGGCATGGAAGGTGCTCTGCCATCAGTTGTAGCTGGCTATGTTTCATGCCCGGTAATCGGTGTTCCAACCAGTGTAGGATATGGTTCTCACCTTAACGGGATGGTCCCTCTTTTTGCCATGCTCAATTCCTGCGCTTCAGGACTTACTGTGGTGAACATCGATAATGGATTTGGTGCAGCCTGTGCAGCAGTATCCATTAACAGTATGTAATGACAGACATTAGCAAAGTGTCTGTTAATTGAATAAAAGTGGAACTTTGAAAGATAATACTGGCGGAACATATAGAGAGTAATGTCGCCTGAGTCTGGTATCGCCATTATGAACCTGAGTACAGATCTTACCTGAAACTGGTATCGTCATACGAACAAAAGTTCAGATCTTACCTGAGACTCGTACCGTCGTACGAATAAAAGTGCAGACATTGCATAAGACTCGTATCGTCGTACGAACAAAAGTGCAGACATTGCATTTGACTCGTATCGTCGTACGAACAAAAGTGCAGACATTGCATAAGACTCGTATCGTCGTACGAACAAAAGTGCTGATCTTGCATTTGACTCGTATCGTCGTACGAATAAAAGTGCAGACATTGCATAAGACTCGTATCGTCGTACGAACAAAAGTGCAGATCTTGCATGAGACTCGTATCATCGTACGAATAAAAGTGCAGATCTTGCATGAGACTCGTATCATCGTACGAATAAAAGTGCAGATCTTGCATGAGACTCGTATCGTCGTACGAATAAAGGTGCAGATCTTGCATGAGACTCGTATCGTCGTACGAATAAAAGTGCAGATCTTGCATGAGACTCGTATCGTCGTACGAACAAAAGTGCAGATCTTGCATGAGACTCGTATCGTCGTACGAACAAAAGTGCAGATCTTGCATGAGACTCGTATCGTCGTACGAATAAAAGTGCAGATCTTGCATGAGACTCGTATCGTCGTACGAATAAAAGTGCAGATCTTGCATAAGACTCGTATCGTCGTACGAACAAAAGTACAGACATTGCATGAGACTCGTATCGTCGTACGAATAAAAGTTCAGACCTTGCATAAGACTCGTATCGTCGTACGAATAAAAGTGCAGATCTTGCATAAGACTCGTATCGTCGTACGAATAAAAGTTCAGACCTTGCATAAGACTCGTATCGTCGTACGAATAAAAGTGCAGATCTTGCATAAGACTCGTATCGTCGTACGAATAAAAGTGCAGATCTTGCATAAGACTCGTATCGTCGTACGAATAAAAGTTCAGACCTTGCATAAGACTCGTATCGTCGTACGAATAAAAGTGCAGATCTTGCATAAGACTCGTATCGTCGTACGAACAAAATTACAGACATTGCATGAGACTCGTATCGTCATACGAACAAAAATGCAGATCTTACCTGAGGCTGGTATCGTTATACGAGACTCGGTAAAAGATATAGTTTGACGCTGGAAAGTTGTTGCCATTCAGAGTGTAAAATTAACCATTGGCTTTAACTGTTCCACATCTGGTGCTCAATGTTCATCATTTGGCTGGGCAATAATTTCCACGGTATAACCTTTTAATGCAAAATCTCCTGACGTGGAACCTCATGACGATCTTGTCAAATTTTTTGTTGTATTTACAATAAACATTACATATATTGATTGAGTCCACCCTATAAAGCTTTCGATATTTTTGCTCAATTTGAGCTGTACCATATATATTCACCACAATTAATTCTTACATGGAGGCACCTCTATGATTAAAAAAATCACCAAAGTACTTTTCAGTAAATATTGGCGGACTTTGGCTTCAATGGCATCCAAAGTACTGGACACTGTGAAAGGAAAACCTGCTCTGGCTGAAGCCATCGGTAAAACGCTTCAGAAAAGTGAAGATACTTGCACCACTTTAAACGATGCAATAACCAAACTTAGAAGAAACGAGTTTACAATTCAGCTTAATGAAGCAGATGGAAACCGGGATACACTCTACCGTGCTTTTGTTATGAGGTTAGAGTCCGATATGCTCTGTTTTTACGACCCGCAATTGCAGCAAACAGCAAAAGAGTTGTATGAAATAGTAGAAAATAACGGAAAGGCGTTGAAGCGCGGAGCAGATGATGAGTCTAATCAGCTTGCAAATTTGTTCAGGAAAATCGATGAAAAGGTGGAATCTTTTAGAAACACTTCTATTGAGAGTATTTACAACAATCTGAAAAATGCCGAAAGTGAATTTCTGGCAATTCAGAAAAAGTTGTATGCAAACCATCTGGATAAGAAGTCGATTCCTAATGCTAAGGATGCTGCAAACGATCTGATCGATCAGTTTAACGAAAGGCTAATCCCCCGACTTAACACAGAAGCTGATGAAAATCCGGGGTTGTACGATGAGGAGATAGCCATGATAAATCTTATAATCGACAAAACCGAAAAAGTTCAACGTGCAAGAATTGCCCGTAACGACGCCACCGACGAACCGGTAGAGATCACCGAAGATAAAGAGTTACAGAATACCCCCTGAACTACCTTGATATAGTTTCTCTGTTTCGGTATTTCTGCTTCAAAGAACTGATTATAAGGCCCAGGTTTACAGACCTGGGCTGTAATATTTGGAAATTATTATATTGCTACCAAATTTTTGATTATTCCTGAAAAGCATCAGATACACATATAGAACGGTAAGGGACACCTGATTTGGTATTATTTCTGATCCCTTTACAGGTGATTACTACAACACCTGGGTAGTTACAAAATGGCAGATGAATAGGCTTTAGATTGCGGAATTGTTAAATTCATAATTTGGGAAATATTCCGGAATCAGGACCGTGGCTAAAGCCTGGGGAAGCTTTCTTAGCGGTGTAGCACTGGTAAAAATTATAACCATTCTTCCTGCAGTGATATTCAATGACGTGTTTCATAGGATTTTTACCGGTGCCTTTCTTGATATTGGATTTAGCATTATAGCCTCAGTAATAACAGCGATAGGGATTATTTTACTAATTCTGTACTTGAAAAGCACATCCGGAAATCCGGTACAGATGGAATCGTCAAGAGAGTCAATCTCTAATGTGGTATCAGGGAGATCGGTTCAGAAAATAAGCGGCAGGTAAGCGCTCAACCAGGGGACCTGGCTCTCTTCTCCCCTACTTCGTTATTCGATATTCAATATTCAATCTTCTTCTCCCCTACTTCGATATTCGTTATTCGTTATTCGATATTCGATATTCATCTCCTTCTCCCCTTTCCCCTTTTCTGTAACTCTCCCTGATCGCCATGACCAGCATCTGAAGCCTGTTTTCTATGTTGGCCATGCTGGTGTCGGCATCATAATCGAGACTGATTATATGAATATCGCCAAGTTTTCTTTTAAGTGAGGGGATCAGGCCTTTTCCGGTTACCTGATTGGGCAAGCAACCAAAAGGCTGAATGACAATAAATGCGCGTACACCATGGCTTGCCTGCTCGATAATTTCCGCAGGTATAAGCCAACCCTCTCCAACCGTATGCGTACGTTCGACCATTCCATCTATATGGGATGCAAGCTTTTCAATGGGAACTTTCGGTTCAGTATAGTTGAACTTTTGCATCACCTTCTCGGTTGACCTGGCGACATGATCATAGGCAGCTTTGGTGATACTGGCGATAATTGATTCAATGAGAGGATGTTTCACCAGTTTTTTGCGGATAGCAGCTCTATTGACGATCACATCACGCTCGAAAAAGGTAATAAAGTCCGGAAGGACAACCTCAAGGCCATTTTTCTCAAGATAACGGACGATTCCGTTATTGGCTGTTTCATGATAATTCATGAGAATTTCACCGATGATAAACACCCTGGGCTTTGGAACCGACCTGTCAACCGGTATTTTATTGAACTGCTCGACGGAACAGGCAAGTAATTTGTAAAGGTCGGCCGGCCTTTTTTCAATAGTCTCTGCCAATAAATCAAGGCACTTTTCATACACCTTGTCAGTTTCACCCCGGACAGTTTCGTAGGGCCTGACAGATAGTCTCATTTTTTCGAGCGAATCGATCAGGAAGAGGCCCTTAAGCATCTTTAGAGCATATTTCCAGGATACCGAAAAGCCCGGATGCATCTTTTTGGTATCCTCCCCTACAGTCACGATCGCAACAGCCCCCAGCCCGGCATCGTCAAGCGCTTTACGGGCAAGCACTGCATACTGTCCAGCCCGGCAGTCTTTGCAGTTTTTGGCGAGCGCAATTGCCGTACGCGCCGGATCAAGGTTGTGTTCCCTGATATAGGCTATACACTCTCCGATGTTAATCTGTGCCGGATAGCAGATGTCGTTATGCACATATTTTTTTCCAAGTGCCTTGGCTGTTGCATCGGCAAGCGGCAGCACAATCGCCCGGAAACCAAACCTTTTAAAAATGGCGCAGGAGATCTTCGCGAAAGCCGGTGACAGATTTGGTACAAGTATGGTCCTAAGTTTTTTATCCCTGCGGCTGAAAGCCTGGGGAAAGGGCAATGGAATTGCGTTGAAAGAACTGTTCATCGAGATTCCCGTTTTCTCCTTACGGTCTCGATGAATGACCGCACCCTTATGGTCAGTGCGCTTTTGCACTCCCCGTCATCAATCTTGAGGACTAATGGTCGTTTGTCGCTTTCGATCGCCATGAGTCGTGCGACCTCATCGATAGTGATCGCATCGTGCCCACAGCCAAAGCTTGTCAGTTGCACCACTTCGAGGTTGGGGTGCCTGGCTGCAAAAATCGCTGCACTGTACAGTTCGGTATGAAACGGATTGTAAAGTTCCGGACGAATATGACTGATATCGATCTTTCCAAGATCCGGCAGTGCGTCAGCAGTGAGAACAGGCACACCAAGTGCACCGAACAGTTCCGGGATATTGTGGTTTACAAGGGAATCGGAGTGGTAAGGTCGTCCCAGAAGCAGTACACCTATTCCATTCGATTCTTCAAGTGCTTTTAGCTGATTACGTGACTCAGTGGCAAGCTGTTCTGTGAAATTGTTCTGAGCCTGATCAGCCAGTTCGATTGCCTGTTTTGTAACGGCAGGTTTGATACCAAAGGTGGTTTTGAAAAAATCGATGAGCTGATTGTTCCGCAGTTTCCTTGACTGCCAGGCAAAGACCGGTGCATCCACGATACAACCCTGCCGCTCGAAAGGACGGTTCAGCTCTTTGGCTAAAATCGGCATTCCCTGAATAATAGGACAGAGATGCACTGCAGTACTATGACCATTTCGGCTCGCCAGAGTCCTCATGGCAGGTACAAAGATCCGGTTTACTTTTTTTGCTATCAGTGATTCGATATGGCCATGCATGAGCTTGGCCGGAAAACAGATACTGTCTGAGGGTGCAAACCGGTTCCCGTTTTGCGCCATTGTCACACAGCTTCGTCCGGAAACTACCACCGAGAATCCGAGAGCACCATACAGAGCACGCCAAAAAGGAAGGCTCTGCCAGAATTCGAATGCAAGCGGAATACCGATTGTTATACCGTTTTCGGGCAGAATGCGAATTGTGGTGGTACCTGGGTTCAGCAAAAGCTTCTCCCTGTCTTTCGCAAGTGAAACGGGACTTGCTTTTTGAACCGTCGGTTGTGAAACAGTCGTAGATGATACATTGCCTTTTTCGCATCTGTTTCCAGTGCAGAATGTAATCCCTGTGCTGAATTTGATAATATCCCTGCTACAGTGATTGGAGCAGTGCGGACAGATATCCTGGGTAATTTTGGAATACCCGATGGTTTGCAAGGCATCAAAACCGATGAATCGTGATTTGACCGATGAAGTACTCATGGCGTTCATGGTAAGAAGTGCCACGCCGTAAGCACCCATTTCACCGCAGAATGGGGCTCGATAAGCCAGCTTTCCTACATACTGTTCGAACGCCCGCAGTATTGCATCGTTTTTAAAAGTACCACCCTGAACGATGATTCTTTCTCCGAGCTTGTTGGCATCTGAAACCCTGATTACTTTTGAGAAGACATTTTCAATGACACTGCGGCAGAGTCCTGCAACGATGTCTTCCCGGTTTTTTCCGTTTTTCTGTTCAGTTGTTACAGATGAAAGCATGAAGACCGTACAGCGAGAACCAAGTATCGCCGGATTTTTGGCCTTGAACGCGGTCTGGGCTATTTCGTTGACACTGACACCCAGGCTTTGTGCAGTAGCCTCGATAAATGAACCACATCCGGATGAGCAGGCTTCGTTGAGATAAACTTCCTGAATGATTCCTTGCTCGATTTTCATCGCTTTCATGTCCTGTCCGCCAATATCGAGAATAAACGAAGCGTCCGGAAAATGTTTTAGCGCTGCGAATGCGTGAGCCACAGTTTCGACAGTATGAAAATCTGCACCGAATGCCTGTGCACAAAGATTTTCACCGTAACCGGTTGTGCCGATTCCGGCAATGGAAAGCTTGACTCCATTATCGGCATACTGCTTCCATAATGAGATAAGTGCTTTACGGGCGGTTTCGATGGTATCCCCGGAGTTGTGTTCGTACCAGGTGTTCAGGACATTTCCGCATTTGTCTATAAGAACTATTTTTAGCGTTGTTGATCCGGCATCGATACCGGCAAATACCTCCAGGTCCGTTCCTGAAGACGGAATGAATGGCCTGAAAGGTACGACAAAATGCCGCTTCAGGAAATCCTCCCGCTCTGTATCGTTTGCGAAGAATTGAATCGTTTCCTGTTTTACCGTTTCGTTGACCTCGACGTTTTGTTCATGCCTGCAAACTGCAACACCAGATTCCGGGGCTGAAATTTTTTCCTGCAATTTGCCTATACCATTATAAGCCGGCACTTTCCCGTCATGCAGTTGGCCGATAGACAACGCGGCACCGATAGCTGCAATGATCTGGGAAAATTCTGGTTTGAAAGCCTGGTCTGCCGAAATGTGCAGTTTCTGCTGAAATGCCTGTATCAGTATTGGATTAAAACTGAAAGGACCGCCCATGAAGGCAATGGGAGATACGATTTCGATACCCTGGGCAAGGCTGCAGATGGTCTGGTTCGCCACGGCATGAAATACGGAAAGAGCAATGTCTTCTCTGGGAATGCCAAGGTTTATCAATGGAAGAATATCACCTTTCGCGAACACACCGCATCTGCCGGAAATAGAGTGAACTTTTCTGCCTTTGGAGGCGAGTTCGTTGAAATCTTCTATGCCGATCCCTAGTAGAACCGCCATTTGATCGATAAATGCACCGGTGCCGCCTGCACAGCTCCCGTTCATGCGCATATCAGCCAGTTTGCTCGTTCCTGTTTCCTTATCAGGATTGAAGACCAGGATCTTTGCATCCTGACCGCCAAGTTCAATTGCAGTGCGTATATGGGGATAGAGGGACTTGATGGCTATTGATAATGCGATGACCTCCTGGACAAAGGCCCCGCCGATTCTATCGACTATCGGTTCTGAGCCACTGCCGCAGGCAGCAAGCGAGATGTGGGCATCAGGGAACTCCTGGTGAACCATTTCGAGCAGCTTCAGAATCGATTTCGCCTGTGAAGCGTTGTGACGCAAATAACGCCAAAACAGGATATCTCTGCTTTCGGGATCTATTGCAGCGATTTTTACGGTTGTAGAGCCTATATCGATACCTACCCATAAGGTAGAAACCGAATGGTGTTCTTCTTTACACTTTATATGTTTTCCAAGACCTGTGATAGATTCCATGATCTGCAAAATCCTCAGGAAACTACTAAAATCAAGATTATCCAGATTGTTATGGAAAGAATGGCATTAATAGATATAAGATGTGTATCTGTCATGAGGACGAAATCGGTGGTAATATGCTTAATCAGTTTCTGCAAGACGATCAACCATTTCGTAGATGCATGATTTGACCATTGGATCGCAAAAAAAAAAGCTACAAGCAATATTTTTGCACCTGTTTCAGGAAATCGGGTTTCCCTTTTTCACTCCATTGGTTTTCTATTGTGGCCGACGCTTTTTGCGGTTTTCCGGCGGGCGAGAACCTTGGTACTAGAGAATGTACCTCATCGGATTAAAAAATTCGGAGGCCAATATAGTAAGTGCCCTCGCTGGTTTCATTATCTACGCTCTTGCAAAAAGATAACTCATTTTAGTTGATATTACAACCTTTTTCTTATCGGTTATATTGGAAATGAGCTATTTTACAGAAGATTTGGTTGCATTTACCGGTCACCCTGCTATGAAAGGACATATATATGAAAAAGCTTTTTTCATTCATTTTAACAGCCTTGATTCTATTTCCATGTAATGTAAGAAGCCAAAGGACAATTCCGGTTCTACTTTCTGCTAATTCCAGATAATATCGCATGAAAAGAACCACGATATTGGTGATTTTAGTAATATCTGATATTGAAGTATTTAACAATTTTTCAAAAGAAATGGAGTAAAAATGAAAATCACATTGGTTGTCATAGGAGTAATATCAGTCTTAATTGCCACTGCTTTTATCTATTACGGAGGTTTATCCAAAGTGAATTGCAGGGTTGAGAAACAGGGTGGTGAAACACTGGCCTACAGACAAATGACCGGCGATTATGCTAAAAGTGCAAAACTGATGGATGAAATCTATTATTCTTTGCTTAATGATTATGGAATTGAAACCTTCAAAGGATTCGGTATTTATTACGATAACCCCAAAGAAGTGGAAAAAACCAAGTTACGCTCTGAAATCGGCTGTATTATTGAAGAAAAAGACCTTTCAAAAGTTGCTGATATCAAAGAAAACCTGCAAATTAAGACCTTTCCCGAGAAATCCTATATTATAGCTGAATTTCCAAACAAAGGAAAACTGTCAATCATATTCGGAATAATTAAAGTGTATTCAGCAATGGATAAATTTGTAAAAGAAAAAGGCTATAAAAAAGAAGGTGCAGTCATGGAAATCTATGATGTACCAAACAAGAAGATAATATACAGAAAAGAAATTGTCGAATAAACAGATGCCGAACAGAATATGGGAGCAGCGCATAAAAGACAATGGTGTGGATTTTGTGCATTATTTCGAAATTTCCATGTAACCAGCGGATATTATCGAAGGGTACTCTTGCGCTGTTCATTTTGGTAAAGCGCAGTCGAAGGAGTATATCAGCACGCTCAGAGCCGGTCAATATCGCCCTTCACGATTACGAAGCACACACCATAAATAACAGCACCTCGTGAACCGTCTCAACCTCTGAACAACTCTTCCGCAAGTTGAATCAGCCGGTAATCGTTGTTACAAATCTCCAGTGCCCGTCGGGTCGGCTTGGCCAGTTCATCAGTACGCCCCAGTACCTTGGCCACCTCATACCATTTCACCAATATTTCTGAAACATCCGGCATAAGAAGATTAGTGCGTCTGAAAAGATCAAACGCCTCTTCATACCTCTTTTCCTGGAACGCAATAGTAGCCAGCCCCTGATATGCAGTTTCGTTGTCTCCAAAAAGGGCGATCATTTTTTCGTACAATACAGAAGCGTTCTCCAGGTCCCCAACCTGCAGATAGTTCTCTGCTGCAGCAGCTAACTGCCAGACCGACTCAGTGTTCCCGGAGGCTACAGCAATTATCCTCTCTGCAGCCCTTCTGGCAGCATGTTTCCAGGTATGATCGGATCTTATCCGTTGTCCGGCCCTCAACCCCAGTTCCTTTGCAAACTGTTGATGATTGAAAACATATCGCATTACCTCCTGCAGATGTTTCATATCAGGAACAACCCAAAAAGGAGAATCAACAGTAACCAGCCCACCGATATTTTTCTCATCAATTTTTTCCATTGTACTTTTAATGAAAAAAGCATTATCAGGTTCCACAAAGTCCAGACAGGCTCCTGCACCGGTCACGATTGCCGGTTTTCCGCAAGCTATCGCTTCTGCTATGGGTAATCCATAACCTTCTGCTCTGTATGGATGTACATAACAATCACAGGCAGTATATAAGCCAGGCAGATGGTTGTAATCGATATTCTCTTCTGTATAACAAATCGATGCAATATCATTGCGTAAAGCCAACTCCCTGATACGCGCAGCCAGTTCTTTACTATACATGTTAGAATCTTTTACCACCAGACACACCGGTTCGTCTGCTTTGAATTCAGAGAGATAGGCATTGATCAGGATATCGATACCTTTTCGCACCGTAGTCCCACCATTAAACAGAAAGCAGAACCGTCCCCTTGAAAACTCTTTAACCCATTGCAGGGGCTCAATTTCAGGATTAAAAAGCAATGGATCGACTCCGCATGGAATCACTTGAACCATTTCTTCAGGAATTCCACTTTGGACATAGCACATTTTTAAATAAGAGGTATAAACCCAGACTTCATCCACATTTTCGTTTATATTGTCCACCCACTGCTGGGGAAGACTTCCAAATTCCCAGGGCTGCATCAGTATAAACCTTTCTGCATCTGGTTTACTAAAATCCGGTGGCCATCTATGTTTTATATGTACTGCTGCACCCGAAATTTTCCTGTTATTGATTTTAAGAAGATTCTGATATTTTGAGGAGTATCCTGGAAGAAACTGATCCGGTTCGTAAGCGATATGTCCTGGATCAAGCCGCTTGTCCAGAATAAGTTCACTTAGAAGCTCTCTGTTGACCATTCCCAGACTATGGTGAACAAACAGAGAACCTTCCCAGTTAAATTTAACCGGCTGATCCACAGTTTGAATAAAAGTATTCATTTGCTTTTTAGTATATCATGAATCTGACTGCATAGCATCTTCTTTTTCTTTTCCATATTCTGACGGGCGGATTTAGGGATCTCCGTGGTAATTCCAAATTTCTGTATGCTGTGATTTATCCGGCAATCAGAAATTTCCTTCGAAACACGTTCCTATCATTTTCAAGTATTAAAAAGTAAAAACCAGGGGCTAACCGGTTTAGCTCGCTGTTCAGTTTTATTTTCAGTCTTTCACTTATCCCCGGAAAAATTGCATTTTTCCAGACAAGTGCACCATCGATGGATCTAATGGAAAGAGTAACCTTGTTACTGGCACTTTGGCCTGGAATAAAATTGATAAACAGAACCCTTTCCCTGCCTTTTTTCAGAACGTTTGGATATACAATTAATCTTTGATCAGGGATCTTTTCAAGCAGCACCTTCAGCGTACAAAGATCCAGGCCGATCTGCGCCTTGATAGTGTCAGATCTGAAATACCCCTGAGCAGTAGCAAAAATCTGCACCGGTGTTTCACGATACATGGAGATAAGAACTCTTCCTAATGAATCAGTGTTCCTGCACACAAACTGATCCTGTACACCAGGTATTTGGTAATAAACCTTTGCCCCATCTGCCACAGGACCACTCTTATCCTCCAATTGAATCAACAGGCCGGAATTTATAGAAATCTCCACTTCTTCAGCAGAAGGAACAGAGGAGATTGTCAGCGGTTTCTGTAAACCGGATATGTTGATAAATAAATTAAATGGAAATACTTTCTGCTTTATTTTAACAAGTGCAATTCCGTCTTTATCGGTAATACCCAGAGAATCACCATTCTGACTGGTAATCAATGCAAATGGGACTGGTTTTTTTGCAGTGTCTTTAACTGTAATATAGACTTCATCATCTCTCATGCATGAGAGGAGTGCATCGGGTAAACCTCTGCCGCTGTAATTATCGGGAGTGTCGTTTTTATTTAACAGTTTACAATATCGGTACAATCGGTCCCGTGTATCTTCTGCAGTACAGCCTGAATATGACTGCATTATAAGGGCACATACACCTGCAATCATGGGTGTTGAAAAAGAGGTCCCCTGACCATAGGCGGAATAAGCATGAGCACCTCCTCCATAGATGACCGGTACGGTAACATTTGCTCCCTGAGCCACAAGATCAGGTTTGATTCTTCCATCAGCAGTAGGTCCAGTGCTGCTGAAATAGGTAATCCGGTCAGAAGGATCAATTGCTCCTACCGATATCACTTCCTTAACATCTGCTGGAGCAGACAAAGTACCCAAAGTATGTGATCCCTCGTTGCCCATAGCATTTACAACTACCATACCCCGTTCAATAGCATAGAGAGCAGCTCGCGAGACTAATGTGGTTTTTCCATCCAGATCATCGTACTGGTAATCCTGGACAAAAATGGTATCACCTGAACGGAGTATGGCTGTAGAATCAGAAAAATCGGTTCTGTATGCCAGGGAACTGGAAACGATGTCAACCCCGATACTCTCGGCCCAGACGATTGCCCTGAACCAGTTATCCTCTTCGTAGTGGAATTCGCCATCAAGTAATCCGTTTTCAGTTCTGGCAAGCACCAGCTCGCTCCCCCAGGCGGTGCCCATAAAAAAACCTGGATCATAACCTGAGATCAGACTCAGGACTTTTGAACCATGCTCATCATTTTGATAATAACGGGAATCGGGATTGAAACTAACCGAATCCGGATCATAAACTGTGGAATCATTATCAACAAAATCCCATGCAGCCTTTATTTTTCCTCTTTCTCTCAGATAAGAAAAACAGCTATGATCAAGCCGGAACCCGGCATCGAAAACCGCAATCATGATACCGGAACCTGGTTCTGTAACATTTCTGAATCTTGAGAGATAATCATACGCTGCAGGAACATTTATCTTTTTCAGTTGGGAATAAGACTGGCCATATAGGCTATCAGTCAAGCCCCTTTTTAGCAAACCTTTTTCGGATGCAATGAATTTGTTATGAAAGGAGAAAACCGGTTGTACTTTTTTGACTATCGGTAAAGCGGCAATCTCAGAGAGCCTGGAAGCATGCACATAGAAAGAAGCACAGTTCTCCCATTTGTACACGTGGTTTAAAACAGCTCCTGTTGCTTGAATACTCTGCAGATACTTTGATGAAACCGGATAATCCATCTCCTTTGAAGAGGAAAAATTACTCCGCATTCGACGTTTCAAGGCTCTGGCAGTAACAAGATCTCCGGAAGGTCTTTCGGGTTTATCGGTGAAAAAAACCCATACTTTTACAGTTGTATCGGATGAGCTTACGGCTGATAATGATTTAGAAAGCTTTGATTCGGCCGGGCAGACCTGATGCAAACTCAGGAGCAAAGTAAAAAAAAACAGCCGCTTCAGACAGTATTCTTTTTTTCCAGGCAGAATTCTGATCACTGTTAAATCCTGATACAGGTCAAAAAAAAACAGGCCTGTTGGTTAAACAGACCTGTTTAAAAAGAAATCGTTCACACTTTTATTTAGTCCTGACCACTTCGATACGTCTGTTCATCGCTCTTCCTGCTGCGGTTCTGTTGTCTGCAATTGGGCTGGATGAGCCAAAGCCAACAGCCTTAAGTCTGGAAGCTTCGATACCTTTGGAGATCATGTATTGACGGACCGATTCGGCTCTCATTTGAGAGAGTGTCATGTTTTTATTGTAGTTGCCATAACTGTCGGTATGCCCTCTGATTTCAATTTCAACCTCTGGATACTGTTTTAGCTTCTGAATCACAGGCTCCAGATGTTGATATGATTCAAAGGTCATCTCCGGACTACCGCTTTTAAAGAGAATACCCTGGATAGTCTGTTGCTTTGGCATATCAGGTTCTTTTTTCAAAGTATCAGGACAACCGTCTTCATCTTCAAAGCCATTGAAGGTTTCTGGTTCATTGGGACATTTATCCTTTAGATCCGGAATTCCATCTTTGTCATTATCCAGTTCCGGACATCCGTCCTTATCTTCAAAGCCATCGAAATCTTCAGCTTCGTTTGGACATTTGTCCAGGCTGTCAGGGATACCATCCTTATCATTATCCGGATCAGGACAACCGTCTTCATCTTCAAAGCCATCAAAATCCTCGGCGACATTAGGACACTGATCCTTCAGATCGGGTATGCCATCACCATCGTTATCCAGATCGGGACAGCCATCTTCATCTTCAAAACCATCCTTGTCCTCAGGATCGTTGGGGCATTTATCTTTCAGGTCCGGGATACCATCATTGTCATTGTCCGGGTCAGGACAACCATCATCATCCTGAAATCCGTCTATATCTTCCGGGTCCTGAGGGCATCGATCCTTGTCATTCTTAATTCCATCCCGGTCATCATCCTGCACCGCCAGAAATCCGTTCCAGCCAATATGAAACTGGGCTCCGAATTTTGGTATAACAGAGGTGGAATATTTATATCCGGTGCCAGCACCGTTAGATGGATTCCAGTTGAGTCGATCGCTGGAGCGGTTGGAAGAAAGAGAAATGTCTCCAAGCAGTTTCATGTAAACACCGGCAGGTGTCGTGAATTTAACACCAGGTGAACAGTAGATTGGGTCTGAACGGAAATTGCCTGTAGAGAAGTTGTCAACCTTTGTCTCACCCCAGAGCTCTGTAAAGATGGAAAAAAATGAAACAGGTGCATATTCGAATGCAAACCCGGCGATTATAGTGTTATTCTGATCTACTCCCGAAAGTACACCACCTGCATTTAAATGGAACTGCAAGGGAACTTTTTCAAATACCCCACCCAAATCACAGGTCAACAGAAATTCAGCTTTGAAAGTCGGCACCGAAGCTGTAAAAAAAGATTTTGCCGGATTGACATCCTGGTTCAGGTAATATGAATGACGGGGAAATAACCCGTTTTTTCTCATTCCTGTAGGAATAGTAATAGCAGCCAGATACGCCTGATAGAAGATTTTGCTGGCAGTGGGGATTCGTATTTTAGTGGATAATTCCAAATCTCCTAATCCGCCCTCATTAAGTTTTTCAATCCCTGACCAGTCATAGTAAAACGGTAAACTGACAGCGATATCCCAGAAGTTAAGCACGCCAAAAGCCAGAAAAACATTTGAGGACAATAATCGTGAAGTTTCCAGATCGGAGACGGTTTTTCCGGAATTGTCCTTTATCGGCACATTTCCGTCATTGGGTCCTTTAAGGTACTCTGAAGACTGATCGAATGAAACCCCGGCACCTACATTCATGGTTGCATTTCCGCTTGTTTTGGCAGTGTATGTTCTTACAACTCCCAGCTCACCGTTGGTATTGTAAGCAGCCATAGAAGCAACGCTCATCATAATCACACTCAGAGAGATCAATTTAACCGCTTTTCTTGTCGTTGCGGGAAGTCCCATCTATTAACCCCCTTATTTTGAATTAGTCTATACGATGTAATTCTATTCTATTGTTGAGTTGTTGTCCATAAGCAGATGAATTATCGGCAATTGGCTCATTCTGACCCTTACCGGTCGCCCGCAGTCTCTGCGCATCGATTCCTTTTTGCACCAGATAGTCTCTGCAGGCATCGGCTCTGCTTTGGGATATTCTTAGATTACTGTCGATATTCCCTAAATTGTCGGTATGAGCCTGAATTTCCAGCTTAATCTCTTTATAAGCCATAAGTGATTCATGAACCCGATCCAGAACCTCCATCGACGCAGTAGATAGCACAGCGCTTCCCCTGGTAAAATCAATCCCCCTGAGAATGACTCTTCCTCTTTTGATTTCTTTGGCCTCAGGCTTACTTTTTGGACAACCGTTTTCAGAAGCCACTCCAGGCGTATCAGGACAGTTGTCCAGGCTGTCAACGATTCCATCCAGATCATTATCCAGATCAGGGCAGCCATCATCATCCTCAAAACCGTCCCTGTCTTCAGCGACATTCGGACACTTGTCCAGAGAATCAGGCACACCATCGTTGTCGTTATCGAAATCCGGACAACCATCAAAATCATTGAAACCATCCAGGTCTTCTGCCTCGTTGGGACATTGGTCAACAGAATCAGATATACCATCCTGATCATTATCCAGATCAGGGCAGCCATCGTCATCCTCAAAGCCATCCAGGTCTTCTGCTTCGTTAGGGCATTGATCCAGTGAATCCGGGATAGCATCATGATCATTATCCAGATCAGGGCAGCCATCGCTATCCTCAAAATTATCAATATCTTCTGGTATCTCAGGGCAGGCATCGAACTTATCCAGAACCAGATCTTTATCCTTGTCCTGAGGTTTTAGTCTACCGTTCCATCCAATCTGTGCAGAAATCTGCCAGGAAGGCTCGATTCCGGTAACGAAATGGCGGCCACTATTGTCAAGACCATAGTAAGAGAAATTTTTGTTCGATGATAACCGGAAACTCCCTGCCAGTGAAAATGTCATACCATTCGATGAGTTGAGTTTGATTCCCGGGGTAATTCTAAATGGATCATCATTGATTCTGAAGCCATTGCTAACAGTGGAAAAACGCATAAACGAACTTAACTCTGTGAAAATGGCCACACATTTTGACGGATGGTATTCCAGGGCAGTACCCATCACGAAAAGCTCATCAAGTGATTTGTTATGAGTAAATTTTACACCAGAGTTGATATGAAAAAGCAGATACTTCCATTCAAAGGAAAAAAGAACCGCCAGAAATGTTTCCATTTTTCCTGATGTGTAGGCGCCAACAAGTTCGTCATTACCCTCGATCGAATCACCGGTTGAGTGCTCAGTAAAGTAGTATATATTTCTGGGGAAATAACCTTTATGTGGGTCTCCGGATGGAATACTGAACATCGAGAGAAATGCAGCCTGAAAAAGCCGCTCTTCATCTCCAGGGATCCGAAACTTTATACCTAATTCAAGATCACCCAGACCGCTCTGGTTTTTTTTATGACTAAGGAGATCAAAGTAAACCGGAAGCATAAATGACACATCCAGGAAACTGGTTATACCATATGCTGCATTAAATCTCATATTGAAAATAGTAGGATCAGGAAAAAGTGTATCTAATTCACTACTAAAAAAATCTGCATCCGATAAAAAGTGATCTTTCTTGTCGATAAGCTGTAACAGATACTTTTTATCATAGGCTAAATCGGACTGAAAATTAAAGGATAAACGGGTGGCACCCAGGCTCTTAGCAGAGTATACCCGGACAATACCTACCTGACCACTCTGATTGATTACAGGCTGCTCATAAGCATATCCGGATAAAAAAATGGTAAAAACAAAGAGAAAGCAAAAAAAAACTTTCAGTAAAAACCTCATTAATTAGACCCCAGGAGACTATTTAATCCATTAACCTATTTTAAATAAATCAAAACTTCAAAATAACTTCTCAAAAAAAGGCAATGCAAATATATATCAGCAAGAATTGTCTTTAAAAGTACTGCTCATACAAATATAATTTAGGATATTGTAATTGCATTTACTTCATATTTTGCAATATCTTATTGTTTTTAACCGGAAAATTTCAATGCAGATCAATGAAAACCTTAAAGAGAGAATACAACATATTGCAAACCTGCCGACACTTCCGCAGGTAGCGACACGCCTTATACAGATAATCAATGACCCGCTGACCTCATCCAGCGACATAGCTTTTATTGTTGGTCAAGACATCGCATTATCTTCCAAGATTCTTCGCCTGGCAAACAGCGCTTTTTACGGCATACCCCGCACCATTACCAATATTAATCATGCAGTGGTAATACTGGGGCTAAAGGTAATAAACACTATGGTTCTGAGCCTCACCGTCTTTGATATGTTTCCAGAGAGCCGAAAAACTGCTGCTCTTTTCGACAGAAAAGCATTCTGGTTGCATTCTCTCAGTTGCGGTCTTATTTGTAAGATCCTGACCGCCAAAATCAAAAAATTCATCATGTTTGATCCTGAAGAGGCATTCTGTGCAGGCCTTCTCCACGATATCGGAAAAGTTGTCATGGAACAGTACCTGCACGAGGATTTTCATAAATCACTGGAGTTGGCCCGTAAACAAAAAATCTGCCTTTATAAGGCAGAAGAAGAGATATTTGGATTTAATCATACCCAGGTCAGTGAATGGCTTACCAGCGGATGGAGCCTGCCTTCAGAAATTCAATTGCCTCTTGTCTATCATCATCAGTTAATTAATGATCCCCAGCACCAGGACATAATAAACCTGATTCATCTTGCCGACTGGCTATGCTATCAATGCGGTATGGCTATTGACAAAAACTACAGTTCGCCAGAACTGGATTATACCAGTATCTCCCAACTGATGCTCACAGATGAAGATATTGAGGAAACGAAGAAAATATTTCCTGAAGAAATTGAGAAAATCTCCATTTTCTTTGATATCGCTTCAGGCAAAAACTAACCGCAGTTTTATGGTGGCAAGAAAGATTCAGGACAGAATTCGAAACAGAAGTTAATTTGGGCTGAAAATATAATGGGGGGGGTAAACAGCGTCACCCCCCAAAATAATCAAATTTCTTCAATGGCCACCAGGGGTGTGTCTTTCTGAACCACCGTGCCATCTGTCACCAGGAACTTTATAATTTTGCAATCCACAGGTGCAGCAATTTCATTGAAAAGCTTCATGGCCTCAACGGTACAGATCTTATCACCTTTTTTCACCTTATCACCTTCATTTACAAATTTAGGTTTTCCGGGACCAGGTGAAGTATAAAATGTACCTACCAGTGGAGCATTAATTGTCTTTTTATATTCGGTTTTAGTTGTAGCTGGAACACTGACTGCAGGTTGCTCCATTGTGGCCCTGATAGCCGGAGGCGGAGTGATAGCAATCGGTTGAACAGGCTTTGGGCTTTGCACTACAGGCATTGAAACCGCAGAAGAGGCTCTTACAGCTAAAGTAAACTCTCCCTTCCTGAAAATAAGCTCCTCTAGAGACAGTCCTTCGATTTTCTCCAGTAATTCCTTGGCAACACCCTGGAAATTTGCAGGAAGAGATATTCCCTGAGGGGCTGGAGCAGTAACATTTTCTGGTTCCACTGCCGGTACAGTAACCTGCTCTTCGCTTATTTCCTGTTTCATCTTCTTTATCTCGAGATCCGCAGGAGTTTCAGATCGCTGTTCAGGAGGAAGTGCACGCCATTTAAAAAATTGCAGTGCCGGTTCAGGCAAGATTATATAAGAAATGATATCTTCTTCATGTTCTATCAGCTTAGCATCTATCCCCTCTGTAGCATTAGGAAGCATGGGTTTAATCTTGTCAGCAGGACGATAGTCGATAGGTTTTTCATCTCCCAGAAATTTTTTAAGATATTTTTCAGAGATTTTTGCCGGAGGTCTTCCGTACATTCCCCGCGCATAATCCTTCACCTCATTGGGAATGATCTTATATCTTTCACCGGAAATGATATTCATAACAGCCTGAGTACCAACTATCTGACTGGTAGGGGTAACTAACGGAGGATATCCCAGGTCTTCCCTTACCTGTGCGACTTCTGCCAGCACATCCGGAAGTTTATCAAGAGCATTCTGCATCTCAAGCTGTGAACGGAAATTGGAGATCATTCCTCCAGGGATCTGGTGAATGAGTATTCCTGGGTCGATAAACTGTTGAGAGGCACTGGTTTGCCGTCTGGAAGGGGTAAGCTCATCAAAATATTTAGCCACCTTTTCCAAAGCATCTATGTCCAAACCTGCCGAATAATTGGTTTCTGCAAAGATCGCAGCCATGGTTTCCACCGGAGGTTGTGAAGAGAAACCTGCCATGGAGGAAATTGCGCAATCGATAGCTCCGGCTCCAGCCCGAACCCCTTCGACATAAGTAGCCATAGCCATACCACTGGAAGCGTGACAATGAAGTTGAATGGGGATGTCCAGCTCTTTTATCAGGGCTTTTACCAGGCGTTCAGCACCAATTGGAGAAAGGATCCCCGCCATATCTTTGATACACAGAGAATCGATCCCCAGATCTTTCTGCTCTTTTGCATATTTAACGTATTTCTCGATAGTATGCACAGGAGAGATTGTATAGCAAAGAGTACCCTGAGCATGCCCACCATGTCTTTTTACAGCCTTTATTGCAGATTCCAGATTACGTGTATCATTGAGGGCATCAAAGACCCGGAAGATATCTATACCATTTTCACAAGCAAGTGCTACAAAGCGGTCAACCACATCGTCAGCATAATTCCGGTAGCCTACCAGATTCTGCCCCCGCAACAGCATCTGCAAAGGAGTGTTTTTCGCTTTTGCCTTAATCAATCTGAGCCGTTCCCAGGGATTTTCTCTGAGAAATCTGAGGCAGACATCAAAAGTAGCACCACCCCAGCACTCCAGTGAATAATAGCCTACATTATCGATGACATCGATAATACGCAGCATATCATCGGTTCTCATTCTTGTTGCCCACAAGGACTGATGAGCATCACGAAGAGTAGTATCGGTTATACGAAGGGGGATTTTGTGTAATTGATCTTCTGTTGGGTTTTGATTCTTTTGCATAAGGGGGAATTCCTAAAGTTATTTGTTGAACTTACCCATAGCCGCATACTTTTCGAAACGCTTTGCCAGGAGTTTCGATGTGGATAATGATGCGAGCTTTTTGATCTGTTTTAAAAGATGTTCTTTTACATTTTCTGCAGTTTGAGCAGGATTGGTATGAGCTCCACCCACCGGCTCCGGAATAATCTCATCAATAACCCCCAGCTCAAGCAGGGATTTTGCAGTGATTTTCAAAGCCTCAGCAGCATTTGGGGCAAAAGAGGCATCACGCCACAATATGCCGGCACACCCTTCTGGCGAAATCACCGAATAAATTGAATGGGACAGCATCAGAATAGAATCGGCAACTGCGATTCCCAAAGCCCCTCCACTACCACCTTCACCGGTAATAACAGTAATGATTGGGACCTCTATTGTAGCCATCTCAGTAAGATTTCGTGCAATCGCTTCGGCCTGCCCTCTCTCTTCTGCATCAGCTCCGGGATATGCTCCGGAAGTATCCACAAATGTAAGCACAGGGACATTGAATTTCTGAGCAAGTTTCATCAGGCGCAATGCTTTTCGATATCCTTCCGGTCTGGCCATACCGAAGTTTCTTTTAATGTTTTCTTCTACGTTTTTGCCCTTATTATGCCCAATAATCATTACCTTTTCTTTTCCCAGCATGGCAAAGCCACCAATCATGGCATAATCATCACCAAAACAGCGATCTCCGTGCAGTTCAACAAAATCAGAAAAGATTAAGCTAATGTAATCCTGGAAGACAGGACGTTGAGGGTGACGTGCAACCTGAACGGTCTGAAATGCAGAAAGATTGTCATAAATCTGTTTTTTCCGTTCAGAAAGTTTCTGCTCCAATTCGGCCAACTGAGCAGAAAAATCCCCTTTGTTTTCATTACTTATGTTTTTAAGTTTTTCGACTGCTTTTTCCATCTCAACAATCGGTTTTTCAAATTCCATTTTCAATCCTCAACGGTTATAAAAAGAAAGGATTTTGTGGAGAGTATTTTTAAGGTCATTGCGGTGTACCACCATATCTATAAACCCATGTTCCTGCACAAACTCTGAAGTCTGGAATGTATCTGGCAGTTTCTGCTTGATAGTCTGCTCGATAACACGCCTTCCTGCAAAACCAATCAAAGCACCTGGTTCGGCGATATTTATATCTCCGACCATGGCAAAAGATGCAGAAACCCCTCCGGTTGTGGGATCGGTAAGCACAGAGATATAAGGGATTTTTTTATCATTAAGCCTTGCGATTCCAGCACAGGTTTTAGCCATCTGCATCAGAGAAAGAATCCCCTCATGCATTCGGGCTCCACCTGAAGCGGAAAATACGATATAAGGTAATTTATGATCATAAGCATAATTGGCCGCCTGAAGGATCTTTTCTCCGGTAGCAGAACCAAGACTGCCTCCAAGATAACGGAAATCCATAACTGCAATCACCACCGATAAGCCATTTATTTTTCCGGTTCCAGTGACAACAGATTCATTAAGCCCGGTTTTTTTATTGGCATCAACGACTTTCTGAGAATACGGTCCTTTGCCATCAACAAAATTAAGAGGGTCCGCAGGACTTATGTTTTCATTTAATTCCTTGAATGTTCCGGAATCAAGGGTAATTCCGATTCTTTCGTATGCAGTAATTTTCCCATGCCAGTTGCATTTGGGACACACATTGCTGTTATTCAGGAAATCCTGTTTGAAAATATGGGAATTGCATGACTGACACTTGATATAAATGCTTTCTGCCAGCTTTTTCTTTGCTTCCCGTTCTGATTTGGTTTTAATAAACCAGGGCATTCTACCCTCCGATAAAGTTCAAGGAGAGATTGATGCGCTGACCTCATAAAAGGCAGCGCACCAGGAGTTTAGTATTACTTTTTAAGTCTGGCCTCAAGTGCCGCAAGCTCCTCTTTCAGCTCTTTTGGCAGCCTGTCACCAAACTTGGTATAATGTTCCTTAATTGATTCAACCTCTTTGAGCCACTCATCATTTTTGACCTTAAGCATCTCTTCCATGTCCTCTTTAGAAACCTTAAGGCCTTCAGTGTCTATGGCATCCACAGTTGGCAGATAACCAATTGCAGTTTCCACTGCACTGCCAGTACCTTCAGTTCTCTCGAAAATCCATTTGAGAACACGGCTGTTCTCACCGTATCCTGGCCACAGGAATTTGCCCTCGGCGGATTTGCGGAACCAGTTAACATAGAAAATTTTGGGCAGTTTATCTGCACTGGTTTTCTTAGCGATATTGATCCAGTGTGCAAAATAATCTCCCATGTGATAACCACAGAATGGAAGCATGGCAAAAGGATCGCGACGAACCGTACCGACCTTAAGATCAAGTGCTGCAGCAGTTATTTCTGACCCTACGATTGATCCCAAAAATACTCCATGATTCCAACTGAAAGACTGATGAACCAAAGGTACCGTACTTGGGCGACGACCACCGAACAGAAACGCACTGATAGGTACTCCTGCAGGATCTTCCCATTCCGGCGCAATTGAAGGACAGTTCTTTGCGGGAGCTGTAAACCTTGCATTAGGATGAGCCGCAGGCTTTTCGGCTGTCTTGGCATCCCACTCGTTACCATTCCAGTCAATAAGTTTTCCAGGAGCATCGTACCCGATACCTTCCCACCATACATCTTTGTCTTCTGTAAGAGCCACATTAGTATAGATAGTATCCCGGTTGATCGTTTTCATGGCATTGGGATTGGAATCCATTGAAGTACCCGGAGCAACGCCAAAGAAACCAGCCTCAGGATTAATTGCATACAGACGTCCATCTTTGCCAAACTTCATCCAGGCGATATCATCACCGATTGTCTCCACTTTCCATCCAGGGACAGTGGGAATAAGCATGGCCAGATTGGTCTTACCACAAGCACTGGGGAATGCTGCAGCAATATATTTTTTGACACCCTGTGGATTGGTGATACCAAGAATCAGCATGTGTTCGGCAAGCCATCCCTCATCTCTGGCGATTACAGATGCAATACGCAGAGCGAGACATTTTTTCCCTAACAGAGCATTGCCACCGTAACCGGAACCATAAGACCAGATAGTACGCTCTTCAGGAAAATGTGAAATGTATTTTTTGTCCAGAGGAGCACACGGCCATTTGCCACCATCTGATTCCCCTTCAGCCAGCGGTTTACCTACAGAATGCAGGCAAGGAATAAATTCCCCATCCTCACCCAGAGTCTCGAGAACTTTGGTTCCCACGCGGGTCATTATGTGCATATTGGCTACCACGTAAGGTGAGTCAGTGATTTCCACACCAATTTTGGCAATATCTGAACCGATAGGGCCCATGCTGAAAGGAATTACGTACATCGTACGACCTTTCATACAACCTTTATAAAGCCCTTTCATGGTGCTTTTAAGTTCTTCAGGATCGATCCAGTTGTTGGTAGGTCCTGCGGCATCTTTTGTTTTTGATGCGATATAAGTACGATTCTCCACACGAGCCACATCAGAAGGATCTGAACGAAACAAAACACTTCCAGGAAGCTTGTTTTCATTGAGCTTGGTAGCCAGCCCACTATCCAGAGCAATTTTTATCATGCGGTCATATTCAGCTTTGGAGCCATCACAAATCTCGATAGAATCAGGCTGACACATCGCAGCCATCTCATCGATCCATTTTTGCAACTTTTGATTGGAAACCATAAATCCCTTTCTTTTGCATTTATAATTAGAAGAAGATCTCGATACAAAAAAAGACCAGAGATTTGCTTAAAACCTAAGCAATTCTTTGGCCCTCAACTCCACTCTTATAAAGCGGATATGATAACCTGACTGCTAACTTCTGATCAATTTGGCCTGTTTTTAGCTAGTCATGGCTACACCATGCCCCTCCAAAAACCAACCGAAGTGTTAAAGATAAAAAAGAACAGAGGCACATGCAAGAATAAAGACGAGTAAAAAACGACTGCCTGTAAGAACCGGGAAAGTAGCGTAGAACTGTTTTTAAAAAGCCTTTGTTTTCAGCATTTTGCCTCCACTTCCGGAGCTTTATCCAGAGTAAAAATGATCATTTTCTCCCCGGTGCTGGTACTTATATCAGAATGAAGGCTTTTGACTTTTCTGCGGGTTATACTCTTGATCATATCTTCCAGCAGTGGACGTCCGTTCTCCAGAAGCTCTATTCGTACCTGCTTAATCAGTTCCCTGGCCCTGATATTCCTGTCGGATTTTACCAAAGAAAGCTCTGCTTTTGTAAGAACACCCTTGAGCCTCACAAGTATCATATCCTCGATCAAGTAGGTTTTGGTTTCCAGAGGCCCCCTGCCCATGTGTTCTTTTTCGAAACGGGTAATAGAATCGGAAATTTCAGATTCTATCTGCCCCTTTGTTTTTTTCTGATTCCCTATCATGCGATCACCTTAAGAAAAGGTTTGTAACCTAAAAACCGAACAATGAAATATACGATGATTATGCAATTTATGCAGCCACTAAACATGGACTTTACCTATTCCGCCAGATATTTTATAATAATATATAGTTATATAAAAATAGAGTCATAGAGTATTTTCCGGAACAGAACTCTTCTGACATGAAAATTATGCCTTTTTTTTCACCACGAGAACATGATTCAAAAAAACGATACAGAAAGCTGCAGTTTTTTTTCTCTGTCCTGCTCTTTACTTTTATAGCAATACCGTTACTGCTTGTCAGATTTATCTCAAGCCCGTTGTCGCTGATTCTGGCACTTTGCTTTACCAGTGTTTTATGTTTCTTTCTGTCAAAATGGATCTACAATCATATCTTTGAACTGAACCAGAAAATTAAAAAGGGGAAACTACTTACCAAACGATTTCAGAATATTTCGAAGTATTTTGAAACTATTCTGCAGGATTCAACTGATATAATTTTTTCGGTAGATACTGAAGGTTACATATTGAAATTCAATAAAGGTGCCGAACTTTATTTCGAATATTCACAGGAAGAGATTGTCGGTAAACCACTGGCTCATCTTTTTGTAAACGATTCAGACAAACGCAAGATTCTTAACACTGTCCTGCGAACCAACAGGTCGGTAAACGATGAGATTCCCATGAAATCCAAATCCGGTAATATCCTCCTTCTGAATATCAGTTTTTCGGAAATGAAAAACGATAACCAGATTATCGGAATGGTTGTAACCGCCAAAGACATTACTGAAAAGAAAAAACTCGAAATGGAACTGGTTAAGAAAAATGAGCTGCTCAGTAAACTGGCGATCACCGACAGCCTGACAGAATTATATAACTCCCGTCATTTTCACGATCAGATAAAGCGAGAACTGTCCCGACTCAAAAGAAATCCCGAACGGAAACTATCACTTGTGCTGCTTGATTTGGATCATTTCAAGGAACTTAATGATACTCAGGGCCACCAGATGGGTGACCAGGTGCTGCGCTCTCTGGGGCAGGTGATTCGGGTTTGCCTGAGAAAAGATATTGACATGGGGTTCCGTTACGGTGGTGATGAATTCATAATGATTTTACCAGACACAGATAAACACCAGGCAGCCATCGCCGCAGAACGAATACAGAAGCAGTTTGAAGCTTTCAGTTTCGGTAAAACCAGCCTGTCAATGGGAATAGTCGAAGCACGCTGTGATGAGGATGATCATTCTATCCTGAAAAGAGCAGATGAAGCCATGTATCAGTCAAAAAAGAGTGGAAGATCAAGAATCACATTTGGATAAAATCACATCACAAATAACAAAGAAACTACTCGGTCGGGTACTGATAGCAAAAAAATAACTTTATAATATCAAATATGATAAAAATAGGAATAAATATCAAAACAATATCTAATCAGAAGTAATCAGAAGCAGAATATCTAAACGAAGAACCGGAAATGTTAAACTGCTTAAAAAGCTTATCTGGTTAAAATTTCTGAATAACAAGCACCAAATCCTAAACAAATCCCAATAACCAATTAGTCAGATTCCAAACAAGAAAAGAACAGAAATGGAGGTCTCTATCCTGTTTCGAATTTCCCTACTTCTGTTCCTGTTTAGGATTTAGATATTGTAATTTGGAATTTGTTTAGAATTTTATTATTTGGTATTTGTGATTTGTTATAGTTATTGGGTATTTGTGGCTTATTACTGATATCTGAAACTTTAAACTACAATTCTACTCCGTTTTTCAGGCAGTACATTGCTATTGCCCCTGAAACTGCCACATTTAATGATTCTACTTTTCTGCTGTCAAAAGGAATTCTGAAAGAATAATCGGAGATATCCAGCAACTCAGAAGATAGTCCTGCCCCCTCATTACCCAGAGCCAGAACATGGCTGCGGTCTGTTAAATCAAGATGCTGCTGCCCATGAACATCAGCCGCCAGAATCATAAGTCCATCTGCCTTAAACCGCGAGGCCATCTGCAGATAATTGTCAGTTCTGCGAATCCAAACCGAAAGAATGGCACCAGCAGAAGATTGTACCACTTTTGAAGAAAACGGGTCTGCACACTGAGAAGAAAGCAACACTCCTGAATAATTGAATGCAGCCGCAGTACGGATCAAAGTACCCACATTACCAGGGTCCTGAACATGTTCCAGCAAAAGAATCGCTGTTCCGTACTCTCGTGGCGGTTCAGAGGAATAACATTCTGATGGAAGCTTAACTACTGCAACGATTCCCTGAGGAGAACGCGAAGAACTGATATAGTCAAGCTGTGACTGGGAAAGGACTCGCACCGGAAGATTATTTCTGTAAGCCACACAAGCATCTTCGGTTCCCAGAATCTCATCTACCGATTCAGGGAATTCCTTTATGATCTGCTCTGCTGCACGAAAGCCCTCAACAAGGAAAAAACCCTCCTGTTGACGGATCTTAGAGTCAGAGAGTGCTCTGTACCACTTCAAAGATCTCAAAAAGAAATCTCCTCTTTAAAAAGAGGCAACCAGGCTCCAAGCATAAACACCCTTTTCAGAATGTCACTATTATAAATAAGAATGGTACTTTTCTCTTTTTCTTGTTCTGTTTCAGTAACTTCCTGCCGATTTAAAATGAGTCTGGCATTTTCCAGAATCCCTAAAGCATCCCTGTCTATAGCCTTATCTTTTCCAATGCGCACCAGTTCATTCTCAATCTGCTGTTGAGTAATCCTTACCAGAGAATCACCCTCTTTAACTCCAATGCGCTCCCCTACATCCTGTATCACACTCAACAATTGAAAAGCATTCTCAGGCAAATCTTCACCTATCAACTTACTCCCGCACTGTCTTGCCCTAAGGAAATTCATGTAAAGATGCAGAATTTCCGGGGATTTCAGGATTACATATTCCTGATCTGTAGCTGCTCTGTGAATCAGTACCATCTCTTTGAGAACCAGATGTAACAGTAACCGCTCTACCTGCAAACTGCCAAGACCCATGATTGAAAATACCGTTTCCTTGAGTCTTGACAGTAACACCGCCCTGCTGTCCCCGATCACGATGCCTTCATTGATATCAAGAAGAGTGAGTATTCTGATGAAACCCGAAATACTTTTGCTTATAATCTGATCACTGGTTTTTTGCATTGTATCCCGGAGTCGTTTGACAAGCTGCTTAACCATGGTACTTAACCAGGAAGGAGCCTTGTTCATGGTCCGGGAGAATAATTCGTCGTCAATAACGGTCACAACAGTATCTTCAATAACCTTAGCAGTCCCATCACTTACCTGGTGATCCAATAATGAGAGCTCTCCAATAACGCTTCCAGGTCCTAATTCTGCCAGCTCCAGGGTGTATTCCCCCTCCTGCTTCAGAATACGAACCTTTCCGGATCGGATAATAAACATTTCAGGTTTTGAATCACCCTCAACAAACATCAACGCCCCACGCTTGAAACGTTTTTCATTGCGGCTGAGAACTTGCCTGGGCCTGGCGCTTTTTTCCAAAGAAGTCGAAGGTGTCTTTTTCATGATACCTCCAGTTCGAAAGCGGGTATCCACTCATTAATTTTCCTGATTCTGGTCAGAACCTCATCTTTGAAAACAATTGCGGGGTCATTATCTGAGGGAACAATCTTTATCAGGTTTTTCCTATGAAGATCATTCAGATTATCATCCAAAAGAGAGTTCTTTTCTTCAGAGAGGCACTCTGAAAGCGCGGATTTTTTTAAGACAATTCCCTCGTCGGTCTGCTGACCGGATTTCTGAGCCACAGAGCCGATATCATTTAGTAATTCCACCAATTCATCGGACAGTGAGCATTCCATGAAAGTTTTTTTCTGAATTTTTAATAATAGATATTCATTATACAAACGCAGGACTTCAGGGTCTTTTATCAAAATCGCATCGGGCTGGGACATGTTATCCAGATCAATCTGAATAATTCCTCTTTTGAAAAGCTGTTCCAGAATTTTCTGAGTTTCTTTTTTTCTTAGTCTGGAAACAAAAAATCCCTCTTTAATGATCAGATCGTAATCGAGTGCAATATTATTATTTATCTCTTTTTTGTGAACAGGCAATAAAAGAAGAATCAGTGATACCAGCCCTCTGGTTTTATCCTTGAGAGGAGACTGATCAGCCCGTTTAGCGGCAGCATGAATTCGATTAATCAGAATTTTAATAATGCTTTGAAGCCATAGGGGGGCGGATTTATATACGGAATGGAAATCCTGCTGAGTAATGACTTTCACTCTGATCTCATCCAGAGCCTTTATCTTTTCAGTCTGTAGAAATCCATCAAGAACAGACATCTCACCAATGAGATCCCCTTTTTTAATTACCGCCAGCTCAATCTCACCCCCGGCAGTATCTTTATATACACCTGCTCTGCCCTTCTGAAGAATATACAATTCCTTGCCGCTTGTCCCCTGCTCAGACAGAACTTCACCGGCTTTAAAAACACGAATCTGCTGCTGAACCGGTCTTTTCCCGCTTTTTAGCTGATTCGGTGCAGAATTCATTGGCTATTTCACTTTCTAAAAAACAATCCAGAAAAGCAAAAAGGAGAAGATCATCTCTTCTCCTGATAATACTAAAAGCAAACTGATTTGGTAACTACCTTTTTTCTTTGATGCGAGTCGATTTCCCTGTGCGATTGCGCAGATAATAAAGCTTGGCACGACGAACACTACCCCGCTTTAGAACTTTAACCTCGGAGATCAGTGGTGAAAATGCAGGAAAAATTCTTTCTACATACACGTTTCCGGATGCCTTTCTCACTGTCACAGTAGTACCCAATCCGGTTCCACGGGTCTGAATAACCACACCCTGAAACTGCTGGATTCTTTCCTTATCCCCTTCCTTAATGCGAAAAGAGATGGAAACTGTATCACCAGACTGATAATTAACAGTCTTGCCAGCTATCTGTTTTTTCTCTATTGATTTGATAATTTCCTGCACAGGTACCTCCTCGTCTAACATCAGTTTATATATTTTTAATTTTTTCCAGGGATTAATTAACTGTCAAACCTCATGTATTTCTTTATACTTTTCCCATAAATCAGGACGACGTTTTCTGGTCATTTCAATTGACTGCTCTTTCTGCCATTGTAAAATCTTTGCGTGGTGACCACTGACAAGCACCTCCGGAACACTCATCTGCTCAAAGACCTCCGGACGGGTATATTGAGGACAACTGAGAAGTCCGTTAAAATGAGAATCATTCTCGGCACTGTCTCTGTTCCCTAACACTCCCGGAATCAACCTGGTTATTGCATCTACCATGACCATGGCAGGGATCTCTCCACCAGAAAGCACATAATCACCAATAGAGATCTCCCGGTCTACATACTTGTCACATACCCGCTGGTCTATTCCTTTGTAACGGCCGCAAAGCAGAATCAGCGCTTTTTCATCCAGAAGACTTTTGACAAGCTGCTGATTGAGCAGTTCTCCCTGAGGAGAAAGATAGATCACCAAAGGCTTGAACTCTTTAAGCCGCTCCTTTGCATCTTTTATAGCCCCGGCCAGCGGCTGCGGCCTGATAAGCATACCGGCATTCCCCCCGTAAGGATAGTCATCAACAGTCTTGTGCTTGAGATCATCGGAATAATCCCTGATATCATGAATATCTATAGAGATCAATTTCCTTTCCAAAGCCCGTTTGATGATACTGTCGGAAAAAGCACCCGTAAACATCGAGGGAAAAAGCGTCAATATATCAAAGAACATATTCAATTAAACCAAAAGAATTGAATTCAGATTAATAAAGCAACTCCTCCAGAAAATCCCGTCTGACAATTATCAGTTTTTTATTTTTATCGACACTGACAATCGAATCTTCATTCATAGGCACCAGAACCAATTCTCCATCCATGCGCCTTATCTCCAATGAATCGGTGGTAGGAAAATTAAACACCTCCTCAACCACCCCGACCTGGCGATTGTCGTCAGAATAGACTTTCATTCCCTTCAGCTCAAAATGATAGAAATGCTGCTGATCCAAAGCAGGGAGCTGTTGGGAGCTGATAAAGATCAGATGGTTTTTGATCTTTTCAGCGGCTTGAAGATCACTTATCCCCTTAAAACGGCAAACCAACCCTTTGGGTCGCCTCTTAATCTCTACGATAGTAATTATCTGTGCCGTTTGCGGATTTAAACCAATCCAAACATCCAACGGCAATTCCAACTTTTCCAGGGACTCGCCAAACGCTTCCAAAGCACATAAGCCATCTAATCCTATCGTGCGTAGGATTTTGCCGACAGCAATCAATTCTTCCGGCATGAGCTCAGAAAGACTTCAGTTACAGGAAGTCAGGATTTCTGTTTTTTCGGTTTCGGCTTACGCTTGCGTTCAGACTTGCGCTCAATATTGAGCTGTTCAACTGTAAGCCCTTTCTCCAGCCCTTTCATTTTCTCAAAGAAACGATCTTCTCTAAGCAGATTTCTAACGGTTAAAGTAGGTTGTGCACCATTTTTTATCCAGTAAGCAGTCCGTTCCATATTAAAATTGAATTGCTTGGGAACAGTCTGAGGATCGTAAGAACCGATAGTCTCCAGAAAGCGTCCATCTCTTTGGGCACGGCTGTCAGCAGCCACAATACGATACTTCATTACTTTACTTCTGCCCACACGGGCTAAACGAATTTTAACAGGCAAGATTCACTCCTTGCACATAAGGTTAAATTAAAAAAAGGTTATTCGAGTCAGAAAGGCGACATACTCCTTAAAGCAGCAGCTTGTCCCCTTTTACCAGCGATTTTGTTCATCCGCTTCATCATGGTTTTCATGGTGTCAAACTGCTTGAGCAGCTTGTTCACATCCTGAACCGTAGTTCCGCTTCCAAGCGCAATCCTGCGTTTCCTGTTACCATCGATGATATTTGGCTTCTCCCGTTCCTCAAAAGTCATGGAACAGATAATCGCCTCTATTTTATTGAAAGCACTATTATCGATTTCAGTGTCCTTAAGATAATTTCCGACACCGGGAATCATGGAAAGAAGATCACTTAAAGGCCCCATCTTTTTAATCTGCCTTAGCTGGTCAAGGAAATCCTGCAAGGAGAAAAGATTTTTCCTTATCTTTCGTTCCAGCTTTTTGGTTTTTTCCAGATCGATGTTTTCCTGGGCACGTTCCACTAATGAAACGACATCACCCATACCCAAAATTCTTCCGGCCATCCGCTCAGGATAGAAAATCTCCAGCGCATCGGGTTTTTCACCTACACCCACATACTGCACCGGTACCCCGGTAACATCAAGTATGGATAAAGCCGCACCCCCTCTGGCATCACCATCGAGTTTGGTTAAAATCACCCCGGTAAAATTTATCTCTTTGTGAAACTGCGCAGCAACATTGACCGCATCCTGACCAGTCATGGCATCAGCCACAAAGAATATCTCATCAGGTTTGGCCAAAGAACAGATAGCCTTAAGTTCATCCATCATCTCAGCATCGATATGCAGTCTTCCTGCGGTATCGATAATCACAATGGAAAAATCCTGTCCTCTGGCATACTCCAGAGCATCTTTTGCGATCTCTACCGGCTTTTTCTGCCGATCAGAGTAGACCGCTATAGAGAGTGATTTACCTAATGTTTCAAGCTGATCTATTGCGGCAGCACGATAAGTATCACATGCCACCATCAAAGGACGATGTCCCTGTTTTCTGTAATGAAGAGCCAGTTTGGCACAAGCTGTGGTTTTACCTGAGCCCTGAAGCCCAGCCATGGTAATAACATTCAAACGGTTGGTATGCAAACGGATAGAACGAGCGTTACTACCCATAAGAGCAGTCAGTTCATCATGAACCAGTTTTACAAACTGCTGTCCCGGAGTAATACTTTTCAAAACATCGCTGCCCAGAGCCTTCTCCTGCACCGATGCACTGAACTTTTTAACTACCTTATAATTAACATCCGCTTCCAGTAACGCACGTTTTACATCGCGCACCGCTTCCGCAATGTTCTCTTCGGTAAGCTTGCCGCGTCCACGCAACTTATTGAAAATGGATTCAAATCTATTAGAAAGTTCTTCAAACATATTATGTCAGCATTATTTTGTAGTTGTGGGTAAGTTCAGTTTAAATAATACCCAGAAATTTCCTAAAGATACGTTTTGATCAGGAAAAATACAAGCACTATAAAAACTGAATCTGTTTATTAAATTAATCAAACCTGAAAACCACAATAGATTACAGGGCTAACAGGTAATCTATTGCACATAATGGTTTTTGGCCTTAATGTCAGTCTATTAATTACGGAAAAAGGAGCCTTATATTCATGGATCATCTGTATTATATGCACACTGCATACCAACAGGCATTAAATGCATTCGATAACGGAGAAGTTCCGGTCGGAGCAGTGATAGTAAAAAATAACAAAATAATCGGCAAAGGCTATAACCAGGTAGAAATGCTTTGCGATGCCACTGCTCACGCAGAGATCATCGCCATAAGTGCCGCCTCCTCCGCAGCAGAATCCTGGCGATTAACCGACTGTACAATATATGTAACCCTCGAGCCCTGCATCATGTGCCTTGGTGCACTTCTGCAATCCAGAATCACCACCATAGTCTACGGAGCACAAGACCCCAGAGCCGGCGCTATCGACTCCCATTACTACAGGCAGGAACTCCAGAGAAGCTATGGTTATTTCCCCTCGGTTATTCCATCATTAATGGAACAGGAATGCTCCGCTCTTCTAAGCTCGTTTTTTTCAAAAATCAGAAAAGACACTAATAAGCCATAACACCATTATCCCACATGCCCCAAATCTCTGATGCCCCCTAATCCCCCAAAGGGGGGACTTTAAGATCTCATAATGTAACTTTTAACTTGATCCCGAGGACTTTTTCCGTTCTTAAGTCCCCTTTTTGGGGGATTTAGGTGGCAGGGGATTTGGGGCAAGGGGGTATTTCATTAACAAACGCCTGTAGACCTTTTAATTTCTACCGACACTCTATTTATCAATTGTTTTAAAATCCTTGGATGGTACTGAAAAAAAAACTAAAGTTTTCCAATTTCCTTCCGATATAATTAACAGGAGAAAATATCGCAGGGAGGAAGAAACGGCAAATCCTGAACTTCCCTGCTCAAAAAGAGAGGAGGCTTATACAGCAGCCAAAAAAGCATTTCGCATTATCAACTGATTGACATGGAATGTTAATCAAAAATCTTTTCACAGGGAGGTTCTAAATGCGTATCAACCACAACATCAATTCCATGAATACGATGAGTGCTCTGTTTAAAACCAACAGAGACATGAGCAGTTCTTTAGAAAAGTTGTCCACCGGCCTTCGAATAAACCGTTCAAGCGATGATGCTGCAGGACTGGCAATATCGGAAAACCTCAGATCACAGGTGCGGGGAGTCGCCCAGGCACAAAGAAATGCCCTGGATGGAACTTCGCTTCTTCAAGTAGCTGAAGGTGCAGCAAATGAGATCTCTGATATTCTTCAGAGAATGCGTGAACTGGCGGTTCAATCAGCAAACGACACTCTCACCTCTACCGAGAGATCCTATGCACACCAGGAGTTCAATGCTTTGCGTCAGGAAATTGACCGCATCGCCGCAGTAACCAATTACAACGGAATCGAGCTGATTTCCAATAGCTCTGTAGGTCGTTTCGGTGCAACAGGCGCCTCAACAGGAAATACCCTGTGGATCGATGCCGGTTCCACCGCCGGGGTAGACAGTATCACCATCACAATCGATACTCTCACCACTCAGGCATTGAATGGAAACCTTGCCACTGCGTCCCTTGCTACTCAAGAAGATTCAAGAAACGCTATCTCTTATATTGATGTAGCAATTAACAAGGTTAACAGCACCAGAGCCAATATCGGTGCTTACGTCAACCGTTTGGAACACGCCATCAACAATCTGCTGGTAAGTGAAACCAATCAGTCTGCCGCTGAATCAATGATAAGGGATGTCGATTTTGCCAGCGAATCAGCCAGATTCTCCCGCAATCAGATTCTTATGCAGTCTGGCACCGCCATGTTGGCACAATCGAATATGGTACCTCAGAACGTTCTGGCTTTAATGAGCTGATTATCACCGGATTCGGATTATCCGATTTCAGGTAAAGATAGCCCGGTTTTCCATTCAACAGAAAACCGGGTTTTTACTTTTCAGATATAAAGAAAAGAGGACAGGTTAAATTGCTAAGTAAGTTTAAAATGCTGGAAATCCTGAATTTGCCTTGAAAAAAATTACCCTTCCGTTCAGCTAAAATAATCAGATCCACACAAGCTGTATCCACCAAATCGGTCAGCACATAATTTCGATTCCCTTCCCTTATTATCTCCCTGTACTGCAATCCGCTATAATAAATACTTTCAACCGGTTTCTGATTTACACCCATTACTCTGGTCACTTGCGGCTCTATCGAAGGGAAAAGCCTTTTTAACCTCCTGACTGAGTCAAGAGCCGATTTCAAACTATGCAAATCATCAGCAGTTATTACGATATTGTTCAGAACTGCTTCACCATTCCCGGTTCTGACAAATGATTTTGATTCTGAAGGAATCAACAGTACAGGGCTACCGGAGTTAAGTAAGATCTTCCTCAGAATGGTCTGTCCGGTAAATGGAAGAAATCCTGATTGTAAATTAGTTCCAATCACCATCAGATCATGAAAATGAGCTTTAAGCCGATGCATAATCTCTTTCTGCCCACTTCCACTTCTAACAATCTTTTTTACTTTCAACCCGGCATTAATCACATCAGACTTGCTTGAATGAGACTTAAGGATGCCCCATCTTTCAAGTAAAACCCGCACACCGATCTGTTCAGTATCTTCTCGTTGATTGCGAACATCAACAATCTCCAGTTCTCCCCCGGATTGATAAGCAATTTTAAGAGCATGCGCAAAAGCTAAATAACAACTGTAACTGTCATACACCGGAAAAAACACACTTAGGGAGCAACGATCCCTACTCTTGTTGACTATACATTGATACGGATCGTTCATGTAATCTCCCTCATAACTATTCCCGACTCCCGGTCATTTTTTCCAAAAGAAATGATCAACTTCAGAGTATTTAATGGCTATCCCATCCATTAATGGTTATCCCATTCAAGTATATTTATATGGTTACTGCTCAGGTATTGAAATCTTAAGGCAGATAAGCTCTTTAAGCAGTGTTAGCATTTCCGGTTCTTCGTTTAGATATTCTATTCAGATTACTTCTGATTAGATATTGTTTTGATATTAATTTCTATTTTTTCCATATTTGATATTATAACGTTATTTTTTTGCCATCAGATACCTGAGTAGTTACTTTATATGATAAAATAAAAAGCCAGAAAGGTACAGATTTATGGACTCATGGACCATCGATACATTACAGCAGGTTACTGGTAACCTGCATCTTTTCGATAAAGAGCAACAAAGCGAATTCCTTGCCCTGATGAATTCAAAATTCCCTCCTGAAATTTACAGACTTCATCTGCAAAAGCGCAGGGACGCTTTGAATTTGATCAACACTTCACGTGATACCCTTAATGATGCGACACAGCTTTTCCCTCCATTTGTCAAATGGACTGATATCGGGGCCACACCCGAAGCACTCAATGGATTTGCCCTGGTTTTCACCGCAGGTGGTGAAGGCGAAAGACTGCGGCTGAGCCTGCTCGAGAAAGGTTATGATCAATCAGCACTGAATAATTTCACCAAAGCAACCTTTCCCCTGCCCGGATTTTACCAGGACTTCGGTACCCTGCAAACCAATCTGGCAATGGTTTCCTCTTTCTGCAAAACCTTAAAAATCGATATCCCGGTAATTGTAACCACCGGCCCTCATGGCAGCATTACAGCAAAGGTAATTCCTGAAATATTAAGGGAGAAAAACAACTTCGGCCTCTCCAGCATAAAAGTGATACCGCAGGATGAACGGCTTCATTTTACAATGGATGAAAAAATTCTCTGCTGCGAAACGAACCGACAATTGTACCCCCTCACCCAGCCTGATGAAACAGGTGGTCCTCTGATGATGCTCAAACAAAAGGATAATAGCGGTGAATCGACTCTGGATTGGCTTCATAAACACAACTGCAGTAAACTGATCGTGGTACAGGCCACCGCTCTCTACGATCAGCGCTTACTTCCAATAATTGCAAACGCATTGGGAGATCATGACTGCCTGGGGATCGGGATACTGCGCGAAAGTTTTCCCCCAAAAGACCCCTTTGGCACATTTGTTACCATCATGAAAAAAAATCAGAAAAAACTTCTGATACTGGAACAGAATGTGAGAAACGATGCCACACGATCTCTGAAAGATCCTTCCGGGAAATACCACCTCCCTTTCAATACCGGTTTCTATGCGTTTAAAAGCGAACTGCTTATAAATAATGATCTTCCCGATTATGCCACACCACCCAAAGAAACGCTGCCAGGCTACGAACGTTCACCAAAAATCGGCTACGCAGCCACCGATCTTCTTCCATTGGCAAAAGATCCTATCATTTTAACCGTAGAGCCATCGATGTTTGGTGTACTGAAAACCGCAGATGATCTGGAAATGCTTGCAGAGGCAGGCAAAAGATTTGGATTGGACAAGAAGTGTGGGAATATAGGATAAAGAAAGAATATCGAATATCGAATAACGAATAACGAATATCGAAGTGAAAGAAAGATCAGAAATAAGAACAATAGGTAAATAATATCGAATATCGAAGTTTAAGAAAGATCAGAAATTAGAACTATGAATAATAAACATCAAATTTCGAGGTGAAAGAAAGATCAAAACTCCGAATGGCGAATAACGAATATCGAAATAAAAGAAAGATCTTAGAAAAAGGAAAAACAATTTTTGAATGAAAATTTCTGATTTTAAATTTGATTAAAGATTCCTATATCTGTTATCCGTTTTCCTTTTTCTGACATTCGATATTCGATATTCGTTATTCGTTATTCATTATTCTATCTTCCACAGCCTCCTTCGGGATTAGCAATGAAAAACCTTTTACTCTCGTTTTCAAACTTCGATTATCATTTTGCCCGATTTATCTGCAAACTGTGCAAAACCGACAATCAAAACCTGTTTTTGTCTGCAGCACTCACCACTCAGGCATTGCGTGATGGGCATGTCTGCTGCAATCTTGAGGAACATGCACGACAGCAGTTCCAGACCACAGTCGGCCCGATCACTCTTCCGAACAGCAGTCAACTGATTGAAGAGATACGTTCCTTTCCGGTAATCGGTGCACCAGGGCAATACTGTCCCCTGATCCTTGAAAATAGCAGGTTATACCTTTATCGGTACTGGAATTACGAACAAAAACTTGCACAATCGATCCTTTCGCGTACTGGTCAGAAAAATGAGATCGTCTATGATGAAAACGCGGCACTTATCCGATCATTGTCTCAGCCGTCTACCGATAACGAAACCGACTGGCAGACCGCATCTGCCATAGTATCGCTTTTAAACCCTTTTACCGTTATCTGCGGAGGTCCGGGAACCGGTAAAACTACTACTGCTGCAAAGGTTCTTCTTTTACTGAAAATGTGCCTGAAAAAGAATTTACGAATAGCACTGGCAGCCCCTACCGGCAAAGCAGCAGCACGTCTGAGCGATTCGATTCAAAAGGTCCTGGCGTCTTTAGATGTATCCGATGAACTGAAAAAAGCAATCCCCAGCCAGACCCACACAATCCATCGGCTTCTGGGAACCATCCCTCTCTCTCCAGGTTTTCGACACAACTCTTCATCGCCCTTGCCTTATGATATTATACTGGTCGATGAAGCATCCATGATCGATCTGGCACTGATGAGCAAGTTGATCGATGCAGTTCCGCAAAAGAGCCGTCTTATAATGCTGGGTGATCGTGACCAGCTCTCATCTGTAGAGGCCGGGGCAGTGATAGGTGACATCTGCGATACCGGTAACACCCATCAGTTTACAGTGAAACAATCGGAAATACTGAAGCAATTGCTTCCCGGGTTCAACGAACCAGGAAACCCGCACGAGCCTCCCCTGGCAGACTGCATTGTTTCATTAAGGAAAAGCTACCGATTCGATGAGAGTTCAGGTATTGGTACTCTCAGCCGTGCTGTAAACCGGGGTGATATAAACGAAGTCTCTGAAATCCTGGACTCCAGCAAATATGATGATTGTATCAGAAAGCCTTTACCATCCGAACACAATTTGAAAAACGCTCTTAAAACCAGTGTCATGGAATTTTTCCGGCCATTATGTACAGAAAAAGATCCGCTCACAGCATTGAATCAGTTGGGTCGTTTCAAGATTCTCTGTGCAGCCCGTCAGGGCCCCTATGGGGTTAATTCAATTAACAGCGCAGTAATCAATATTCTCAGGAGTTCAGGACTGATTCCACGGGAAAGTGACCTTTTCCATGGGCTTCCCTTATTGATTAATGCAAATGATTATGCTCTGGACCTTTATAATGGCGACAGCGGTGTCATTATCCCTGAACAGAAAAGCAGCGGAGTTTACCGTGCAGTATTTAAAAATCCGGAGACAACAGTAAAAAGCTTCCAGGTGGCTCAATTGCGTTCGTGGGAGATCGCCTATGCTTTGACAGTGCATAAATCTCAAGGGTCGGAATACGAGCACATTATCCTTATTCTTCCCCCAGTCCCGATTCCGGTACTCAGTCGTGAACTGGTTTACACCGCACTGACCAGGGCACGTAAGAGTGTGGAGATCTGGAGCAGCGATTCGATTTTAGAAAAAGCGGTTCTTTCGCGTACTGTGCGCAGGTCTGGGTTGAGGGATAAGTTATGGGGATTTCAGTAGAGAGTTTCTTACTTCGCGGCTTTGCGTGAGATCCATCCGGAATCTTGAGAGAAAGGAATGGCTCACGCGAAGACGCGAAGGTAGGAAAAATGAAATGTTCATTAAAAAATGTATGTCCCAACCGAAAGTATAAACAGAAAATTCTGCCCGTAAGGAAAATATTTTTTATTATGCGCCGAAAGGTAAGGGCCAATCGGTTCATACCCAATTTTAATATCGGCGAATAGGAAGTCAAATAGATTTAATTCACATCCTAAATATCCCCGAAATACCGGTGAAGAGATTCTATATTCTTTACCTTCGAAACCGATTGAAGTTACTTCCTTGCCCCAGGAATACCCAATTCCAAACGCCCAATAAGGAATAGCGAGATGATTTTCAATAAAATTATAATGAGTAATAGCTTCTATTGAATGCAAATAGAGGTCTCCATAGCTACCAACGTAATAGTTACTTACCTTGCCCCACATGGTATTGTTATAACCAAGAGATATCTTTGACGGTACCAGTTTTTTATCAACTAAAGTGCGATAAGCAAGAGCAAAGGAAGGTGCATTATCAAAAGGATAGTTTCTCTTTATTGATGGGTCATTTGACAGGAGGCCGAAATCAAGAAATTTGTATTCGTAGCCAAAACGGCATCTGTATGGATGAATGCCAGGATTATTTTTTTTATTTCGGTTCAATTTGATTCCTTTATTAATACCTGTGATCAATCCCGTTATTAATCCAATCCCTGAACCGGAGAAACTGGAAACTATAGTTCCAACAGGAATAAAAAATCCCCGTTGATCATTATAAATACACAAATCTATTATCTCACCCATAGTGGTTCCAATTGTTATCCCTATAGCTGTAAAGCGAAGTGAATATATTACGGTTTGACTAAAAACACAATTGTTCACCACGGGATAAAGTTCGTAGGCAGGAATTTTAAGAGAATCCATTTTTGTATTTGTATCGTATTGCAGAGTTTGATTTTCACCTGAAGATAATGTTTCCGACCGTGCAACTATGCAAAAGGCTGTTATTATGAAGAATATTGAAAATTTATTCATTTATTTCTCCGGTCGAATATCTGTTGAGTCTGGCATGCAACCCGTTTCCAAGCATTGGCGAAGTTTGCCATGCCTTACTTATGCTCTTTTGAATTTAATACATCTGAAATTAAATTTGGGTACTTTTATCAAAATAATTCAACTATAAGCATCTTTGCCAATTTTATTTACCAAAATAAGCACGTCTGAGAGATTCGATTCAAAAGGTCCTGGCGTTTTTAAAGATATCCGATGAACTGAAATTATCTCTGATTCCACGGGAAACCGATCTTTTCCATGTAAATTCAACAAGATTTATCGAAACGCGGTTATGGAAAGTGTTAAACAAGTTTGAACATTTTTTTCTGTTTAGGTGAGATTGTTGGAGCACCAACAACTGCGGTGTATACAGCATTCCAGTGAGTATGATCCATTTTACCTAAATACAAATCTTGATTATTGGTAATAGTCGAAATTACCGTAATTTTATCCTTAGGTATGATCCTTGTACAATCTACATATGAATTGTGTCTTAAATAATTACATCCGTCGTATTTGTTGATTGCGATTTGCAAACTATGAGTGATGCTTCCCGGTCTATGGACATTCTCATTAAGGTTGCTATTTATAAACAGGAGTGCAAATTCATTAACCGATTCACCAATTATCACAAATCTTTTTTCTTTAGGGGGTGTTGTTGAGAGCTCGTAGAGTTTTATTACAGATCTTATTTTTATAACTTTACCGATATAATCACTTTGATTTTCTTCCGGGAAAAACTCCCCAAGCTTAGTCATTTTATTCTTCAACTAAAAGGTATCGGTTTTGTTCTACCTCTTTAATGTATTCGATCTCATCCTGGTTCAATCCAGAAGCAGAAGCAATATCGAGTAAATTCATTGGATAACCTATGGCTGTGTTTTCATAGGCGGCATCATGCGATTTATTTTTCAATTCCTCAAATGTAAGATTTGCATTTTCTGAAATAGATTTGTCCAAACATTCAAAATCACTTTGAGAAAACTCATCACTATCGTAATCATTAAGTGGATTAATGAACATTTTATCTATGACTTCAAAATCACAGCAGTTACTCTTTCCATCTCTGCATTTTTTAATAATTTTGTATAATTCGTCTTGAACCGGACCGTAGGGAATTGCACAAAAACCACCAAATACCGGTTGTTTGTATAATTTGAGAGATTCTTTATCTGCGAAATACATTATCTTAAAAATACGATGAATATCAGGTCTTACACCCCGTTCAAGAAGCATTTTAGAAATATAGAGTAACCCGGAAATTAATTTGGAATCTTCACATGTATTCATTTACCCTCCCAGAGAAAAATATGACTCCAAGAGACCACTTCGTATTTAAGTATTCGGAAAGGCATCAGGCAATATTTAGTGTCAGTCCACAATGTCTCGATTGAAAGGATAGTTTCCAGACAGACACTATTTGATTAATTTTACCAAAATATTCGTTTCACATCAATGGGGTCAGCAGTTAAGATAATATGACAGCAAAGAAAATGACAACCTGTTTTAAGTACAGCATTCGTTGGCAGAACAGGATCGGACCCTGAGCCAAATGCAGTATAATCAAATGATTAACTTGTTGTAAGAGTCAAATTTTAAGCGATTAAAGATCGGAGCTTTCACACTGGCTCTATCCGGTCGGTCTCGCGATCTTTCAACTGAAATGTGCGGAATTCTCCATATACCGGAGCTTCAGGCGTGGAAAAACCATGATGAGATTAATTGATTAAAAAATGGCTTGTAATGCAATTTAACCAATTGATAATTAAAGCCATAAGCATGGTCCTACCCCGGGCGCTAAAAAATTGACTCAAAAATTGATGATTTAAAAAGAAATCATACGAACCTCTATCTTTGTGACCTGTTTTTATTAAAGGATGGCAGTGGTGAAGAGAGTTCAGAAGAAGAGCCTCAGTCGATTATCGAACTCATTCCTGCATCTTCCGATACTACTTCTCAAACGGAAACCAATCCGCAGGAACCGATGCCTAAGCACCTTGAATTCAAAGAGAACCAGAGGGGCATCACGTTCGAAGCACTCTTTTCCGATTATCTCCGTGGTGCCAGGCGCATTGTGGTTACCGATCCTTATATCCGCCTCTTTTTCCAGATCCGCAATTTCATGGAATTTGTGGAAACTGTTCTGAGAATAAAGCCCGAGGATGAAGAAGTACACATCCACCTTGTAACTGTGAAAGATGAATTCAAAGGTGATCTTCAGGAGACCTCTTTCCAGCAGATAAAAGCATTGGCGAACTGGATGCAGAAGTATAGGAGTATCAAGGGGTTTGAGGTGACGTATTTGAGGGCGTGAATTGCATCAACTTAGGTGTATTACCATGTTTATTCCTGAAATAGATAGAATATGCACAGTTGCGGTTAAAGAAGCTTGGGGCAAAGGCTGATTCATTTGAGCCAGGAGTATTTACGGCTGGAGAATAAGCAAGCTTAGCGCTTTGTCTTATCGGGCCTATAGCTTCGACCTATAGTTATGTTTTTCAAAGCTATTGACCCGCTAACCTGAAAGGCTCTGCGGGATAACACAGTATCGTCCAAATCAGAATAGAGTTTTTTTCGGATGTAGTCTCAAAATCAATCAACGCAAACAATTATAAACGGTTATCTTAACGTCTTTCAAAGGCTCCGGCATCGCATTTCTCCTTGCGGGCAACACCACATTGATCCGTTGGAGGGCAGGAGTCACAAATCCCTATTGCCGGGCTGTTTTCTGCCAGAGCCATAGTCCTGGTTATCCCCCCGTTAAAGGCAAGGGAATCAATCTGTGGATCGATAAAAACCGCTTCTGAAATACAAGGATTATCCGGCTTTCCATTAACCTTCTCCGGTGGCCATTGCAACACTGTTTCACCTTTTGTATAGGTGGCGGTACAATTCCTGTATGCATACTGGTTTAATAGAGGAATGTTATTAACAAACAATGTATTGCGTATGGTAACAGCATCAGCAACATCATTGAAAATTGCAGGACCGTAGCTTCCTTCGTTTCCGTAAAAGGTGCAATTCCAGATTACTATATTCTGTCTTCCCCCAAATATCGCTCCTCCATTGCCAGGCGTTTTGTTACGGTAAAACGTGCAGTTGACAATTTCTGCATTTGCATCCGGCCCAAGAAAAATCGCACCGGCGTGTTTAAGTGTCGAATTTCCTGCAAATGTCGATGAGTGCAGTTTCAGGGGTGCCCCTTCATGATAGAGTGTACCGGTACTGGTTATAGTTCCTGAATCAACATTATCATTAAAAGAGCATTGCTCGATCAGCGCGCCACTTATCCCAGGTTTGTTTTTGTAGTAATAGGAAAAAACTGCACTGCCATGGCAGTGAGAAACATTTCCACAGAATGTTGTTTTTTGTAATTGAAAAGGTTCTGCCATATCATAATTCATTCCATCTATATAGACTCCTCCACCCAGCCCCCCTTTTCCTGCTTCCCCGGCATCTTTACCGCCACCATTACCGGTCGCAATGTTCCTGTCAAATAAGCAGGAATCTATTTTCAGGTTTGTACCACGGTTCAGAATGGCACCACCATTACTACCGGAATTACCGATAAAGATACACTGCTGGAAAATTGCCTGATCCAGTCCACCTGCGAAAACTGCACCTCCACCAAACTCAGGCCCGCGTGCAATGCAGTGGTTGTTAACAAAAGTAACATTATAGCAGGCAAGAGTACCATACCAGGGATGTAAAAGTGCACCTCCCGAGCTGTCTGCAATACCATTAACAAGTCTTATATTTGCCAGTACCAGGCGGGCATAGTTTTTACATTCAATAATTCTGCACCGGTTTTGCCCATCCAGCGTGATCATGTTCCCGCCATCGATTACCAATAAAGAATCTGGCGAAACAATTTTCAGACTGCGTATTATGGGAATTGTAATCGGTTTACCACCGGTCAAGAAACGAATCGATCCCCCTTTTTTCATTTTTACCAGAGAGTCGATTGCTTTCTCCAAAGCTTCAAAACTGCAACCCGATTCTGTACCATCTCCCACTTCTAATAACGGCAGATTGTTATTTACAGGAATGGTTATGGCAGGTAAGGTATCGGGAATGAAAGTATTAGATTGGGGTCCGGATGATACTCCATAATCATTACAAAAATAAAGGGAGAAAAACAGGAGCGTAAGCAAGGAAATCAGTTTTTTCTTCATACAATAATTATACAAGAGCGGAATTGCTTCACGCAACAAACTAAATATCACATCCTCTTTCGATTTGATTGCCAAATCCTGGCTGTTACACTGGGAATTGCAAGTACATAAATAAAAATTTCCAATCACAAATACCAAATTCCAACAACCAATCATCAATATCCAAACAAGAAAAGACCAGGATGAAAGAGTAATCTGAATAGAATATCTAAACGAGAAACCGAAGCCCACCGAAGCGTCTTTGCGTAGGCGGGCTGTCCCTGTTTAAAATTTAGATATTGCAGACTCGAATATCCACGAACAGGAAAAGCACAGTAATGGTCCACACATTCGTGTTGATATACAGGCCCCCTGTTTTTTAGAGTAAAAAGAAAATTAATGCAAAAGAAAATGTGTGAACTCGCTAAAGCAATAATCTGTTAAAAAGTGGCTAAATTTCGCGAATTTGGGAAATTATTTGGTATTAGTTTCTCATAATGGGATGGTAGTGAAATCATTCTTCTAAATTCATCTGATCAAATATCCAATTCAACATTAAAAACATCAAAATTTACCAATACATCTTCTGTTTCTATCCATGAAAAATTTCATTCATACTGAAATTTTACAAATTCATCCAAAGATGTTTTTAATTCAGACGATAATTTCTTATTATTTATACGATCAAAACTTCTTTCCATACGATTAATTTCTGATATTAACCGTAATTTTTCAATTGCTTATCCGATTTTAATTTTATTTTAATACGATAATTATAAAATTTAGCCGGTTCTTTTTTTCGATTTATCCGGGCAAATTTCATTTAATCCAGTAATAATCCTGGTAAATGCTAAAATGTAATAGCAATTTTCCGTTTTTCCTCGGTGAAAAAGCTAATCATGAACGCTCAATATGGATTTTTTAATCCTTAAGGTACTCATCAGTCCTTTTGTAGCTGCGGAAGAAGTAAAGCAGAGACCTGCCTGCAGTCTTTAAGGCGGCAAACTATTAAAGAAAGTGAACAGAAATAAAGAGGAAAAAGAGACGGGTATTGTCCTGATCAGAAATTATGTTCACCCGGTTGTATTAAGAGGTCTTAGAGTACCGGTTTCGGGGTGTTCTGGAAGCGAAATCATAGTTTTTACCGGATTTATTTGATTATCAACTGCGTTCTGTTCTTTTTTACTTTTCTTCTGGTCTTTTTCAAGGGCCTTTTTATTACGTCTGGCTCTGGCAGCAGCTTTGCCAAGTCGAACATGGTACTCGCTGTAGTAGAGAGAATGCCTCTTATCATCTTCATCAAATACATATTGCCCAGCTTCATATACCTCTTTGAGAGCTTCCCTGAGATAAGTCCAGGCCTTATAATAGGCAACTTTGGTGGAACGGATCTCATCGGGTTCGATTACCATTCGAGCAAGAATATCTGAGAGTTTTGTGTAAAGTTCTGCAGAATGTTCTATCAGAGAAAGATCTGCATGAACCTCCTGAAGTTTCTCCTTATTTTCCTGCGCCAGTCTGCTTATGGAAAGAAAATCCATAAGCCAGTCATGCCTGCTCCGTCCTTTGATTATCCTTTTTAAAGCATCGGAAAGATCTTTATCCTCCCGGAATGCCCTTTTGAGTACTTTCAGTAAATAGCGCCTCACTTTTTTTGCTTTTGGTTTCAGTTCTTCCCACTCATCTCTTGCAGTTGATTGTTTTTTTATGTGGGTACTCATCTCTACGGCACTCCAGATGAATGCGCCAGCACGTGCTTCAAAGCTATCCAGATAGTGAAGTTTAATTCCTGATAGTTCAAGCCTGGCCCTGTCTTCTTTTATAAGAGCAATAACCCGGTTTGCCTCTCCCACGGCTTCTTCGACAGGCATTGGTGGTGGAGTATACTCTGTAATGGCTGAAATCTGAGGAAGCAATGATTCGTAGTGCTTTTTCTGTTGGGGCATTACTGCTACTGATCTGATGGGAGCATCTGTCATAGAATGCCTCCTTTAGACAGATTTGAGGTGTTTGTTTTTGCCCGCGTCAAATTCTGTGTAAGAAAGGCAGATATTTTTGCAACCTGTTCTTTTTCAAACTTACAAAAAGCAAACCGAAAACTACCAGAGATAATAACAATGGAAACGAAAAAAAACGAAACAGAACTCGAGCGAACGGGATATTGTTAAAACAAGATATTCAATTTACTACCGTGTTGGCAATACTTTTTTATGCAATAATCCCCAATACCCACTGAATCCAGCCCTCTAAATCTCCCGATGTACATCGGGAGACTTTGGAAACTCAAAATGTGAAAGAGTATTCTTTTCGTGGGTGTTTCCTTAGTTGAGTTGTTCGAGTTCCTTATACAACAAAATTTCATAGGTAATATGAATCACACGAATAAAAACAGGACTATGACTCTGATATACAGGCTCCCTCCGAACAGTATGCAGGCATTCCCATTATATAAGTTGCACTTATGTTTCTGTCATCACCCATGGTTTGCAGGCCAAACAACATATTCTCCACATTCCATTTACCTTGATTTACCAGGTAGTTCATCCGGTGTTTCTGGATATCAGGAGTTCTGTAATCCACGACAATAAAATCGGCCTCATTTCCAATTCTGAAACTGCCTATTTTATCCTCCAGTTTCAGTGCCCTTGCAGCCCCGTAAGTCACACTGTAAAAGCTTTCCAGAGAATTCACAGTATAACCCTGTAACTGTGAGATCTTGTAGGCATCACCCAGAGTGCGAAACATCGAAAACGATGTCCCTGCACCTACATCAGTGGCTATGCAGGTCTTAATCCCCGATTCTATCGTTTCTTTCAGAGAAAAAAGGCCACTACCCAGAAAAAGATTGGAGGTGGGACAATGGACAACAATCGAACCTGCTGATTTGAGGCGTTGACGCTCCGATTGAGACAGGTGAATGCAATGTGCAAAGAAAGAATAATCATCGACAAGCCCTGCTGTCTCGTAGACTTCAAGATAATCGCGGCAGTCACTGAACAGCTCCAGTGTTGTTTTTACTTCTGAAGGGTTTTCTGAAAGATGGGTCTGTATGAACGTATCAGGGTATTTTTTGTGAAGCTCCCCTGCCATTTTCAACTGTTCCATATCGGAGGTAATCGCGAATCTGGGTGTGATAGCATAGAGATTTCTTCCCTCATGATGCCATCTGTTTATCAGACACTCACAGTCTTTTCTGGCACTTTCAACAGTGTCACAGATAACAGACGGGGCATTACGGTTCATCAATACTTTCCCAGCGATAAAACGCATGTTGTACTCGGATGCAGCTTCAAATATCGCATCTGCAGAAACAGCACTTTGAGTGGCGTATGTCATGGAAGTAGTCGTGCCGTTTTTGAGCAGTTCCTTTATAAAGAGCCGGGCGATATTTTGAGCATATTCCCTGTCATTGAAGTTTTTTTCAACTGAAAAGGTGTATTCATTAAGCCAGTCGATAAGCTGTCTGCCATAAGAGCCAATTATTTCGGTCTGAGGGTAATGAATGTGGGTATCAATAAACCCGGGCATCACAAGACAATCGGAATGGTCGATAATCCTGTAATCAGAATATTTCGATTTCATCGAATTAAAATCACCGACCTCTTTTATATAACCGTTTTCGATGACTAAACTGCCATCAACTAGAAAACGGTAGCTGTCACCAGGATTACTGCAATCGGAAGGATTTTTTATGAAGTCAAATATCTGACCATGTATGATTGTTTTCATAATGTTTTAATTTTATCCTAAATCGTACGATTCACGCTAAACAAATCGTACAAATTAGGTTAAAGATAAACTATTACTCAGGTGATTTGTAGAATTAATGTGATATGATTAGATATAATGCCCCGTCCCTTTCCCTCTGCCCCCTAATCCCAATGGCCATCGGGGGACTTCCGGAAAGGAATAAGACCCTTATATCTAATCCACCAGTTGCATTAAATGTTCTTAAGGTCTCCCAATGGGAGATTTAGGAGACATTATAAGACCAAAAGAGGGCAAAATATCAATCCTGGAAACCGGAAATTATCAAATCAAGGTCTCAGTAGCCTAAAATGGATGGCAGGAATAGTTTAAACCGTAATTGGAAGGATTGTGGAAACCGGACTTTGATTAGAATGATTATGGTGATTGGGACAATGATGGGAGGAAAAGGTCTGAACTATGATTAGTATGATTATTGTGATTAAGGCAATGATTGGAAGGACGGAAAAGGAGCCCTATTAATAGAATAAAAGCATTCTGAAAAGTGTTCTGAAAAATCAGATTAATCATGCTAATCAAAAGAATCACAGTTCAGACAATCTGAAAAATTCTTGCCCGAAATATTCCCTGCTTATATCCATAACTTCCAGTATATTATTAAAAGTATTCATCCATTAATCGACGCATTAATCTATGAAGGTTTATAATGAATAAACTGATACATAACTGCATCCTATTCATAGTTTTAGTAATAATATCAACACAGGCTTTATTTGCTGTAACTAAGAAGCCATTCGATTTTGTAATAGGTGTAAATGGCAATTTTAAAGATGCCATAGCTGCTGCTGCCGCCTCATCTACTGAGCGTTTTTATCTCTTTTTTCCCGATGGAGAATACAATATAGGAACTCTTACCGGCAATTCCAACCAGATGACCACATTTTCGGTTTCAAATGTCTCATTTATCGGACAGAGCGCAGATAAAACCGTCATTTTTAATAAATCGATTGATGAAGGGATAAGTATCACCTCGACCCTTTATTTTAACAAAGCAAATAACCTTTATCTTCAGGATTTAACTATTCTGAACAAGGCAAACTGGAACCAGCCATCAACCTATTCGCAAACAGGGCGACATGTGGCTGTGATGGAGCAGGGAAACAAGATTATCTATAAAAATGTCAAGTTATTGAGTACCCAGGACACCTACTACACAAAAGGAACCCGAACTTATTGGGAAAGTGGAGAAATTCATGGAACCACCGATTTTATCTGCGGTGGCGGAGATATTTTTTTCAATGAAGTCCTTCTATACATTAACAAAGTAAGCTATATAACCGCACCTGCAACCAGTACAGACTGGGGCTATGTATTTATGAATTGTACTATCGACGGTTCGGTAGACAGTTATCAACTGGGACGTCCCTGGAACAATTCACCCAAAAGTGTCTTTATCAACACAACCATGAAAAAATTACCCACCTCCGCGGCCTGGGGCGACCCGATGAATGTTGTACCATCACTTTTCGCCGAATACAACAGCAAAACCGCTTCCGGAGCACTTGTAGATCTTAGCGGCCGTCGTACTACATACACCAAAAACGGAACTACCGTCAGATTAAATCCAGTGTTAAGTGCTTCCGAAGCTGCGAAGTACACTGTAGAAAATGTATTGGGAGGATCTGACAACTGGAGACCTGCAAAATTAACTGAACAGGTTAAGGCCCCGGTTGTAACCCTGGATGGCTCAACTCTTAAATGGAATGATGATGAAAATGCAATGTGCTGGGTCGTATTTAAAAACGATGCATTTTATAAGTGTGTAACCGCTGCTCAATGTGATATTGATTCAAAGGCAAAATATACAGTTCGAGCTGCCAATTCGATGGGCGGGTTGGGTGCCTCTTCAAATACAATCAATGCATCTGTAACACTTTGCAGCCTTTCTGTGTCGGTACCCAAAGGCCATGGTACCGTTACACCTTCCGGCGGAAGTTTTCCAAAGGATCAGAGCGTAACGATAACAGCCATACCGGACTCCGGATGGATGTTTTACGAATGGGATGGAGATCTTACCGGAGACACCAATCCCGCAACATTAGTTATGACTGGTAACAAGACAGTAACTGCATACTTTACTGAGGACAGAAGAAAATACTATACGGTTAACTTTAGTGTTTTGGGCGAAGGTTCGGTCAAACAGGACCCTGAAGGATCAAGATTTCCTGAAGGTACAAAGGTGACTTTTACTGCTACTGCCCAAAAAGACTGGTATTTTGATAGCTGGGGTGGAGGTTATAACTTTCGGAACCCATATACCATTTCCTCTTTAAACAGTGACATTTCTATCACAGCCTATTTCAGGCCTGCTAACAGGTATGTCTTCGAGGCAGAAAATGGAACTCTTAGGCAAGCAAATACAGAATCAGAAAATGCCGGTTTTTCCGGAACCGGATACGTCAATTTTTCAAAGAATACGGGATCATCGGTCGAAATCCCTGTTTATACAGCCACTAAACATGTTCAGGTTTTTATTACATTCTCAAACGGTTCCGATACAACCAGGAGTCTATCTGTTTCTGTAAATGGCATCAGGCAGATAGAATCTGTTGATTTCGAAACTACAGGAAACTGGACAACCTGGGATTCAAAAGTGTTATGGGATCTCTCATTGCCCGCAGACAGCTCCATTATTACTCTGGAGACAATTAATGGTGCAGATGGGCCCAATGTTGACAAACTGTTTTTTGTTGACATTCCATCGGTGAAGAAACTGAACTCATCAATTTTAAAGCACTCTTCATTTTATAACCCATCAAAGAAAACCCTGTATTTACAGGCAGATGATTCCAGATTTATCAAAGTAAAAGTGTTCTCCCTGGATGGAAAAGTCGTGTTGTCAGAAAAATTTAATTTCTTCTCAGGTAAAACCAGTTTGATCGAAATTCAGCTTAAGAATATCACCAGAGGGATCTATCTTATTCAAACAGAAACAGACAGAAATATAGATAAAAAGTTGCTGTATTTGCAGTAATACATTGATAATATCAAATCGGATAAAAATAGAGAATAATATCAAAAACAATATCTAATCAGAAGTAATTTGATTGTTAAAAATTTTCCCCCGTCCCTTAAATCTCCCGCCCCCTAAATCCCCCAAAGGGGGACTTAAGAACGGAAAAGGCACTTGGATCAAGTTCACAGTTACATCATGGGGTCTTAGAGTCTCTGTCGGGTTTGACTATATAACAATTTACTGTCCTTAGGGGCAGTTGTTTAGTCGAGGATGATCCTTTTTTCCCGTTAAGCAGATATATGCCTGCGCCTGCAGGAATCTTTCTGGAATTTGAACCTATGTTGAGAATGGAATAAGGGCTGTTTTTAGATATAGTATAACGCTCTTGACTTTTATTCGGTTTTATTGCTGTTGGGCCTAAGGTCATTGTGCCAAAGGTCAATGTGCTGATGCCTCTGTTTGTCCCGATCCAGAGTACACCATCTTTATTCTGGCAGATAGAGGTGATAAGATTTCCGGCGATCCCGCATGGCCTGAGATATGTTTGCGTAAGGGCTCCATCTATGATACCGCTTTCAACTGGGTACTTGTGTTGTATTATCCACGTATTTTCCCTAAAAACCAATACATCTCCACCCCCACAAGCCCAAACGTCTCCCCGGAACGAGGCGCTTAGATGAAAAGCGCCTGAAGGAAGGTACTTATAGTTTAAAAGTGCCTTTTATCTTTCAACAAACGCCATTGTCCGGGCTGCAGAAAACGATCCAGAACTCATTTTTATTATAAATACCCCGGCATGTTTCATTTTTGGGTTTAGTTGCAGAACATGTCTGCCTTGAGAAAAATTCTCACTGGCAAGATCGGCAATCAGTTTTCCACTTAGTGAATAGGCCTTTACAGAGACAAAACCGCTGTGGGGAATTTCGAATGAGACAGATGCTTTTCCGTTCCCGAATTCCATATTGTTATTCAGTACATAACCGTTATTGGAACGATTGTTTTTTCTGTCACCTTTTACTTCAGTTAAGCCTTGTGCTCTAAGAATTTCCAGCATTTTGATAGCATAGCGTTTGCCGAATTCCCGATAGCTATCAGCGGTAAAATGGTACTGATCTGCACCTCTAAGTCCTGCTGATGAAATCACATAGGAATTTGGCAAAGTGTTAGGCAGACTCTGGACAGTGGCATTTTGACTGAGCAGGTCTCCGGCCAGTAATGGTATCTTTGATGCATCGAGGTTCAGATCCGCAATCAGGTTGTTGTAGACGTTCTTGACCTTGACAGGCCAGGAGTTATTGTAGGCATCTGTTTCACCCTGATGCAGCAGAAATCCTCTAATCACACCATCATTTTGTGCTATCTTAGCCACTTCCACTAACCGTCCATAAGGGTTTCCACCATATTCTCTTGCAATATTCTTCAGCCAATCCGCTGCACCGTTGATGTAGTTTTGATAATTGTTCTTGTCAAAAATATCTATTGCAGTTCCTGCAACAGAAACGTTAATAATACCGATCTTGAATGGAGCAGGCAGGCTGTCAACAAGAGTGCGACCGAAATAATCGCCGGGGTTTAATCCGGTACCGTTTCGGCATGTTGGCGGAACAGCGGTAGTCCAAACTCCTTTGGTCCGGCTTCTGTCGGGCCAATCCACTGCCGGTAACATCTGGAAACGCTCACTCACACCGGTTAAATCCTGTTGTTCAGGCCTTGCATTTCCTTCCATATTAGACTGTCCGAATGCCAGAAATATGAGAAAATTGGGATCTTGCGCAAATCCTTCAAAGGCAAGCAATGAGACTGCAATTAGTACCAAACCAGCTTTAACGCTTCGACTTAGTGGAATAGTTTTCATATTTCTGATTCCTTGCTAAAAACGGTTGAATGATAACAATTCTAAACAGAAACAATCAGAGAGAAATATCTAAACAAAGAATCGGCAGTTAAGAAATTACTCATACCTAAGGCTCAATTGATCAGAGATTCTATCTGATTCTGTCTGAATTGCTTTTATCTGATTATTTCTGATTTCCTACAAGATACTTGTTATTAAAAGTTACAGCAGTTAATAACAATAATATATTCGAATATAATTCAGATATGTAGTTTTTAAAGCGATACAGGTTGAACAGCTCCGGGACAAATTAAGAACACATAAGAGTAGTAACGGTTTTCTCTGTTCCCTCAAGACTGCTTGCTGACCTTTAATGTTGACTACAATAGTGAACAAATCTTATATATGGATAGTGAGTACTAATAAATTCATCAGAGGTTTTATGAAAAAAAATCTCACAGTACATCAGAAAAACATCATTAATGCACCTATCGGCCTCATGGAAGAGCTGGGTATTCAGGAGCTGACCATAAAATCGCTCACCCAACGCTTTCCTGTAACCAGATGGCGGTCGTTCGATTATAAATTCAACATTGAAAAAGGTAAAAAAAACTGATCGATTCGACAGACTTTTGATATTCAAACAATATATGTCAACTTAAAAATGATCAACAGGAGAGCGAAATGGAAATTTAGAATTTCAGACCAGAAAGCACCAATTCACAAATCTTAAATTCCAAACAAATTCCAGATTACAATACCAAAATTCTAAACAGGAACAGGAGTAGGGATGGAACTTTCACCCAAAACAAAAATCACAGAGTTGATTACCCGATACGATTTCATGCTTGATTATTTGGTGGAATTGTCCCCAAAATTTAAGCTGCTTAAGAATCCTGTTGCACGAAAAACTGTCGGGAACATTGCAACCATTTCTCAGGCAGCTTCCATTGGTGGTTTGAATGTAGATGAGATGATAAAAAAGATTTCCGCAAAAATCCAGAAGGAAACTGGTGAAGCCGTATCCTGTTCTTCGGGTGACTCAAAAATCGAACATTTTGAAGATGCAGAAGCTAGGCAGGAGGTGTTAAAAGAAATAATCAAAGACCTTCATGCCGGGGCAAAAATAGAAAGCGTTAAGAGTCGGTTTCGGGAGTTGATCAAGGACACAGATGCATCAGAAATATCAAAGATGGAAGAGGCTCTGATTGCTGAAGGCATGGCAAGCGAAGAAGTGAAAAGGCTTTGCGATGTTCATGTTCAGGTGTTTAAGGAATCCCTTGAGGAAAAAGATGCGCCTGCCGTTCCAGAAGGACATCCCGTCCACACTTTCATGCTGGAGAACCGGACATCAGAAGAGATCATGAACAAGATAGGACATATTTGTTCTTCTCTAAGTCAGGACGCATCTGATGATTTTGGTAACTTCACTCAAGAACTGCAGGAACTGGTTTCCAGCTTAATGAAAATAGACATTCACTACCTGAGAAAAGAAAACCAGCTTTTTCCATACCTGGAAAAGATTGATATCTCCGGACCTACACAGGTAATGTGGGCTTTGGATGATGACATCCGAAAAATGCTTAAGAAATCAGCATCGGACCTCTCCAATAGAGATAAAAAGGCGTTTATCGAATCCATCAATGAAGCGATCCAAACTATACGAGACATGATTTATAAGGAAGAGCATATCCTGTTTCCCCTTTCAATTGAGAAGCTCCCCGATGAAGTCTGGGAGCAAATACGTAGTGGAGAACCCGAAATCGGATATGCCTGGATCGAGCCAGCATCGACATCTATTGTAAGAACCCAAAAGGAGGAATCCTTTAAGGAAGAAGATACAATTAACCTCGACACCGGAAAACTAAGTATAGAACAAATCAATTTAATGCTAAAAAGCCTGCCAGTCGATATTTCTTTTGTCGATGAAAATGATACTGTCGCTTATTATTCTGCTACAAAAGAAAGAATCTTTCCCAGAAGCCCTGCTGTGATTGGGAGAAAGGTTCAGAATTGTCATCCACCCCAAAGCGTTCATGTTGTACAGAAAATTCTGGACGATTTCAGGTCTGGGAAAAGAGATACTGCAGAATTCTGGATTCAAATACAGGGCAAATTTATTCATATACGATATTTTGCAGTGCGAAATGATGAAGGTGTCTATAGAGGGTGCCTGGAAGTATCGCAGGATGTAACTGAAATTCGAAAGCTTGAAGGTGATAAACGGTTGTTGGACTGAGCAATCAATAGTATTTCTTTACCATTCGGGCATTTCTCAAATCACAACAGACATTTTTTGAAATAAGAAAGTCCTTGAAAACTTTAAGGTGTTTTCAAGGACTTGTTATAACAATAATATATTCGAATTTAATTCAAATATGTAATTTTTGAGCGCGTTCAGTACTTCTGCAAGAAAATTAACCCTAAATCCTGATGCCAACAGGCTGATGTCATAAAAACCACTTATTTGCACCAATTCAGTTGCGGTTTCCTCTGTGCCCACAAGGTGTCATACTTCTCAATGTTTCTACATCACTATATATAATCACATAATGGCTGTTCAGAGAAAATTGTGAAAAATTGAACAATAAATTGTTTTTCGGACTAAATTTTGTTATATTAGTGGCCTGTTTATTCAGAGGCTTTCAAATGTGTAAGATTTCGATATATAGTTTCTTGGATTATGGCAGGAAAATTACCATCGAATCGCATAGTGTCAAAGATAGCTTTCGGATGAATAAACAGAGCAAGATCAAGTGCACATACCTAAAGCACCCCCCTCTAAGCCAACACTGTTAAATTTTCCAATAGATACTGCCTATGTCTACGCCATTATTTTTAATTGCATTTCCTTTAATTATTTCTGTCATCCTTTTATTTCTAAAAAATAACGCTGCACGATTTGCTGTAGTGACAACATCCTTTTTTGTCCTTTCTGCAGCATCTATACAGCTTGCCTCAGAATATTTTAAAAGTGACATGCAATTCCTTACTGTACCCTGGGGATTTGCAGATCACGCTATAATTGCAGCAGAGATTTTACTCTCTTTATATGTGTTATTCACCGGTATACGCCATAAACAAAAGCTTGTTACGTTGTTTGTTGTGGTCCAGTTATTCCCGCTCTTGTGGTTTGAATTTAAAGGGCCTCACATTGAAATTGAGCACCCGCTTGTTGTTGATCGTTTATCAGTAGTAATGGCACTTATAATAGGTATTATCGGTGGAATTATCAGTATCTATTCGTTAGGATACATGCGGGATTTTCATGAACACATCCATAAAGAATATCGGGACAGACGTTGCTTTTTCTTTTTCATGGTTTTTGCATTTCTTGGAGCAATGTACGGAATTGTTTTTTCAAACAATCTTCGCTGGCTCTATTTCTTCTGGGAAGTAACCACGGTAAGTTCATTTCTACTTATCGGTTATAAAGGGACAACGGAATCGATAAAGAACTCTTTTTTAGCGTTGCGGCTGAACCTCCTTGGCGGTGTCGGTTTTGCAGCAGCAATTATCTATCTTCAAACCCGTGTCGGTACCCTTGAACTCGACAAAGTCATGTTTTCTCAAAATGCAACCATTCTGCTGCCTGTTGCACTGATGTGCTTTGCTGGTTTGGCGAAATCAGCACAGCTACCCTTTTCCAAATGGCTTCTTGGAGCCATGGTTGCGCCATCCCCAGTTTCGGCGTTATTGCATTCAAGCACGATGGTAAAGGCAGGCGTTTATCTGATTTTGCGATTTGCCGGAGTTCTGGAAGGAACCATTGCAGGTTTCATGATTGGACTTGTCGGTGGGGTCACCTTTTTTCTCTGCTCATGTATCGCAGTAAGCCAGCGTGACGCAAAAAAGGTCCTTGCCTATTCGACAATCGCTAATCTCGGCCTGATAGTTCTCTGTGCCGGTCTTGGTACCTATGAAGCTGTTTGGGCTGCTATTTTACTTATAATTTTCCATGCAGTTGCTAAATGCCTGCTGTTTTTGTGTGTCGGTGTTGTTGAGCACAAAATCCATAGCCGTGATATTGAAGACATGGCAGGACTTATCATTACCATGCCGAAATTATCTATTATGATGCAAATCGGAATGGCTGGTATGTTTCTGGCACCATTCGGAATGCTTATCAGTAAGTGGGCTGTTTTGCAGGCACTTGTGGATTTCAATCCGATATTGGCTGTATTTGTCATTTTCGGTTCTTCAGTTACCTTACTATACTGGGTTAAGTGGATGGGACGTCTGCTGACCGTTGTAGGTAAACAGGATGAAATAGAGGGTACTGTCCGCCGGACAGAATGGTTTTCCCTGGGAGCTCTTGCGTTTTTGACTATTGCCGTTTGCGGCTTTTTCCCTCTTGTAGCTCATTCGCTGGTAGAACCATATATTGAAGAAATCTACCACCGCACCGTTGATATGGGACATGGCAATATAGTGATCATGCTGATAATGCTGGCAATGGTTGCTTTATTCCCTTTAAGCTTTTTGAGGTATGGGAAAAGTGTAAAAGTTGTTGACGCATATCTTACCGGTGCAAATACCCCGCAAGGTATAGATTTTTATAATTCTCTTAACACACCACAACAGATGGATATGAAAAGTTACTATATGCAGGAATTTTTTAATGAAAAGAAATTATTGCTTACAGGCATTGCTGTGAGTACTATCTTAATCCTTATTTCAGTGGTATCGCCAATATGCTGAAAATATTATTTGTCATTCTGTTTGTAATTATCGCTCCACTGATTGGAGGCCTTATGGCCGGAATCGATCGTAAAATTACCGCACGTTTGCAGGGGCGGGTTGGTCCATCGATTTTCCAGCCCTTTTATGATGTACTGAAACTCTTTGAAAAAGAAACGATGGTTGTACGCCGGTCACAGAACTTTTATGTCCTTTTTTCACTTATCCTGGTCATTTTTACAACGGGGTTATTTGCCTGGGGGGCAAATCTTCTTCTTGTCATTTTTGCGCTTACTCTTTCGAGTATCTTTTTTGTTCTTGGCGGCTTTAAAGCCAGTTCTCCTTACAGTTTTATTGGCTCTCAAAGGGAACTCGTACAGATCGCTTCCTATGAACCGGCGGTGCTGCTGTCGGCCATTGGCATGTACATGATTACCAACAGTTTCAATATCATGACTATTTTTACCTGTGATAAACCCTTATATATACCGCTTGCCGGAATTCTGCTGGCATACCTGTTTATTCTACCCATTAAATTACGCAAATCTCCCTTTGATCTCTCCACTTCTCATCATGCACACCAGGAGCTTATAAAGGGAATCACCACAGAGTTTTCCGGCAGGGCACTGGCCATGATTGAAATAATTCACTGGTATGAAAGTATAATCGCACTGGGAATAATTTTTCTGTTTTTCTCATCAAACATCCTTACTGGCCTGTTTGCTGCATCAGCAGTTTATTTCCTGATGAGCATTGTTGATAACTCATTCGCTCGTGTTAAATGGCAGAAAGCATTTTCAAGTTCCTGGCTTGTAGCTTTGATTCTTGGAGTTGGTAACATTATCATTTTATCTTTTTTGTCTAAATAATTATGTTAAAGAAATCACCATGGGTAATTCATTACGATGCTTCAAGCTGTAATGGCTGCGATATTGAGGTGCTAGCCTGTTTAATGCCCAGATTTGATGCTGAGCGGCTTGGAATAATCAATGTTGGAAACCCCAAACATGCAGACATATTTCTGGTTACCGGTTCGGTAAACGAAGCTAATAAAGAGATTATTCAAAACATATACAATCAGATGCCTGACCCCAAAGTCGTTGTCGCTGTAGGTATATGTGCCTGTACCGGAGGTATTTTTGCAGAATGCTACAATGTCTCAGGCGGAGTAGATAAAATTTTGCCTGTAGATGTTTATGTTCCCGGATGCGCCGCACGTCCAGAAGCAATCATTGAAGGTGTTGCCAAAGGATTGGAAATCCTTGAAACGAAGAGAAAGAAACTTCGCAGAATGGCAAAGGGACTCGAAGAGTTGACTATTACCCAAGCTGATCCCTCTGACGCATCCGAAATCCTTTATCTGCAACATCTGGCATTTCAAAGTGAAGCTGAAATCTACAATGATTTTTCCCTCTCACCGCTGCGCCAAACAAAGGATGAAATCATAGAAGATTTCAAGAAACGGACATTCTTTAAAGCTGTCATGAATTATACAATTGTGGGTGTAGCGCGTTCCCGGATGGAAGGAAATGTCTGCTATATCGGACGTATAGCTGTTAACCCGGCGTATCAAAATATGGGAATCGGAAAAAAACTCCTTCAGGCAGTAGAAGAGCACTTCAACACTGCCGATTTTTTCCAGGTTTACACCAGTCATAAAAGCAAACGCAATATCTACATGTTTGAACGCATGGGATACACCTGGTTCAAAAAGGAAAGAGTCTCGGAAAACAGGGAACGAATATACTTTAAGAAGAAAAACATAAAGGATTGATTTATGATTAAAGAACAGAATCTGATCACGATCAATGCCGATGAATTATTGTCACAAGTAGAGAAACTTAAAAATTCTGGACATCGCCTGATACAGATTTGCTGTACAAAGATCGCAGATACCATTGAGGTTAACTACTCTTTTGATAAAAACTACTCATTCACAAATCTGCGCGTAATATTACCATCAGAAGCTCCTGGTATCGACAGTGTCAGCGCTGTTTATCTTCAGGCCCTTCTTTATGAAAACGAAATGCACGATCTCTTCGGAGTCGAGGTGAAAAATATGGCTATAGATTACAAAGGTACTTTTTACCGTACTTCAATCAAGACTCCTTTTAATCCACCGGCAGAGAAGAACTAATATGGAATGTAAAAAGCAGACAATTATTCCCTTTGGTCCTCAACATCCGGTACTTCCCGAACCGATTCATCTTGATCTTGTATTAGAGGATGAAAAGGTGGTTGAAGCTATTCCATCGATCGGATTCATTCATCGCGGCCTGGAAAAACTTGTTGAGAAAAAGGATTTTATCGAATATGTTTACGTTGCGGAGAGAATCTGCGGTATCTGCAGCTTTATTCATGGCATGACATACTGTATTGCCATTGAAGAGATCATGAAGATTGATGTTCCTCAGCGGGCCCACTTTTTAAGAGTAATCTGGAGTGAACTGTCACGTATACACAGTCACCTGCTATGGCTTGGCCTGATGGCAGATGCTTTCGGTTTTGAATCTTTGTTCATGCAAAGCTGGCGTATTCGTGAAAGAATCCTTGATATCATAGAAGAAACTACCGGTGGCCGGGTAATTTTCGGCTCTTCTAAGGTCGGTGGAGTCAGACGTGATATTTCCAAAGAAAAAATGAAGGAAATAGTAGAGCGGCTTAAAGGGTATGAGAAAGAGATTAAAGAACTTACAAATGTATTTATAAAAGATGCCTCAGTTAAGCACCGTCTCTGCGGCGTTGGTATCGTTTCAAAAGAGGATGCATACGCTTTAGGAGCAGTAGGTCCAACAGCCCGTGGCAGCGGAATAGTATCCGATATGAGAAAGCTTGGCTATGCCGCATATAATGAGATCGATTTTGAACCCATTGTAGAAAGTGCCGGTGACAGTTATGCACGCTGCATGGTTCGAATAAAAGAGATCTTTCAGTCAATCGATATTATCGCACAGGCTACAGAAAAATTGGTTGATGGTCCGATTGACGTTAAAGTAAGCGGAACTCCCAATGGGGAATTTTTCGCCCGCTCAGAGCAACCGCGCGGTGAGGCTGTCTATTATATCAAGGCTAATGGAACTAAATTTCTGGATCGTGTTCGTGTTCGTACACCAACATTTGCAAACATCGCACCACTTCTTAAAATATTACCGGGGGCAAGCCTGGCCGATGTACCGGTGTTGGTCTTAACTATCGATCCTTGTATCAGTTGTACAGAAAGATAATCATGCACTTTTTTGTAATGTTAAAGACGCTTGTTAAAAATCTTTTTTCAAAGCCAGTCACAGAAAGGTTTCCATTCGGACCACGTGAGTTTCCAGCAGGTTCGCGAGGTCAGGTTGTAATTGACACTTCTGCATGTATCTTCTGCGGCCTTTGCCAGCGCAAATGCCCTGCAAACGCAATAAAAGTGGTACGAGCTGAAAAGACCTGGTCCATAAAACGAATGCAATGCATCTCCTGTGGGGCCTGTGTTGATGCCTGCCCTAAAGATTCACTAAAACTGGACTCTAAATATTTCACCCCGGATGTAACCAAAAGGGAGGATACCTACAATGCATGAGCATCATGCGGTTCAAAATCTTGTTAATCAGGCTGTTGAAAAAGCAGAGTCTAAAAAAGTCGTTAAAGTCTGTTTCGGCCTTGGTGAACTGGTAGGATTTGATGATGAATCTATCGGCCTCTATTTCGATCAAATGAAATCCGGAACTCTGCTTGAAGGTGCCACACTTGAAATCAAGCATTACCTGCCAAAACTTCAATGTAAAGATTGTTCTTTAATCTTTGAAGACCCTGATCGAAAATTTATATGTCCATCCTGCTCAAGTACATCACTATCTCTTAAAAGTGGTAAAGAGTTCTTTCTCGAAAGTATCGAGACGGAATAAAGAACCGTTTCCTATCGTGATGTAAGGCTCCACCATGTGTTATGCTCTCCCTGGCAGAATTAAATCTATTAAAGACACGCATGTCGTTATCGAATACTATGGTGAAGAGAAAAAAGCAATAAATGAGCTCAGAAATCTTGAAATTGGTGATTTCGTCTATGCGCAGGGTGGCTTTGTTATCGAGAAAATCACACCGGTTGAAGCTAACAATATCCTTGAGACGTGGAGAGATCTGTTTTTTGAGCTGAAAAAGATCGATGCATCCACTGTCTCGATCAACTTCAGTGAATTTCCCGACTCACACAAAAAATCAATCCTTCAGTCTGCACTTGAAGGTACTGCAATCCCCGACTCCGAAATCCTTGAACTGCTGAATATGTCAGGTGAACATAATGTGGAACTGCTTTGTCAGACCGCAAACCACCTTCGGCAGAGATATCATGACAACTCCTGTTGTGTCCATGGAATAATAGAACTCTCGAACATTTGTAAAAACAACTGTGCTTATTGTGGGATATCGACACACAATACCTCAATCACAAGGTATCGTATGGATATGGACGAAATCATGGCTGCTGTAAAGCAGGCATCTGTCGATTACGGGTTCAAATCTCTGGTGATGCAAAGTGGTGAAGGAGCTTATTCCATTGAAGAGCTTGTCGATATTGTAAAAACAATCAAAGAACATTATCCGTCTCTTATCTGTATAAGCTTCGGTGAGCTGGGCACTGAAGGGTTGAAAGCATTATACGATGCCGGAGCCCGTGCTATCCTGATGCGTTTCGAGACATCCAATCCGGATCTTTATAAAAAAGTCTGTCAGGGTCGAAGTCTCGAAAAAAGGATCAACGAAATTCGCGAAGCATACAGGCTTGGGTATCTTGTGACAACTGGCAGTCTTATCGGTATTCCAGGACAGAGAGCTGAAGATATCCTCAACGATATTAAACTCGCATCAGAGCTTCATGCAGAAATGATGAGCTTTGGACCTTTCATCTCTCATCCGGAAACACCACTGCGGCAGATACCATCAGTTGATGAAGAAACGATGCTCAAAGTCATTTCAGTTGCCAGAATTATTGCCCATCACGATGCAAAAGTTCTTGTCACAACCGCATTCGAAACTATCAGTGCTAATGCCCGCATCAAAGGTCTTAAGGCTGGGGCAAGTTCGGTTATGCTCAACGCAACTCCCATGTCATATCGTAAATTCTATTCGCTTTATCCCAACCGTGCACATGACAATGAGACAATACAGCAACAGATTGACGATACCATCAAGTTTTTAATGACTCTTGGTCGAGCTCCTACTGACTTATCTGTTAAATAAATACAGTTATAGTCCCTATAACGGCCACTTTGGAGATTTTTTCAACCTTTTTGTTGTCCAGCGAAGCCCGGTTTCGATACTAATATTAAAATTACGAATCAGAAGCGACTCATCTTTTGACTCATTGGTCAAACCGGCATCGACTTTTAAAGCTATTAAAAGATCCAGTTTGCGCAATTGAATCTCACCTCCGAATGCTCCACCTACCCCGATACTCATGGACGGTAAAAGGAGCGATCATTAATTTCTTTTAACAATACATTGTTTTTGAATCTGGCACTGGCTAGAAATGCAAGCGAGGCCACCCGAAATTGTAAATCCACCACTGTTGAGCGGCAGCATCAGTTTGGTATCAACAGGGATATTGATGTAAACCATATGTAATGATACATCAACTCCGGAACTTGAAAGGGATTGGCCGAAAAAGTTTTGTACTGTTGCAGTCTCCCGTCTGGCTCCACTGAAGGCAAGTCCAATACCACCATTGATTGATAATACCCGGTTAAAGGACTGTTCCCACCCGATAACCACTGAAGGACGCAAAAACATTAATAGCAATCTTCAGGAGAGTATGCAGTAATTATGATAGACATAATTTTCAAACTTTTACACACATTTAATGCTTATAATACACTCAGGCTTATTCTCTTTAACTATACAATAATTATTTACCATTAATCAAAACTGTGCTGAATATCGGTATTTGTCTGCCAGTTTAAAACCTAAAGCGTGTGCGACAGCAGTTATTTCTTTGACTTGTGAGGCAGAGATATCTCCAAAAGAATAATTTTCTTTAATCCCAAGAATACCCATAACAATTGTCTCAGTTAAACACCCATATGCAAATCCATCTTCAACATTCATGAAACCTGCATTAAGGATCTGGTTATTTGGTAACTTAGCCAACCCGCCGCACATTACCTCTATATCACTTCTCTTGTATAGTTCGGCCTTGCAGTTTGGTGGGACACCTATGTCACAAACTACGCTTCCAGCCTCAACAAATTCGTTTCCAATAAAAGGTATAGCTGCATTTGCACAACAGGCAATCAATTTTGTTTTCTTAATATCTTCGAGATTATCTGAGATAAAAATGAATGGATCTTCATTGTATTTTTCAAGAATTATGTTGCCCAAAACTGTACCCCGCATACTAATAACACTGGTATTTTCAATCAGTTTCCTTACTCCAGAGATCTGGGCAATCTCAGACACAATTCCGGAGATTTGATTATCTGATTCTATGTTGATTATTGATTTGGCAATTTCGTCATAAATTTTTTGTCGTGCTCTAATCAGCCGTTTTAAAGAACCGGACTTCTTACTTCCAATTAAATAAACTTTTTTAACTTTTTCTGCAAGCAGTGCACCATATACCTGACCAATATTACCTGCCCCACCAATAACTGCAGCATCAGCATTTTCTATGTCTAGACCACATTTTTGTGCACCTAAAAGCATTGCACCAAATCCTAATCCGGTAGTCAGAGCATTTCCAGATGTAACGGCAATTCCATCTACAATTTCCAGTGCACGGCAATTATTAGCCGCTATTGAAGAAAACCCTCCGAACCCAATTACAGAACATCCGTCTTTCTTTGCAATACTAACATTGTCACTTAAAAAACTCTGCAATTCATGTAAACGTGAACCATTTATGTCATCTATCAGTTGTTTAGCAGTTCTGTTTATTATATAAAATCTTACCTCTACTTCAACCCCTTGCTTAGATTTAATTTTTAATGGTATCCCTGGAGCATTTACAGAGTAAACAGATCTTCGATTGTACATCTCCCAGCGTTCCTCAGAACTGAGTCGTTGTAGTTCTGGAGCAACTCTTTCCAACTCATCAACACCAATTGCGTGTGCCACAAAACGCCAGTGGATCGATTTCCCGTATTCCACCCTCACCCTGAATAGGTTCTGCAATAACAGCAGTATACAAAGGAAATTGCTTTCTCTCAAGAGAGATCACACCATTATTGATTCTAAAATCGTAAAGGGTTTCGGAAAGGTTTGATATAATTGTTTCAATTTCAAATAAATTTTCCGGGTCAATAAATATTGCATTTATACCCAAATACATGAAAGCTTTACGATATAATCCGTTATGTGTTAGCTGACAAGCGCCTATAGACTTGCCATGAAAGCCCTGTTTTAACGCAAATATGATCGGCCTTGCTTGTAAAGCTTTGGCATTAAGCCTTGTGAGATACCCATGAAACTGCTCAATCGTGAGATTTTCATCAAATATCTGTTCTCTAAGTTCTGTATCTGAAAATATGCTACCAGGAATTTTAATCTCTGGCTGATCATCTCTCTTTGTTAACTGCAGTAACCTTTGCTCAAGAGATTTCTGCATATCCTGTATCTTTAAAACTCTTTTAAATTCGCAATGTTTTATCGCGAGATCTACAGCTTCGGTACCAGAATTTGCAAATCTGACAATTACATCAATTCCTGTTATATCTTTGCATATTGTGGCCATAGTTTCAGCCAATTCTGCAGTGTACTTTTTTGCGGAAAACTGAACATGTATCGGTTTTCTATCCTGAAAAAAACGACAAGCTTCTTCAATAATCTCAGGATTATTATGGCCAAACATGAGTGAACCATATCCACACGTCAGATCTATTACTTTCTTTTCTTCCACAATGCTGTTAAAACCTGTCATTATATGATTTTCAGCTCTTTCGAAAAGAGTTTCTGCTCCCAGCGAATATAGTATTTCTGAAACCAATGGATTCACGAATGCCCCATATTTATTTAATACATCACTCATCTATGCACTCCTTATTGCAAATTCAGATTGAGTATCGATGGCCTGAGCCGTTATCAGGTTACATCATTATTTGACAAAACATCAATCAGATTTTTCAGTTACCATTTATCTTTTTATTTGCGACGGAAATCTTATTTTTTTTCATCAACTCCATTGCTCTTTTCTGAAAGTGTTCATCGCAGTTTTCATTTTGAAGGAGATAATACAGGTCAGCACTTGCGACTTCGCTTTTTTTGAAAAGAGAAGGTAATTCCAGATAGTAACTAGCCCTGATTAATCTTAAAGTGCAATTGCGTTCGTTTCTGTCTATAACACTGTCAATTATTTGTACAGACTGGTTAACAAGTTTCAGTTTTGTCATAGCTTCTTTTGCATCACGGGCTTTGATACCCATTATTGCTGCCATGTATGCCAATGGTTCCGGATTAGTAGGATCTGCAGCAGTTGAACGTTTAAACCATTCCTCAGATTGATATTCGAGGCCTGCCAGAAAGAAAACTTCACCTATATTACAAAGGATTTTTGCTGAATCACCTGTATTCAAACACTTTTTCAATGAATCGATTTTTTGTAAATTTTCATCAGAGAGTTCCGGACTCACTGCAGTTTCTTTATTTGAAATATTATAAGCTATTACAATTAAAACAGACAGCATTATTATCAGAAATGATGGAATAACTTTTAATTTAAACTGATATCTCTTTAAATCTTTTTTTGTTTCTTGCAATTTGCATCTTTTTTCGATGTATAAACCTATCAAAAAAGAACCAGCAACCGCAAGTATTGCCGGAAGATAATAAGCTGCTGCATTGGGGAAAAGAAAGTAGGATAACACTGATGCAACCATATATATAATGCTTATTAGAGAATTTAATACCTTTGCAGTAAAAAGATATGATTTATCGGTAAACAGCAATCCTTCCACCAGATATGCCACAGCGTATCCGGCATAAAAAAATGTCCCGGTAAATGGAAATACTGCTTCGGCACCTGATTTTAACGCAAATATGTCAAATGTAATTAAAGCAATTGATGCGCCTGCATACCCTACACTAAAAAAGCCTTTAAAAAGGTACAAACCCAAAAGAGGTACTACAATAAGCGTTGCTGCAACGGCAGCTATCTCTACAGGTAATTTGCTGAATAGCGACGAATATCCCAATAAAATTAATAGAAATGGTACTGCTATCCCGGTTTGCCTTTTCATCTGGAATTTTCCCCCGATTGCTGTTTGTATCAGAAAAAGTATCTGATACCACCAAATAATCTGTTTTTTAACGGATGATGGTACAATAAAGTGTTTTTTTGGAATGGTTTTTTAAAATCGTATCTAATGTCTAAAGCTATATCATCACCGATTTTCAGTTCAGTTTCAATATTGCACAATAATCCGTTATGAGGCCCAATGAAGATAACATTTCCGGCCCATTGTAGATTATTATTATTTACTGTCGCTATGCGTATCATAATTCTATGTTGATATGCATCAATGAAATCTATGTTTTTATCTATCCAATCTAACATCTGCAAAAACATTGGATACCTGTGGTTATCCTGGCCTATCATTTCAATATTATTTAAAAGCAATTTATATTTATCATGTTCATCTTTCTGAAGAGCATTTTGATTGAAAACATATTCCAGAGAAAGTCTGGCCGGTCCTGAATATTTTAAAAGAAAATCATAATGAACACCAGTCGAAATGTTCCAAATTAAGCTTTTAGGAACATTTTCATTAATTTGATACATATAATTATCATCATAAAAATATGGCCCCAGTTCTGCACTTTCGCTGGAAATTATAGTTAACCCTTTTATCGAAGTTCCTTTGTGCATTGCTCCTTCCAGAAAAATCTGGAAGGGCCCATTTATAAATTCTGATGAAAATTCCAGATGAGGAACCGTATCCCAGTAAATACCGATTTCATTATAGAGTATTTCGAATAAATTAAAATTGATTGATGTTTCAAGGGCATTTATTTGTTTTGGAACAAAGATAGAATATATTGATGATAGCTTCATTTTCGGAAAATATCTGATATTTCCAGAAATCCCATTATCGAAAAAAAAGGCCAGATCTGCACATAAAGGATTTGTTTTTTTATATTCAAGCTCGTTTATATCATACTTCCAACCAATAATTGGATTTAAAAAAGTTGGATGAGCAGATAGACCAGTTCCTGATTCCATTTTTATCCGCCCCAAACGTAGCACTGTCAAAAATTTTTCCATTGATGTAAACGATAAATAATATTCATTAAACTTGTTGACTGGATATAAATTCTTCCTGTCTATATTCATTCTGAAACCGAGATGTGCCGATAGTTTAGCTTCAGCTTCTAAATTATGATTGCTGCTTTTCAGCTTGTAACGCAGTGCATGGTTTGTATATGATATAAAGGCAGCTTCTGCAGTTGAGGTGTCAAATATTCTGCTATAATAATCAGCAGTATTATCATCGCTTAACTCGAAACCATTGTACCAGTCGGTTTTTTGTTCATATGTTGCATTAATTTTTTTTTTCTGACTATTTTCTCTTTCAGTTACTGCAGATACCGGAGATGAATCATTTTCAGAAAAACCAAAATCCGAGGTCTGTGGGTATACTATATACACCATCACCAAAAGAAGTTGTATTGCATAATATAAAGGCGATACTGAGATTTCCAGTTTTTTGTGTCTTACATCCATTAGAATTAATTCATCCGTTAATTTCCTGATTCTTCCTGGTACTTTTTATAATATGACAGTGCCTGAATATTAAAAAGCTATTTTGCTGAGATAATTTTTGTTGAAATATGAATCTGGAAGTGATTCCGATTTGTATTCAGAAAAATTTATTTTAGTAATTTTTGTCGTGTTGATATTGTCGATGATTATAATTTCAGAGACAACCTTTTTTTTCTCGAATAAACCATCAAGCTTGTAGTAGGCTGTTTTCAATGGTTTTCCTGAAGCCGTCATAAATTCCGCTTTTTTAGGAAGATGAGTTCTGGCGTCTGCCTCAAGAATAATTTTTTTGTATAAAGCACTGTTTGTATTGGCCACCAAATCAATAGCCACAGAGGTGTCTTTTTGCAATATCTTGCCATCGTATTTACCTGAAAGATCAACGTCTATAATGTCTCCCACTGCTACATCTCCCATTAATCGCTGAGACATTGTAATAGGGATCGGACGTGTTGTTTTCTTTGTCTGAATCCACATTTTCTTATCCTTTGAAAGGATCAGATTATCCCGCTGATTAGGTGGAGAGAGATATCTCACAAGATAACACCTCTCATTATCAGTCCAGTTTATCCATACAATGTATTCACTTGAAGACTGCAGTTTGTCTTCCCTATAAAACTCAATAGTGAATTTTGATGAATAGTCATGCAGTGCACCTCTGCACTCATCAACTCTATGAAGAATCTCCTTTATGAGTAACTGTTCACTATCCTGTTTCTGGTTGTTTTGAACAACAGTATCATTTTCGCCATCTGCACTGGTCACGATAAACGTAATCGAAGCTATGAGTAAAATTATTGTTTTTATCATATCATCCTCTTCTCAAAGATTGTACTATTTGCAATCGGCAACCGCGTACTGCCGGATAAATCGAAGACATTATCATTGTGCTTACAATGAATTCAAAAACCTGGATTATGAAAAAAGGTTGTTCAAGAACCATGAGTTTAATAACATATCCTCTGGAAGAACCCGGTGGTGGTGCGGTTTCTATGCCAAAAATATTGAAAATACTTATAAGACCGATAGAGATTATTACGGATAGAATTGCACTTGAATAACCAAGAAGTATTGACTCAATCAGAAAATTCCTCAGAATAGCCCATTTTTTACTTCCAAATGAACGAAGCAGTGCTATTTCGTAAGTTCTCTGCATTATCATTATCAACAAAATACTTGTAATAAAAATTACAGAAAAGATCATTATCACTGCCGAAAAAAAACGGAATATGCTTGTATATAGTCTTTTAACAGACTGGTAATAAACAGCCAGCTCATCCCAGGTTTTATATTCAAGTGAAAGCCCTTCCTGCTCTGCTTTCTTTCTGAAATGACTGAAAACAGTATCGAGATCAGATGTCTTTTCAAGTAAAACGATAATTTTATCGACAATCGTATCACCAAACATTTCCCAGGCACTTTCAATAGGTATCTTAAGTGCTACATCATCGTAATCTTTTGAAAATGATTCTGTAATCCCTTTTACTTCCAGGTCAAGGGAAGTCATTCCTGCATCAGGGCTGTTAGTTAATAGTGATAACCAGTCTCCGTTTTTTGCATCCAGAGCCTGTGCCATTCCTTTACCGAGCAGAGCTACTCCCTTGTCCCCACTCACAAATCTGTTTCCACTGTCCATCACCTCACCAAATGCAGACAATTTACGGTCAGCTTCAGGAACAACAGCACGCGCAATAAATGTGGTTGAATGATCGCCGTTTGATAACACTCCGGTAAAGTTAAGTTCTGGTGCCAGAATTGATATCTTTTTAGAAAGGAACTCGTCCCCGGCCACCATTTTTCCAAATATGGCAAGGTTTGATAACTTATATCCCCAAGGCTCTTTTACCTTATTGGCTTCAAACCCTTTTGCGAATATCTGAAAATGCCCCGTTTCACTTCGGATAGTACTCTCAGAAAGCCCCCAGAAGGAATGAAAAAAATATCCACCCATAACCATAAGAGCCAATGTACAGACAAATACAGTCAGCGAAAGTACAAGCGATAATTGCCATCTTCGTATTATACTTAAAAAAGCAATTTTCACTACATCAAAACGTTTGATACTTGTAACAAGCAAGAATAGCAGACTTACTGAAACAATAATATGCAATAATACGGTAGTATAATTGTTAAACATTTCAATTACCTTATTTTAATCTTTTTAATGCATCGGTCACCATCAACTTAGAGTTGTCACTAAGTGATTCCCGACTAAGTGATGTAAGTGAGTCTATAGCCTCTTGTTTCTTCTTGAATACATCTGGAAGGCTTGCAAGTGTCATAGCATAATACATTCTGAGAGCAATATCAGATGGATAGTTTTTTAAAGCTTTCTGCATTATTTCCAGACCTTCCTCAACACATTCAACTGCTTTAATAACGTCTTTCTTTTCATAGATATCGCCCATTTTTGCTCTGTAGGCACCAGTAAGTCCGGTTATTTCAAGACTATCCCATTTACTACTTAACTTATTAAGTAACAGAAATTCTTTTTCTGCTTCTTCGGTATTATTTGGCGGATTCTCCAGAATAAATTTTGCCAACTCTAAAGCATTGGCATAGCTTTCCTCTTGTTGGTAATTTTGATGCAACTGCTTTTTTGTCATCTCGATTTTTTTTCTGTCATTTGAACAGGAAATAATAAAAATCAGCAAAAATATACCGTAAAATACAGATACTTTATTCATTGTATAATTCTCCCATCTTTAATCCTGATTATCGAATTGGAAAAAAAATCGATAACAGTTATG
>Ga0209723_1000265_pt1 | contig 102608 bp, 89 predicted proteins | sample BiotimSIPDNA_2_FD_185750 | JGI IMG/M metagenome (GOLD analysis project Ga0209723, IMG submission 185750) | Anaerobic biogas reactor microbial communites from Washington, USA - Biogas_R2 time_0 SIP DNA (SPAdes) (version 2) | ecosystem: Engineered > Bioreactor > Anaerobic > Unclassified | place... | reverse complement strand
CTCTTTCTTTTCCATGCCGAACAGCGTCGCGTGGTGCTTCACGAAAAGCTGCGCTTCCTGAAACGTCCCCGGATCGAACAAAACATCCAGGCGCTCCCGGGCCGTAAGCTTCCCGCCGTCGCGCTGCCGGGCCACCGCCTTGGCCCCGCCCATCTGCCGCAGTTTCTCCACACGCACTGCAAAATCCCGAATCTTGTCCTCGGTCGAGGACTGCTTTACTTCGTCAGTCATGTTGATATCTCCTTTGCCTTTTGCGTTTTTATCTTGACCAGGCCTGGGGCGTAAGCTACTATCGCGCCGGATTTAGCCGGCCGCAAAACCGTCTCCGGCCAAGTGGCAATTGTTCCGGCATTTAACCTTTTTGATAAAAACTGACAAGTCCGATTTGCAGCCATGCGCACCATCAAATTGATTTTGGAATACGACGGCACGGCTTACTGCGGCTGGCAGAGGCAGGTAAACGGCCTCTCCATTCAGCAGGTCCTCGAAGAAGCCCTCGAACGCATTTTATGCGAAAAAGTATCGGTCATCGCCTCGGGACGCACCGACGCCGGCGTGCACGCGCTCGCTCAGGTGGCAAGCTTCCGGACGAAAAGCGCGCTTGCCGCCAATAAAATCTTTCTGGGCGCAAACAGCGTTCTGCCCCCGGACATCGTCGTCAAAAGCGCCGCGGACGCGCAGCCGCATTTTAACGCGCTCAAAGACGCCCGGGGAAAGGTCTATGTGTACCGGATTCAAAACACGCGCCTGCGCCCCGTCCTGGGACGCATGTACGTCTGGCACGTACGCTATCCTCTTTCTCTGGACTGCATGCGCGGGGCCGCCTCTCATCTGCAGGGCACGCATGATTTTTCCTGCTTCTGCGCGACGGGCTGCGACATCCAGGACCGCGTCCGAACGCTTGGCGCCATCGCCATCGACGAGCGCGATAACGGACTTCTGGAAATTACGGTTGAATCCGGCGGCTTTTTGCGGCATATGGTGCGCAACATCGTCGGCACGCTGGTTGACGTGGGACGGGGCAAGATTTCCCCGGAGGACCTGCCGGAAATGCTCGCTTCGCGCGACAGGATGAAGGCGGGAACGGCCGCGCCGGCCTGCGGTCTCTTCTTAAAGGAGGTTAAATACTGAAACACCATGAAAGTACTGCTTTTGGGACATAAAGGCATGCTGGGCTGCGATCTCGCGGCGCAGTTTCGCTACCGTCATGAAGTCATCGGCATGGACAAAGGGGAAATCGACATCACCCGCGCCTCCGAGTGCCGCGGAGCAATCGATGAGGTCCGTCCGGAGCTGGTCATCAACGCGGCCGCCTTCACCAACGTGGACGGCTGTGAAACCGCCAGGGAAGAATGCTTCGCGGTCAACGCCGAAGCGGTAAAAAACATTGCGACAGCCTGCAGCGATCGAAGCATCCCCCTCGTCCATTACAGCACGGACTACGTTTTCGACGGCAATGCCGCCCGGCCCTACCTGGAAGACGATGCCTGCAATCCCATCAACACCTACGGCGCCTCAAAGCTGACCGGCGAACATTACCTGCGCCGGCTCACGGACAATTATCTCCTCATTCGCACCGCCTGGCTGTATGGAGCCAACGGCAGGAGTTTCGTGCAGTCCATTCTGGAGTGCGCCCGGGCAACGGGAAAGCTTTCGGTCGTCGACGATCAGATCGGGTCGCCCACCTGCTCGCGCGATCTCGCGGCGGCCACCGAGCTGCTGGTCGATAAAAACGCCCGCGGTATTTTTCACGTGACCAACCGGGGATCGTGCACCTGGTTTGACTTTGCGCGAAAAATTCTTCAGGAAGCGCATCTGGAAAAGGTGGAACTGCTGCCGATCAAAACCGGCGACCTGGCGCGGGCGGCCAAACGCCCGGCCTACAGCGTGATGAGCGGACAGAAGTTCGTGGCCACGACCGGCAAAACCATGCAGCCCTGGCAGCTCGCCTTTTCCGACTACTACCGTTACATCACCAGCCGCACCTGCTGCGCGGACGTGTGCCGGTGATGAGTGGATGGTGAATGGTGAATGGTGGATGGTGGATGGTGGATAGCTCATAGCTCATGGCTCATGGCTCATAGTTAACGGCTGATCGATGTGGGGCGGGATTTTAGAACCGTTGGATCTGGCGGACCTGAAGGTCCGCCCTGCATTTTATTCCGGAAAACGATAGCTTTTGTCGCGAAACAATTTCAGGCAGGCATCGACGGCATCCGCATCATACAGCGTTCCCCTGTGGTTCTCGATTTCCGCCAACGCCTTTTCCAAACCGAGCGCCGGACGGTAAGGGCGGTACGACGCCATCGCTTCCACCACGTCGGCAACGGCCATGATCCGGGCCTCCGGAAGAATCGCCTCTCCCGCAAGCCCCCGGGGATAGCCCGACCCGTCCATCCGTTCGTGATGCTGATACACGATTTCCGCCAGCGGCCAGGGAGATTCCACGTTTTTCAACAATGTATATCCCAGACCGGAATGTTCCTTGATCAGAGAATATTCCAGAGGGGTCAGCGGCGTGGGCTTGGCCAGGATCTCGGTGGGAACCGCGATCTTCCCGATGTCATGAACGACGCCCGCCATCCGGATGCCGTCAATGGTCTCCTGAGACAGCCCCATCTCCGTGGCGATGCTGCGGGCCAGATCCGCCACCCGCCGCTGATGGCCGGCCGTGTAGGGATCCTTCACCTCCACGGCCGCCGTCATGGCCTGGATCGTCGCGCCCACCGCCCGGCGCAGACTGGCCAGCGTACGCTCGAGACTTTCTCCGGCTTCCTTGCGCGCGGTAATGTCCGTAATGAAACCATGCCAGATGATGCCGCCGTCGGGCAGCTTTTCGGGGGTTGACTGGCCGAACATCCAGCGGACCGGCCCGCCGGACAGCGGTTGCACGCGGTATTCGCACTGCCAAAGCGTCATTTCCCGGGCGGAGTCTTCTATGGACGCGATGACCGGCGCGATATCTTCGGGCAGGATGGCGCGGCGAATCGCATCAATATCGGCGCGGACGTCCTCCGGCGCGCAGCCGAAAATGTCGCGGATGGATTCCGAAGTGAACGGCACGCAGTAGGTTCCGTCGGGCCTGCGGAGGAACTGGTAAATCATCCCCGGCACATGATCGGAAAGTTTCCGGAAGCGCACGTCCCGTTCTTTCAGGGCCTCCTCGATCTGCTTGCGGGCGGAAACGTCATGGACGATCGAATGCAGAAGATCTTTGCCGTGGACGGCGATTCGCGAGCTGAACACCTCCACCTCGCGGATGGAACCGTCGGCCCGGCGGTGGCGAAATTCAAAATATGTCCGCTGTGAGGTCCTGACGTTTTCCATTTCCCGGCGCACCTCTTCCGGCGGCAGGATGTTGACGTCCCACACGTTCATCTTCCGGAGCTCTTCGCGCGTCCAGCCGTAATAATCCTGCGCCGCCTGATTTCCATCGACAATCCGTCCCGTGTCGGGATCGATCATGAGTTTGACGGCCGAATGGTCCTCAAACAATTTTCTGTAGAGCGTTTCGCTTTCTTCAAGCGCTTTTTCCGCGGCGAGGCGGTCTTTAAAGATGGAGGCGATGGAAGCGATGCCGACCGCCAAAATAAGGGAAATGACGGCGCTCAGCGCCACGTCCAGAACGTCCGGCTGATAGTCGGCGTCTCCGGAAAGCAAACGGACAATGGAAATGCCGCGGCGGAAAGCCATGAGCAGAACCGCGCCGGCAATCAGACTCCAGGCGGCGCGCCGGCGCGTCAGAGGGATGAGGCGAAACGCCAGGACGGCCGCCAGCATCTGCAGGAGCATCGAAAGAATCAGCAGAGAAATGATCATGAGGCGGGCGCCATCCTTTCAGTTTTCCGGACTCTTTATAGCACTCTTGCAACGGCTTTCCAAAAGCTTTTCATCCGGTGTTCTTCCGCCGGTTGAGTTCCGTCTGGTAGGCGGCGATCAGGTCGTCGTGGCGCAAGACGCCCAGCACCAGGTTTCCGTCGTCGGGGCTCACCACCAGGAGTTCTTCCGCGTTCGTTTTCATGAACTTCATGAACGCGTCGTAGAAATTATCCTCCGGCGTCACGGTCTGGACGGAGCTCATCATGTCTTCGGCAATAATCAGATCCTCCAGCCCCTCCTCGAAGACAATGGTTCGCGCCTGGTCCCAGTTGACGGCGCCGATCAGCGTGTCGTTCTCGTCGTAAACCGGAAAACATTCGACGTTGGACGCGGAGAAGATTTTCTTGAGCTGGCCGTAGGACGTGGTTTTGCGCACCGGCGTGACCTTTTCCGGCGTGTAAAAATCCTTCACCCGGGTTTCGGCAAAAAGGTTCACCGTGAAATCCGCCGTGTGCGCGGGCGAATCGCGTTTGCTTTCGACCTGTTTGCGGTAGATGGAGCGTTTGCGCGTGAAGAGAATCGCGATGATCGACACCAGCATGAGCGGCGCGATCAGTCCGTAGCCCTGCGTCATCTCCGAGCACATGAGCATCGTGCCGATGGGCGCGCTCGCCACACCCGCGAAAAACGACGCCATCCCCACAACAACAAACGCTTCGGGCTGGACGACAATCTGCGGGAAAAAATGATGCGCGGCAAATCCCACCGTGCCGCCGATCATCCCGCCGATAAACAGCGTGGGACCGAAGACGCCGCCGGAGCCGCCCGACGAAATCGTAAAGCTGGTGGCGACGATCTTGGCCAGCGCAATGCCGATCATCAGGCCGATGCCGAGCTTGCCCAGAATCGCCAGCTGAATCCAGCCCCAGCCGTCGCCGTACACTTGCGGATAGACAAGACCGATTCCTCCCACCACCAGTCCGCCCAGGGCGGGCTTGACATAGCGGGGAACTTTCAGGGGCAGAAAAATGCGTTCGCGGACGGCGTGAAAGACTTTAATAAAAAAAATGCCGGCGGGAACGCACAAAATACCGAGCAGAACATAAAAGACCAGTTCGCGGGGATCGGTAAACACGTAGCCGGGAAAAAAGAAAATCGGCGCATTGCCGAAAAAATGGGTAAAAACAATGTAGGCGGTAATCGAACTCACCACCGTAGGAATGAGCGCTTCCGTTTCCATATCTTCCTTGTAGAGGATTTCAATGGCGGTGAGCGCTCCGCCCAGGGGCGCGCGGAAGATGGCGGAAAGCCCTCCGCCGCAGCCGGCCAAAAGCAAAATTCGCCGTTCGCGGTCGCTCAGGTTCAGGAGGCGTCCGATGGCCGAGCCGATGCCCGCGCCGATCTGCGCGATAGGGCCCTGGCGTCCGGCGGAGCCGCCGGTGGCAAGAATAGCGAGCGAGGCCAGCCCCTTGACCAGCGTGACGCGCGCCGGAATGCGGCCCTTCCCGTTGTGAAAGGCGTCAATCATCAGGTCCGTGCCGTGGCCTTCCGTCTCGGGCGCAAACCGGTAGACGATCCAGCCGCACAAAAGGCCGCCCGCAGCCGGCAGCAGGAAAAAAATCCAGGCGCGGAAGTCGAGCGCCGCCCCCGCCCATTCGAACAGGTGATCGCCCGCGGCTTCGGGCATGGCGTAGCCCGCGAGCAGAGGAAAGCAGAGGTGGCGGCCGGCCTGAAGCAGATAATAAAAGGCGGACGCCCCGAGCCCCGAAACAATGCCGACCAAAAGCCCGAACACCAGCCAGCGCGCAATGTTTTCCAGAAAAAAGCTCCGCAGCCGCCGGACCATCTGTTGAATTTTAAGCGCCATGCCCTTTGCACCCGCCCCGCTTGCATTGTCCCGTCGCGTCGAAATGAAAAAAATGTTTAACCCGATTTACCGGGGGATGCAAATCAAAAGTGAAAAAAGCCGTTTACGGGCCGCGATTTTTTTCAAAATGAATTCTTTTGCGACCTGTGCTATAAGAAAATCAATGGTTTCCGGGAATAGAGGTGCTGCCATGCCAAGTCCGATCAGACGCGTAGCCATCTGCCTGCTTCTTCCGGCGGTTCTTTCGCTGGGAAGCTGCCTGGTCTCCACGCCTTCCACGCTCATCACGCCGGAAATCCGCTCTCTGTACGAAGGAGATTACCAGGTCGATCCCTACATGAAGAAGCACATGCCGCTTTCGGTCGCCGTTTTGCCTTTTGTCGATTTATCCGGCAGCAAGGAAGGGGCCAGAGCCATGCGGCTGGGGTTTTACAACCATTTCAGTTCCCTCCCTTTTAAAGACATGGAGCTCCATAAAATCGATGAGCTGCTGGAACGGGCGGGGCTTGCCGATCCGGAGCTTCTCCGCAAAACGCCTCCGGAAAAGCTGGGCGCCCTTCTCGGCGTCGATGCCGTGATCTTCGGCGAGGTCTCCGACTTCGACAAGTATTTTCTGGTGATGTACTCGCAGGTGGCCGTCGGCGCAGAGGTCAAAATGTACGACACAAAGACCGGCCATCTTCTCTGGAGCGGCAAACACAAGGTGCGCAAACATGAGGGCGGTGTTTCCACCAATCCGGTCGGCATCGTCGCCACGGTCATCGTCGCGGCGCTCAACATGCGCGATATCCAGCTTTTGCGCGCCAACGACGATCTGTTTCGCGACATGGTCAAGACCATTCCGACGCCGACGCTCGCCCAGGCCAGGCGTCCGCCCGTCATTTCGCTTTTGACGCAGGACACCCAGGGACGGCCGAAGAAAGCCGGCGATCAGATTCAGGTGGTAATTCAGGGCGCCTCCGGCATGCAGGCCCGGTTCGACATCGGCCAGTACCGCCGGCGCATTGAAATGCAGGAAGTCGAACCGGGCGGCTATTACGGCGTCTATAAAGTCGTTCCGGGCGACAACGTCGAAAAAGCCGTTGTCACGGGTTACCTGACGGATGACACAGGCAACACCGCGCACTGGGTAGATGCGATCGGCTCCGTCACGCTCGACACCGCCGCGCCGGATGCGCCGGCGGGGCCGGTCGCGCAAGGCCGCAACCGGTCCGTCTCTTTGCGCTGGGAAAAATCCGCCGCGTCGGACCTGGCGGGCTACCGCATTTACCGCTCCGATTCGCCGCTTTCCGGCTATGCGCCGGCCGGCCGGACCGAGCTTAACGCTTTTACCGACGCAGATCCTGCCCTGGCAAACAGCAGAACCTACTACTACCGGCTCACTGCCGTGGATGCCGCGGGAAACGAGAGCCTGCCGGCCGGAACCGAGGCCATACCGGTTGCGCCGGGACCGACGCCCGTGGCGGGCGACATCGCCTCCGACACCGTCTGGTATTCCGGAGCCAGCCCCTACGTGCTGGAAGACGACGTCGTCGTTCAGGACAAAGCACTGCTGACCATCGAGCCGGGAACGGAAATTCAATCCCGGGGCAAAGCGCTCATCATTGCCGGGCGGATCGCGGCCGTGGGCAACGACAACGCCTTCATCCGGTTTGATTCCGTGAGGGACAAAGAGCCCTGGCCGGGCATCCTCTTTTCCGACGTCAAAGACCGGGAGAACCGCCTGGCGTTCGTCCGCATCCGCAACGCCCGGACGGCCGTCACCTGCCTTGCCTCTTCGCCGATCATTGAAAAATCCGAACTCACGCAAAACGACGACGCGTTGAATATCCTGGGCGCATTTTCCAAAGCGCTCATCCGTCACAACGTCATTCACAAAAACCGGGGCACGGGCATCACCGTCGGCGACGGCGCCGCGCCGCGCATCACGGAAAACACGGTCTCGGACAACGACACGACCGGTCTTGCGGTTCTGCTGGCCCCGGCGCACATCACGGGAAACACTGTCGCGCGCAACCGGCAAAACGGCCTGGTGGTGAAAGGCGCGGACGCCCTCATCCGGCACAACAATCTGATCGGCAACCATCCTTACAACCTCGCCGCGGAATTGTCCGGAGCGCCGGTCGGAGCAAAGGACAACTGGTGGGGAACGCTTGCGGTTCCGGAGCTCTTGGCCGGCCTTTCGGGCCGTGTGGACATCAGTTCGGTGCTGGACGCTCCCTGGCCCGGCGGCAAACCGCACAGCGTGCCGGTTATGGAAAAAAATCCCGTCTCGCCCGTCCGGACGGACGCCTATCTGACGATGTTCCACAGCCCCTACCGGATCAGCAAAGAGCTGCTCATCGAAAACGGCGCGACGCTTTTCATCGAACCGGGCGTCGTTTTGGAATTCGAGCAGAAAGCGTCGATCGTGGCTGCGGGCGGCGCCGTTGTCGCCCGCGGCACGAAGGAGCGACCGATCACCTTTACCGCCGCTTCCGCCTCTCCCTCGCCCGGTTTCTACACGAGCGCCGTGCGCTTTGCCGCCCCGGCCAAAGCCGGAAGCTCCCTTGCCTACTGCATCGTGACTTACGCCACCACCGCCTTCGACGTCGAAGCGGGGTCGCCGGAAATCACCCGCAGCATGATCGCCCACGCCTCGCAAAGCGGCGTCTATTGCCGCCGGGAAGCAGCGCCGGTCATCGCCCACAACACCTTTGCGCACAACGGGGGCGAAGGCGCCATCCGCTCAGTCGGCGCCTCCCAGCCCAAAATCTTTCAAAACAATTTCCTGGACAACGCCGTGGCCCTCCAGAGCTTCTCTTCCCTGCACATCGACGCCCGCCACAACTGGTGGGGCGCTTCGCCGCCCGACCCGAAAATGATCTGGGGAGACAGCATCACCATCCACCCGTGGCTGGAAAAAGAAAATCCCGACGCTTTCCGGCCCGGCCGCTGACGCTGCGCATCGCCCGCCACTAATCCGTTGACATCGATCGGCAATTTTCCTATAGTCCCGCAGACTTTTTCAACGGAGACCGGCGCGTGATTTATTTTCGCAATGTCAGCCTCTCTTTTCTGGACAGAGAGCTGTTTGACGACATCACCTGGACAATTCATCCGAGGAGCCGCATCGGCCTGGTGGGGGACAACGGCACGGGCAAGACCACGCTCTTTCGCGCGATCCTGGGCGAGGCGCATCTCGATGCCGGCGTGATCGACATTCCCGACCGCAAGCAGAAAAAAATCGGCTATCTGCCGCAGGACCTGGTGGAGATCGAAGCCCTGGGCCTGATCGACTACCTGCGCCGCAAAAGCGGAATCGCCGGACTCGAGGACGCGACCCGCGCGCTGGAGGAGGAAATTGCCCGCACCCAACCCGACACGGCCGAGTACAGCGATCTGACCCGCCGCTACGCCCATCTCACCGCCGAGTTTTCCGCGCGCGACGGCTACGCATTTGACGCTCGCGCCAAGCAGATCCTCAAGGGCTTCGGCTTCCGTGAAGAGGATTTCGGCAAAACCTGCGATTTGTTCTCCGGCGGCTGGAAAATGCGCATACTGCTCGCGTCGATTCTGCTGGCCCGGCCGGACATCATGCTGCTCGACGAACCGACCAACCACCTGGACACGGAAAGCATGGAATGGCTGGAAAGTTATCTCAGAGACTACCCCGGCACAATTCTGGTGATCTCGCACGATCACTTCTTTCTCGACAAGATCGCCACGCAGATCGCGGAGCTTGCCCACCGCCGCATCCACCTGTACAAAGGCAATTACACCTATTACCTGGCCGAAAAAGAGCGGCGGCGCGAGGCCCTGAAAAAGGAAATGGAACTCCAGAAGGCGCAGATCCGCAAGATCGAGGAATTCGTGGAACGCTTCCGCTACAAGGCCTCCAAGGCCTCCCAGGTGCAAAGCCGCGTCAGGATGCTGGAGAAGTTCCGGGAGATCAGAATCGAGGGAAACGCGAGGCCGGTCGTCATGAAATTTCCGGAAGGCAAGAAAAGCGTCAAGGAAGTCGTCCGGGCGGACGGCCTGGGCCACGCCTACGGCGACCTGCGGGTGTTTTCGGACCTGAACTTCACCTTGTTTCGCGGCGACAAGGTCGCTTTCGTGGGCGTCAACGGGTCCGGCAAATCAACGCTCTCAAGGCTTCTGAGCCTTTCCGAAGCGCCGACCGAAGGCCGCGTCGCCTATGGCGACTTCGTGACCATGGCCTTTTTTTCGCAGGAGAGCTCGCAAAACTTAACCTACGCCAACACAATCTGGGAAGAAGTCCAGTCCGTGCCGTCGGCCGCCGACGATCAGGCCAGGCGCAATCTTCTGGGCGCCTTTCTCTTTTCCGGCGACGACATCTACAAATCCGTGGGAGTTTTGTCCGGCGGCGAAAAGTCGCGCCTGGCGCTTCTGAAACTCATGCTGCTCGATACCAACTTTCTGATTCTCGACGAGCCGACCAACCACCTGGACATCCGGACCAAAGACATTTTTCAAAACGCGCTCATCCGCTATTCCGGCACGGTGGCCATCGTGTCCCACGACCGCTATTTCCTGGACCACCTGGTGAACCGGGTCTTTGAGCTCAAAGACGGCGCCCTGGCCGAATACCGGGGCAACTATTCCTACTTCATTGAAAAGCGCGCCCAGACGGCCGTTGCGCCTGCCGGCCCCGACCGCGGCAGGGACGCCGGAGCGGCGGACGATCCGTCTTTGTCGGTCAAGGACAAAAGAAGGCTCGAAGCGGAAGAGCGCAACCGCCTGGCAAAAATCAGAAACACGCTCAAAAAAGAACTGGCCGCCGTTGAAGAAAAAATCACGGCGCTGGAAGCCCGGAAAACCGTAAACGAACAGGCCCTCTGCGATCCGCAGGTCCACAGGGACGGAGCAAGGATAAGAGATTTGCAGATTGACTTGAAAACGGTGGAAGACGATCTGGAAGACGCTTATTCCCGCTGGACGGAACTCTCCTGCCGGCTGGAAGAGGAGACATAACGGCAGGAAAACCGCAGATCCTCTCCGGCCCTTGTCTGCGAAAAGCCCGCGACGCGCTTCGCTGCCGGCAAAACGCGCCGCGGACCTTCCCTTGTTGATCCCCTTGCATTCCCCCGGCTAAACGCCGGAGCCCTTCCAACAGCGGGCGGGAAAACGCCCGCTACTTGTACTGTTTCCGCAATTCGATCTTGTTGATTTTTCCCACGCTTGTTTTGGGCAGCGCTTCCACGATCTCCACCCGATCGGGAACACCGTACTTGGGAATCCGGCCTGCTTCGGATTCTCTAAGCAAATACGCGCGCAGGTCGGCCCCGGCTACGGTCTTTTGAAATTCCGGCTTGAGCACGGCAATCATCAGGGGCCGCTCTCCCCACTTGGCATCTGCAATGCCGATGGCCGCCGCTTCGGCGACAGCCTCGTGGCGGCTCAGCAGATCCTCGAGTTCCAGGGAAGAGATCCATTCCCCGCCGGTTTTAATGACGTCCTTGATCCGGTCGGTCACCTGCAGATAGCCTTCCGTATCGATATAACCGATATCGCCGGTGTGCAGCCATCCGTTGACCCACAGATCTTTCGTTCGCTCCGGATCGTTGTGATACCCCTGTGTGAGCAGGGGGGAGCGGAGGCAGATTTCACCCGTAGAAACTCCGTCGTGAGGCACAGGCTTGCCGAACGGGTCAAACAGGCGGATGTAAACGAATGGCGCGGGAAGACCCGTTTTGATGAGCGTGTCCGCTTGCTTTTCCTGCGGTTCCTTGAGCATCCAGGGCTTCAGATTCGCCGTGGTCAGAAGCGGGCAGGTCTCCGACATGCCGTATCCCGCCATGATGTGAATGCCCCGGTCCATCACCGCCTGCGCCAGGCCCTTGGTCAAGAGCGCGCCGCCGATGACGACATTCCAGAAGGAAAGGTCCGTTTCTTTGGGAAGCGCGTTCAGGATCATCTGGAGAATGGTGGGAACGCAATGCGAAAAGGTGACCTTTTCCTTCACGATCAGGTTCACAAGCGCTTTCGGCTCGTAGCGCCCCGGATAGACCTGCTTCATTCCCAGCAGCGTCGCCGCATAGGGATATCCCCAGGCATGCACGTGAAACATGGGCGTCAGGGGCATATAGACATCGTTCGACCGGAAACGGACGACGGAATCATAAGCGCCCGTCGCGGTATGCTGGATCAGGCACTGCAGCACCAGTTGGCGATGGGAGAAATAAACCCCCTTGGGAAGGCCTGTCGTGCCCGTCGTATAAAACGTCGAGGCCCGCGTGTTTTCGTCAAAGTCCGGAAAATCGTAAGACGGCGGCGCCTGGGCCAGCATCGGTTCGTATTCGGCGGCGACGGGAATTTTCGGCGACGGTTTCTGTTCGTCCTCGGAAATCACAATCACTTTCCCGACGGTTTTAAGCTTGTCCCAGATCGTTTCCAGGGTCGGCAGAAAGTCCTCATGAATAATCACAACCTTGTCTTCAGCATGATTCATCGTGTAAAGAATCTGTTCGGGGGAAAGACGCCAGTTTTGCGTGTGCAACACGGCGCCCATCATGGGAACGGCAAAATAGCACTCCAGATACCGGTGGCTGTCGTAATCAAAGACGCACACCGTATCGCCCCGGCCGACGCCCAGTTTTTCGAGCGCGGCGGCGAGCCTTTTAATCCGCTCCAGCAGAGTCACATACGTATAACGCACCTTGTCCCGGTAAACGATTTCCTGATTGGGCGCCAGGAAACGAGCCGATTCCAGAATATGTTTGATCAACAACTGATAGTTATAGTGTTCGCCGGGCGCATACGCTTTGTCGTCCTTCATACTTCCCCCATTTCTTCTCATTTTGCTCATCTCGTCGCAAGGCATCAGACAGACCACGAAAAGAAAGGCTTCTTCAGGAAAGCGCCTGCTCTTGGAACAACGGTTTTTTTCATGGTCTTTACAAATAATGGTCCGGTGGTCCTGCCGGGCCCGCCCGTTCCTGCGGAGGCGGTTTTATGCCGTCTCCGCAGGCCGGAAATCAGGATTTCACCTGCATTTCAGGTTTTTCGGCGGATCGGTCCTACCGTGTTTTCCAGATCAACGGGCTCGTTGATTTGGATACTTTCTGGACCTGCTGGAATTCCTTCTCCGTTTTCGGCCACCACGCGTAAACTTCGGGGGCCGTCGGTTTTCCGTCTTTCACCATCTGGGCATAAGGGAAGATCATCATCCTGCCGTCCTGGGTGATCCCATGCGCTTCCGTCGGGAACTGGCTTCCGATCAGCGGAAACGCTTTGGAGAAGGCGGCGCGAATGGCAACGGCATTGTCGGTTTTTCGCGCTGCCGCAATCGCTTTGGCCAGAGCCTGCATGGCCATGTAGTTTTGAACGGCTTCCATGTTGTTGATGCGCTTGTAGGTATTCAGATATCTTTTATTGAAAGCGGCTGCCCCGGCAAAGGGAATGGTATCGACGGCCGCCACACTGATCGTTTTGTCCAGAAGCTTTTTGTCCCTGAGGATGCTCGCGCAGTAATCCGCGCGCGCCTGATCGATGAAGGCGAAGCCTCCCTTGAATCCCATGTTTCTGGCCTGTTCGACGACCAGCGCCGTGGTGGCCGACGGACCGCCCGCGAAGATCACATCGGGATTCGTCGACAGCACGGCGGTCAGCTGGCTGGAGAAATCCGTCTCCGTATAGTAATTGGCGGGTTTGTCGATGGTGATCGTTCCGCCCAGTTTTTCCCAGTATTGTCTGAAATCGACACGGTTTTCGTCGCCATACGCGCCCAGGGTAATGAGCATGGCAGCCTTGCGCCAGCCCTGTTTCCAGGCCATGTCCAGAAACGCGCTGTTGTACACGGTGAAAGGCGGCGGAATGGAAATATGCAGCGCATTGGCAATTTCCGTCGCCTTGGGCGTGCTGGTATAGCCCATCAGAATAAACTCGGCGCCTTTTTCCTCATTAACTTTTTTCAACGCCGCGATGCAGGTAAACACCGGATTGAAGATCGCGATGGCCCCTTTGGCCTGCATGCGCCGGGCGTTGTTGAGAGCCTGCGTCGGATCGACCCGGTCATCCATTTTCTCCAGTTTGAACAAATAGCTTTTCCCGTTGATTTTCACGCCGCCGGCCGCGTTGATATCCTGCACGGCCATTTCGACGCCGTTGGCGCAATCCCGGCCATACTCCGCCGCCGGTCCGGAAAGCGGCCCCGTATACCCGATTAAAATTTCCTCTGCGCTGCCGATCCCTGTCCACATGAAGACAGAGAACACAGCCACCCAAAACATCAAACCCTTCAAGTGTTTCATTTTGTCCCCCTTCAAAAATTAAATGTCCCATCAGAGTCCACGATCCGTACTTTTGTTTTACGAGCGAAAAATACGAAGACAGCTTAAGGGAGGCCCCGGTGAATAACAATAAGACGGGAATAACACTTTTATCATAGGCAAACGTAATATACCGGCGAAACGGACAGGCGGGCTATCGCGATCCCGCCGTCATGTGTACGCGGGGTTTTTTCTGCGGGGCGGCACTGCAGCGGGCATTGACAAAAAGCGTGAAATGCCTTGTGATCATTAAAGATATCCGGGAGAAGAAAAGACCGCGCTCTGTGTCGACACAGCCGGAAATTTGTGTTAAACCATATCAACCGCAAGGAAACAGCAAGGAGCGTTTGGGCATGATTTTTCGACAATCCTGTAACATTATACGACAAACAAGATGAACGCTGACGACCACCGCCCGTTGATACAACGGATCAACACGCTGCAAGAGCAGTTGCTGAACGAGATGAAGCGCTGTGAAGCGCTGCTGGAAGAGGGACAGCTCTATCAAACCATCTGGAACCACTCGCTGGCCGGCATGTACCTGATCCAGGACGGCATTTACCAATTGGTCAGCCCGATTGCCGCGTCATACATGGGCTATGGTATTCCGGAATTGGTCGGCATGAAATCCGCCGTCATCATTCATCCGGAGGATCGCAAAAAAGCCAGGAATGATGCCATAGACATGCTGGCCGGCCGGCTGGACCGCCCGTATTCGTTTCGCATCATTGCGAAAACGGGCGATGTCCGGTGGGTGATCGAAACGGTCACCTCGACCACTTACCGGGGAAAGCCCGCCATTCTCGGTAACGCCATGGATATCACGGCGCGCAAACTGACCGAAGAAAAATTAAAAGAATCGGAAAATTTTTATCGGACGCTGTTTGAAACCACGGGAACCGCCACGATGATTCTGGAAAACGACATGACGGTTTCTCTGGTCAATGCTGAGTTCGAGAAAATGACCGGGTATAAGAAATCCGAGTGGGAAGGCAAAAAGAAATGGATGGAGATGGTGGCTGTGGAAGACATCCCCAAGATGCAGAAATACCACCAGTTGAGAAGAATCAACCCGGATGCCGTTCCCAAAAACTACGAATTCAAACTCGTGGACAGCGAGAAAAAACTGCGCGACATTCTGATCACGGTGGACTTGATTCCCGGCACGGATAAAAGTGTCTGCTCCGATATCGACCTGACGGAGCTCAAGGCTGCGGAAAGAAGGCTCAAGGAATCGGAACGCTTTTATCGGACCCTGTTCGAGACGACAGGCAACGCCACCATCATCATTGAAGACGACATGACCATCTCTCTCATCAATTCCGAATTTGAGAAACTGACCGGGTTTAAAAAAGAGGACTGGGAAGGCAAAAAGAAATGGACGGAGCTGGTGGCCGGCAAAGAGGATTTGGAACGATTAAAAAACTACCACCGCCTGCGCAGAAAAAGCCCGGAGCGGGTACCAAGAAATTACGAGTACCGGATGCGTGACAACCGGGGCAGAATCCGCAACATCTATTGCACGGTGGATATGATTCCGGGCACCCGCAAGAGCTTTTCTTCGTTTACGGACATTACCGAAATCCGGGATGCCGAGCAGGAATTGAGCAGGAAGTCCAAAAAACTGGAAGATATGAACACCGCGCTGACCGTCCTCTTGAACAAGAGATCGGAAGATCTGGAGGAAATAGAGAACCGGATTTTCTCCAACGTGAAAGAACTGGTCCTCCCTCATATAGAACAGATGAAACTTTGTTTCCCCGATCCGCGATACCTGGGCCTTGTCGAACTGATCGAAGCGAATCTCCGGGAAATTGTCTCCCCCTTTGCCAACAAGCTTTCCGCACAGTACGCCAGTCTGACCCCGAAGGAAATTCAAATTGCCAATTTTATCAAGGAAGGGAAAACCAGCAAAGAGATCGCTCAAATTCTGCACTTGTCCAAAAGCGCCATCGACGTCCACCGCTACCGGTTGCGGAAAAAGGTCGGCCTCAACCGCATAAAGACCAATCTTCGAAACCACCTGGCCGCGCTGAAATGAGGGGTGTGATTCCGACGTCATCGGAAAGACGTTGTTTCTTGTGAATCGAGAACCGCCCGGGCCTTTACGCCCCGTCGAGGCCTGATTTTTCCGTGCGCTGGTACCAGGTGGCCGGGTCGGACAGGAACTCTTCCGTGTCCTTGAGTGACAGCAGGTGTTCGCGCTCCACCGAGGCCAGCATGTTGAAAAACGCCTTCTCCTTCGGGTCGACGCTTTGCTTTTCCAGTTTGGTGTACAAGGCGACACCGCGCGCCTCGAAGTCAATGGCCGTGCGGACAGCCTTGAGCTCTTCTTCCGTGCCCGTGATCTTGGCCGATTTTTTGCCGGACATGGACTTCAAAATGGCCCCGGAGGCTGATTTCGCTACTTTCAGGGGAACGGTGGCCGGCCATTTTTTCTGTAGAACCCATTTTTCGTGAAGTTTTTTGAGCATCTCGTAGTGCTCTTTTTCCTCATCGGCAATCTGCTTGAACATGTTTTTGCCCGCCATGTTTCTCGTTTTCCGGGCATGGGCCAAATAAAATTCGCGCTCTTTTTCTTCATTTTCCAGAGCAAAAGCCAACGCGTTCATTCTTTTATCCATGCTTACCCCCTCGTGACATTTCGCGGACATTATAGAAGATATTGCCGATTCAGGCAATACGTTTTTCCTGCGGGCAAAGCCAAACCGCTACTGCACCTCCCAGACATACTCGGCGATGTTGTCGCACAGATCGGAGATGCGCTCGAGATGGCCCAGCATTTCCACAAAGATGGGACCCGCCTCGGGGCTGCACTCGCGCTGGTGAAACCGCTTCAGATGACGATCGAGAATCTCCTTGACCCGGACGTCGATTTCCTCCTCCCGGCGGATCACCTCCTGGACCGTCGCAACGTTGAAGCGTTCCAGGAGCGTCGCCGCCTCCGTCAGATTCCGTTCCACCAGCGTCAGCACCTCCTCCATGTCCTGCTCGCCGCACGCGCTGAATCGAATCTTGCGCCGCGAGCGTTCTTCGGCCAGGGCGCTGATCGCCTGAACGTGATTGCCGATGCTCTGGATGTCCCCGGCCATGGCCGTGTAGGCAAAGACCCGGCGGGACAGATCGGCGGAAAGCTCGCGTCCCGAGATCTGCCAGAGAAACCGGACAATCTGAGCGCGCAGGTTGTTGACCGCCATCTCCACGTAAACAATGCCCCGGCGCGTTGCTTCGTCATAGACGGACAGAATCCGGAGCGTTCGCGCAAACATGACCTGCGCCAGCTTCATCTGCCGGCGCAGTTCCTTGAACACATGATGCAGCGCCGCCGCCGGATCGGCCAGGTCCCGCCGCTTCAGATATTCGGGCCAGAGCGGCAGGACTTCGTCTTTCCCGGGCAGCATTTTATCCACGAGCGTCGCAAAGGGCCGGAGAAAGAAAATAAAGACGGCGACGATCAGAAGATTGAGCAGAAAGTGCGAAAGCGCGATCTGCTGGGGAACGCTGCCGGACAGCTGCCGGAGCAGATCAATAAACAAAGGCAGTCCCGCCAGGCAAAGCAAAACGCCGGCGCATTTGAAAATCAAATGGGAGACGGCGGTTTTTCTGCCGTTGATGTTGGCCACCATCCCGGCCAGAAGCGCCGTGACCGTTGTGCCGATATTGGCCCCCAGCACGACCGGCACGGCATTTTCGAGACGGACCAGATCCTGCTGCGCCAGGACGGCCAGAATCGCAATGGGAATCGCGGACGCCTGGACCAGGGCCGTCGCCGCAATGCCGACACCCAGGCCGATCAGCGGATTTTTCGCCTGCGTGAAGTAATGCAGAAACCGGGGCGACTCTTTAAGCGGCGCCGCGGCCTGGCTGATGATCTCCAGACCGAAAAAGATGAGGCCGAAATAGAAGATCATCTCTCCCGCGTCTTTCCAGCGTCCCCGGCAGGCGAGCCATAAAAGACCGCCCGCGGTGATGAAAACGGGGGAAAATTCCGTAAACCGCCAGATGACGAACTGCACCGTCAGGGTGGTGCCGATGTCGGCGCCCAAAACAATGGCCAGCGAGCTGTAAAAGCTGATGAGCCCGGCGCTGACCAGGCCGATGGTAAGCGCGGTCGAAGCCGACGAGCTTTGAAAAAAGACGGCGGACACCACGCCGGTCACAAGGCCGTATAGCGGCCGGTCCACGGCATACCGGACCAGCTCCTTGATGCGGGCATCCACCATCCGGCGCACGGACGAGGATAATCGGATCATGCCGACGAGAAAAAGGATGACGCCGCTTATCGCGATGAGAAGCTCCTTCATTTCCGGCTCCGGTAAATAGTTGTCTGAAACGCAAAAGATATGCGCTCACCGCGGCCGGCGGAGCCGGCCCATCTTGAGTCTCCCCACGCCCCCTGTGGCGCCCGGGAACGGATTACATGAGAGCTGCGCCCTTTTTCCGTTTAGTCGTGTTATGGGAGCTTCATGTTAAAGGTGGATATTTTCCCCGTGTCCGTCTCCTTGACTTGCAGACGCAGCACCCTGGTTGTTTTGGCTTCTCCGGGATAAAAAATAAATCCGTGCGCCAGTTCGCCGGGCCGCACCGGCCGGTACTGCAGGGTCCGCGTTGTCAGGTCTTCCCGGATTTTGGCCTGTACATCAGACGGATCGAGCGCCGCCTGGGCGCCGCCGGAAACCACGCCCGCCGCCGCCCCCACGGCCGCGCCCTTGCCGGCCGCCGCCGCCACGTTGGTTCCCGTCACGATGCCGATGGCCGCGCCGATGACGGCGCCTGCGGCGCCGAAAAGCAATCCCCGCTTCGCGGCTTCCGGAGCGACCCTGCTCCACTCCGTCGAAGTCGCCAGACGGTCGTAGGCCAGGTTCTGGTCGAGGATCGGCCAAACATTGCTTTCCTCGTCGACCAGAAATGTCTGCTCCGCGACGATCATCAGGGGATGGGAGCTCTTGTTGTCGAAAACCACCTGCACGGGCAGGATGCCCGCCGCCCGGATATCAAAACCGAAGGCGGCCTTGGCCTGGCCCGCGTCGATGAAACTTCGGGCGGCGATCACCGCGCCGTCCATGTAAACCGCGTTGGGGCTGGACTGAGGCGTCTGAAAAGGCACAACCTGTCTTTCATACCGCAGGCAGCCGGCGACGAGAACCGACAGGCACATCGCCGCTGCAAGCAGCGTTTTTGTTCGAGCGGACATGGCTTGTTGCTCCTTGAAATTTTTTTTCATGCGCTACCGGTTCCATTTTGACAAAATCACAAGGAAACCACAAGCGCAATTTGCGGCGGGCGGCGCTGGAAAAAAAACTTGCCGGACGCCTTCTCGCGTTCATGCGGGCATTTTGCATTTGACAAGCCCGACGCGGCTCAGTTATAAGAGCCACGTTAATGCAGGTCAAAGCAAATCAACCGCATTATCATTAACGGAATAAGATAAGGCGAGGATGCGATATGACCCAGAGCTTTCAGGAAACATCACAGGGCGAATTTCCCGATCCTTTCGTTTTGTGCCCCCCGTGGCCTTTTCAACACGGCGACCTTTTCTGCGCCGGCGGCGAAAAAAAAATTCCCCGGTCCAAACTCGTCAACAGGATCAACCATCTCAACTTTTCAGGCGATACCGTATCCGTTCTTTTCCAGCACAGATCCAGCGGCCGGATCATCGCCATCCGGGCCTATCCGCAGCCCTGCGCAAAAGACGTGTTGATCTGCCTGCCCGCCCTGGAAGACGCCGAACGGGAGCTGGCTGATTATGACCCGCGGGCCGTCATGATCGAAGACGGCCGGGAGGTCATCTGGACGCCCGTTCAGCCGGACAGCTTTGCGGGGCGGACGCTGCGCCTCAAGCTACCCGAGGAAAGCGCGGTTCATGCCGACCGTTCGGTCCGACGGCGCGCTTCGCAGGGCGTCCGCTGCGAGATTGTCGCGGCGGATCAAACCGTCGGCGCGACACTCGTCGATTTTTCTCCCCGGGCCTTCAGCCTGCGCCTGTCCGGGCCGCAGCACGACGAAAACTTTCAACCGCCGCCCGCGGCCCGGATCGATCTTTATTCCGGCGACGTGAAACTTTTTTCCGGAGCCTGCCGGCTTGTCCGCAACGGCCTCAACACGCCGGACGGCCGTCTCGTGTACGCTCCGACGGACGAGGAGATCCGTCTGTTTCCGCAAAAGAAAAACCGCAACCCCCGCAGACAGATTACCCCGTCTTTTACCGTCAGTTTTCAGCATCCGTTTTTTTCCGGACGCGTGGAACGGGACATCTTCGACGTGTCCACCTCCGGCTTTTCGATCCGGGACAACCCGGCCGAAGAGATTCTGATGCCGGGCATGCTGATTCCCGAACTCGTTATTTCCTACGCGGGAATCGTCCGGATGAACTGCCAGGCGCAGGTGGTGTACCGCCGGGAGGACGCGGCGAACCGCGTCGTGCAGACGGGACTCGCCATCACGGACATGGACATTCTCTCGTACAGCCGGCTCAATCATCTGGTCGGCGCCTACCTCGACGCTCATGCCCGCGTTTCCACAACGGTGGACATGGAGGCGCTGTGGGAATTTTTTTTCGACACGGGATTCATCTACGGCGAGAAATACCATCATCTCTTTCCGCACCGTCATTCCTTCAAGGAAACCTATCGCCGGCTGTACCAGGACAATCCCGACATCGCGAGGCATTTCACCTACGAAAAAAATGGAACGATCTACGGACACATCGCCATGGTGCACGCCTATCCGTCGTCCTGGGTGATCCACCACTTCTCCGCCAAGCCGCTCGTGAGCCGCATTCCCGGTCTCCTGATCCTGAGGCAGATTATTCATTACCTGAGCGGCTGCTACCGGTTCCGCTCCGCCGGCATCAATTACGTCATGACGTACTACCGCCCGGACAACCAGATCGTCGATAAAATCTTCGGCGGCTTCGCACGGTCCCTGAACAATCCCCGGGGAAGCTCCCTGGACTTGTTTTCCTATCTGCATTTCGACCGGTTTTCTGCAAGCGGCGCTCTGCCCGACGGCTGGGTCATCCGCGAATGCCTGGCCGGTGATTTTCATGCGCTCGACGCCTATTATGCCGCGCATTCCGGCGGGCTCTTGACGGAAGCCTTCGATCTGCAGCAGCATAGCGGCCCGCTCGTGAACAGCTTCCGGCGCGCCGGCTTCCAGAGAGAATGCCGGACCTACTGCCTGTGCCGTGCGGACCGGCCGATCGCCTTTTTCATCGTCAACCGGTCCGATCTCGGCCTCAACCTCTCCGATCTGCTTAACGGCATCACGGTCTTCATCCTGGACGAACAGGCCCTGGCCTGGGAAACCCTTGCCGCGGCGCTCGTCAGACTGGGAATCGTCTATACCACCGATCACATTCCGATCCTGGTGTATCCTGAACGCTATCCGGCCGACCGGGGCGTCCGCGCGGACAAACGCTATCAGCTCTGGATCATGAAAACCAATCCCTACGCGGACGACTACATGGAATACATGCGGCTCAAATTCCGCATCCGTTACGAAAGCGCGGCCCGCTCATGAAAGATATTCCCCTGTACAACAGCATGATCATCAAAACCTATCTGGAGTACCTGGAAAACGAGTATCCGGATCTCAACATCAAGGAACTGCTGGAATACGCGGGCATCGCCAATTACGAAGTGGAGGACAAAGGACACTGGCTCACACAAACGCAGGTCAACCGTTTCCACGAATACATCAGCCGCGTCACGGCCAATCCCGATTTCGCCAAGCAGGCGGGCCGCTACATGGGGTCCCCCAAATCCGCCGTCACCGGAATTCTGCGCCAGTCGGTGGCCGGTTTTCTGTCGCCGGCGATGGCGTACTGGGCCGTCGAAAAAATCGCCCTCCGTCTGAGCCGGCACCTGACTCTCAAGAGCAAGGACCTTTCGGAAAACAAAATGGAACTCATTGCCACCGCCCATCCGGGTGTACAGGAAGAACGCTTCCAGTGCGACAACCGCATCGGCATGTTCGAGGCCGTTTCCCAGATCTTCACCGGCAAATACGCCGTCGTGGAACATCCCGAATGCATGCACCGGGGCGACCGGCACTGCCGCTACATCATCTCCTGGGAATCGCCGGGATCTCTGCTCTGGCAGAGGATCGGATCCTTCGCGCTGGCGCTGTCCGTCCTCGCCTCCTTTTTGTGTCTCTACCTCCTTCCCGTCCACAAGTGGCTGACAACAACGCTCGCGCTGCTGCTTCTCTCCACGGGAATCCTCCTGCTGGCATCCCTTCGCCGCAACCGGGAAATGGCGGCCCATCTGCGGCAGCAGGGCAAAACCTCCGACGACGTCATCGAACAGATCAACCGGCGCTACAACGAATCACAGCTGGTCCAGGAAATCGGCGAGGCCGCCGCCAGCATTCTCGATCCGCAGGAGCTCTTGAATTTCGCCACCGACGCCCTGCACAAACGGCTGTTGTTCGACCGCAGCCTGGTGATGCTGGCCAATGCGGACCGGACCCGCCTCGTTTACGGCGCCGGCCACGGCTATACGCCGCACGAAGAAGCGCTGCTGCGCAACATCTCGTTCAACCTCACCAATCCTCTTTCCCGGGGCTACTTCTACCAGGCCTTCGTCAACCAGAAGCCTTTTCTCGTGGACAGCATGGATCAGTCCGCGGCCAATCTTTCGGAGCGGAGCTACAAACTGATCAAGGACCTGGGCATCAAATCCTTCATCTGCGTGCCGATCGTCTTCAAGGGCAAGACCGAAGGCATCCTCGCGGTGGATATCAGCGACGTCAAGACAAAGCCCACGCAAAGCAACGTCAGCCTGCTGGTCGGCGTCGCCCAGCAGATCGGCGTCAGTCTCAACAACGCCAGGATCCACAAGCAGGTGATGGAAAGCGAGGAACGGTTCCGCAACCTCAGCAACAATTCGCCCGACGTTATTTACCAACTGGACCGCAACGGCGCAGTCACATACGTCAATCCGGCCTGGGCGGAAATCTTCGGGCACAAGCCGGAGGAACTGACCGGGAAAGCCCTTCTTTCCTTTCTGCGCCGCGAGGATCGGAAAGCGTTTGACGACATGCTGCACAACATTCTCCGGGACCACATCCGCGTCCGGGACCAGTACTTCACGCTTTTCAATGAACAGGGGCTGCCGCGCAGCATTTCGCTTTCCGCCGCGCCCGACTGCGACGCCGAAGGATCAGTCATCGGCATCGTGGGGACGATCAAGGACATCTCCCGGCTGCGGGGCATGGAAACACAGCTCCTCCAGGCCTCCAAGATGGAGGCGGTGGGAACCCTGACGGGCGGCATCGCGCACGATTTCAACAATATCATCCAGGCGATCATGGGGTACAATCAGCTGATGATCTCCGGCCGACCCGGCAACCCCGCGGATATGTCCTACCTCTCGAGCATCGACAAGCTCATCGGGCGCGCCCGCGAACTGGTCCGGCAGCTGCTTAGGTTCAGCAAGAAGGACGAACCGCTGGCGCGGATCGTCAATCTCAATGAGGAAATCAAGAGCCTGCAAGGGCTCCTGGCCAAATCCATCCCCAAGATGATCGAAATCCAAAATGATCTGTGCCCGGATGTTTTCCCGGTAAACGCGGATGCGACGCAGATCGGCCAGATCATCATGAATCTGGTCATCAACGCGCGCGACGCCATGGGTGACACCGGCGTGATCACGATCAAAACCGACAACCTGACGCTGCACGACGAAGCCCGCATCGGCGGCTTCGATGTCGCGCCCGGCGAATACGTCCAGCTGTCCGTCGGCGACACGGGGCGCGGCATGACGCCGGACGTCATGCAAAAAATTTTCGAACCCTTTTTCACGACCAAGGAGGCGGGCAAGGGCACGGGACTGGGGCTCTCGGTTGTGTACGGCATCGTCAAGAGCCATAACGGCTTCATCTCCTGTGAAAGCGAAGCCGGCCGGGGCGCCACGTTTCACATCATCCTTCCGGCTTCCCGTATAAAGGCCGGGCAGCCGGCGGCCGAGGAACGGCCGACGTCCGACATCCGCGGCACGGAAAATATTCTGGTGGTGGACGACGAGAAAAACATTCTGGAAACGGTGGAAAACACGCTTGCGCGCTTCGGATACCGGGTGGTGACGGCCGAAAGCGGCGAACAGGCGCTCAAGCGGTATACCCGGCGGCCGTCAGACATCGATCTGGTCATTCTGGACCTGATCATGCCGGGCGGCGGCGGCAGAAAATGCCTTCACGATCTTAAGGAAATCAACCCCCGCGTCAAGGTGCTGATGACCAGCGGGTATGCCGAAAGCCAGGACACGGAAAACCTGTCGGCTGAAGGGGCCGCGGGGTTTCTGCTGAAGCCCTACCGTCCCCAGGACCTGCTGGTTCAGATCCGCAGGATTCTGGACGCGCCGGAAGACTAACCGGACGCGGGCTTGCGGCCGCTCGTCATCAAAAGCGGCGTATAGGTGAATCGCCGCGGATCGTCCAGGTGGCGTACGAAGTCTTCATAAAACCGGGCATACCCTCCCGGATAGCAGGCTTCGATTACATCGTTCACGGCGCTTCCTGCGATTTCGATTTTCTTCATGAGGTTGAATTTGTCGCTTTCCTTCATCGGACCGTAAAACAGATTGTGCGCCGCGAGTTCGACCCGGATGTCTTCCAATCCGGCGTCGTAGAGGAGCGAATACAATTTGCGTCCGATAAAGGTGTCAAAGTCGAACCGCTCGTCCACGGCGCGCATGATTTTTTGCAGCGCGTCCATCGTCGCTTCCGGCAGTTCATGATGAGTCAGACAATTGTAATCCAGATCGAGAAGGCACAGACGCCCTCCCGGCTTCAGACACTCGAGCAGGTTGCGGACGATGGCTCCGGCGGCGCTGCGGTGGTATTCCAGCACAAAGCGCACCCAGATCAGATCAAACGTCCCGAAACGGGTGAGCGGCTCGCGCAGATCGTGCAGCGCAAAGGCAACCCCCCTCTCCCCTCCGTAATGCGCTGCGGCGTAATCGATCCGCTGGGGAGAGTAGTCAACACCCAGCACGCCGCCGCCGGGCACAACCACATCGGCGAGAATGGACGTGGTGATGCCGGCGCCGCATCCCGCATCCAGAACGCGCAGCCCCGGCCCGACGCCGCACCACAGCGCCTGCCGGCGCACGGCGTCCCGGTCCGTTTTCACGTCCAGGCGAATCGCCTCCTCTTCACTTTCCATCAGATAAGCGGTCGCCCGCCGGCTCTTCGCCGATGAGGGGTCCTGCATGAAATCAACTCCCAGCAAGGTATTGAAACAGCCGTTGCTCTCGGCCGCCGGGAAAAGGCGGGGGAAAAAGCAACCCGTTGCCGCGTCATTTGGGGCATCTTTTAACAGATAAAAAACAACCGTGCAAGAAGATTACCGGACGGTCTCCTTCCGGCCCGCGGCCGCCAGCGCGGGCATGCCGTATCCCGGCGCGGCGTTCCGCCGCAGCGCCAGCCAGTCGATATTTTCCGGCTGACCGGCGGATGCCTGCAAAGCCTTTCGAAACGCGTTTCGGGCTGCGGCATAATCGCCCGTCTTCAGGGAATAGACGCCTCGGTGACAGAAAGCAAACGCCTCGAGGGGGGAAGACGACCACTGAGATTTACCGGATTGCACAACGAGAAGGGCGGCCGAGGTCCGGCCGAAACGGATCAGCGCCGCCGTCTTCCGGTCGGCTGCGCTGATCTTTACTTCAGAAAGCCCTGAATGATGCGGTTGACTGCCTGATCGTACGTCAGACCCAGGCTCATCAGCTTCGTCAACTGATCGTTGGCGATTTTGCCGATCGACGCTTCATGGGTCAGCTCAGCGTCGGGATGGCCGGCTTTGAGCGACGGCATGGTTTCGTTGGTCCCGTTGTCCATGATGATCGCATCGCATTCGATATGGCCGAAGCACCGGTTTTGCGCGTCAATCGTCGCGTAAAAGATCTGTTTGGAGTTGCCTTTCATGACCGACCGCGAGATCATGTTGGCGCGGCTGCCCGCGCCTTTCATCACGATGTTGTTGGTGGACACGGCGCTCTGGTCCCCGTCCGTCAGGACCCGTTCCGTAATGAGCAGCATGCTGTCCGGTCCCAGGTCCGCCTCGTTGACCCGATTGGCCTCGTCCACGCCGGCAATCTGCGTCAATTCCATTTCTGCGCGCGCGCCTTCGGCCAAAAACACCCTGGTGGTGGGATTGAGGCTCCGCCGGCCGCGGCCGTCGCCCGAGGCGTAGTGTTTTTCGACGTAGGTCACCTTCGCCCTTTTTCCGACCTGAAACTCGTGAATGCCGGCGTGTCCTTCCGGTTCGGACGAGCCGCAGTGAATGCCGCATCCGGCGACGATGGTCACGTCCGCGTCTTCTCCGATGATGAAGGTATTGTAGACGACATCGTAAAGGCCGGCCTGGCTTAAGATGACGGGAATATGCACCGATTCGTTCTTGGTTCCCGGTTTGACGGTCACCACGATTCCCGTCCCTTCGGCGTTGGATTCAATGTCGATATTGGCCGACACCTGCCGGCTCAGCAGCTTGCCGTTTTTCCGGATATTGTAGGCGCCTTTGGGAAGCCCCTCCAGATCCGCAACGGTTTTCAACAGGGTTTTATCGATAGCATCCAGCATCACGCTCTCCTTCACAACTGTCCCGGTAGGTGCACACGCTCAAATCATCCAGCAGCGGCATGGCGCCCTCGAGGTTTCCGTCATAAACGATCCGGCCGGAATTGATGATCATCACCACGTCCGCCGCCTCCAGAAAGGCCCGGTTATGGCTGACCACGATGGTGGTCGTTTGGCGTTCGGCCAGTTCTTTTTTCAGCAGGCTCACCATCGGACCGATCGTCCACAAATCGATGCCCGTGTCCGGCTCGTCGTAAATGGCCAGCGCGGGATTGGCGGCGATGGTCGTCGCCAGCTCGATTTTCTTGATTTCTCCGCCGGAGAGCCTCGCATCCACCTCTTTATCGAGGAAGGACAGGGGGCAGATGCCCACGCGGCCGAGAATCTCCAGGAGCTTGCGCTCGTCGTCGACGCCCGTGGCGATCGTCAGGAGGTCGCGAAACGTGATGCCCTTGAAGCGCGCCGGCTGCTGAAAGCTGTAAGCGATGCCGGCCTTGGCCCGTTCGGTGATGGAAAGGGGGGAAATGTCCTGCCCCTTAAAAAGGATCGTCCCCTGCGACAGGGGATAGATACCCATGATCAGTTTGGCGAGCGTCGTCTTGCCGCTGCCGTTGGGCCCGGTAATCGCGTAGAATTTCCCTTTTTCGAAGACGTAATCGATGCCGTTGATGATGTTGCGGCGGCCGCCTTCGCGCTCTTCGCTCTCCGGGATGGTAAAGTAGATGTTCTTCAGTTCCAGCATGATTGAAATCTGCCTTTTAAAAATTTTTAATGGCGTTGCTATATGCCGGTTTGCCGCTCCTGTCAATAGGGTGAATGGTGGATGGTGGATGGTGGATGGTGGGCATCACTCTTCTCCGGCGCGGGGAGGATACCCGGTAATGTCGCGGATCTCCTCGTAGAGCGGTTTCAGTTTCCGGTACATCTGCTTGTAGACGCGCTTGTAGAGCTGGTTGTAGATTTTGTGGGTATTGACGTTCGGTTCGAAATACCGTCCGATGTGGGTCATCTCGGCAACCGCTTTCTTGAAAGTGCGATGCAGCTTCAAACCGACCGCCGCGTCGATCGCCGCGCCCAGCCCGGAGGTTTCGTAAATGTGGGACCGCGCCGTCGGCATGCCGAAAATATCAGCGGTGAGCTGCATGGCCGAGTCGCTCTGCGATCCGCCGCCGGACACGCGCAGCTCCGTCATTGCTACGCCACTGCGCTTTTCCTGCCTCTCCTTGCCCTCCCGGAGCGCATAGGCCAGGCCCTCCAGAATTGCGCGGTACAGATGCGCGCGGTTGTGCACGTCGCCGAAACCGATGACGGCGCCCTTGGCCTCCGGCCCCGGCACCTTGATCCCCGGCGACCAGTACGGCTGCAGGATCAGCCCCATGGATCCCGGCGGCACCTGGTGCAGAAGCTTCTCAATCAGCGTTTCCGCGTCCACGCTCTGTTCCTCGGCCAGCTGCTGTTCGATCGGCGCAAACTGCTCCTTGAACCAGCTCACCATCCAGTAGCCCCGGTAGATCTGGATTTCCAGCGAGTAGGCGTCGGGAACGGCCGACGGATAGGGAGGAATGAGCGGAATCGCTTCGATGTACTTGTAGTGCGTCGTATTGATGGTGGCGGTGGTGCCGTAGCTCAGGCAGCCGACGTGCGGCTCCAGACACCCGGCGCCGATCACTTCGCAGGCCTTGTCCGCGGCGGCGGCGATGAGCGGCAGGCCTTCCGGAATGCCGGTGTCGGCGGCCGCCTCTTTCGTGATCTGTCCCAGAACGTCCGCGGGATCGATCAGTTCCGGCAGCATGTCGGGCTCGACCTGCGTCACCTCCCACTTCCAGCTCCACGACGACGCCCAGGTTTTCTTTTTATAATCGAAGGGAATATAACCTACCTGGCAGCCCACCGAATCGACAAAACGTCCGGTCAAGCGATAGGTGAGATAGCCGGACAGAAAAAGAAACTTGTGCGTTTTACGCCAGACCTCGGGCTGATAGCGTTTGATCCAGTTGCTTTCCGCTTCCGCCTGCAGATACGCCACCGTTTCGCTCATCCGCGAAACCTTGAAGGCCAGTCCCCACAATCCGCCCACGGGCTTCAATCCTGGGGTGCGCCGCTGATCCAGCCAGACCATCGCCGGCCGCAGCGGTTTGCCGCTGCGGTCCAGGTTGATCATCGTGGCGCGCTGCGTGGTCAGCGTGACGCCCGCGATTGCTTCCTTCGGCACGGTCGTTTCCTGCCAGAGCATCTGGCAGGCCCGGCACAGCGACTTCCAGTAGTAGTCGACATCCTGCTCCGCCCAGCCCGGCTCGTGGGAAACGTAGGGCTGCATGGGAACGCGGGATTTGTAAAGCAGGCTTCCTTTCAGATCGAAAATCAGGGCCCGGACGGATTGCGTACCGTTGTCAATGCTGAGAATCAAGTCTTTGGTCATCAATCACCTCTGCAAACGCGGATGCGGAAAGGACGCAATCCTTAAGGACGCCTTGTCCTTGCGAGGACCATATCCGGATTCCTCATAGCATTGAATGCAATTTTTTTAAACAGGGTTTGTGATCCGCGGGTTTACGGCGAGCGGCGAAGCGACCGACAAACGAGAATCGGTGCGCTGATATTTAAAGAGCAGGCCATATTGTTGGCCTGCTCTTTAAATCACGATGTTCGGGAAATGCTACTTTTTGGCTGCGGCCTTCTTGACAACTTTTTTCGCGGCGGGTTTCTTGGCGGCGGGTTTCTTAGCAGCAGCCTTCTTGGCAACTTTCTTCACAGCCTTCTTGGCGGCGGGCTTGGCAGCCTTCTTCACTGCTTTCTTGGCCGTTGCTTTCTTCGCGGCGGGTTTTGCAGCCTTCTTTACTGCTTTCTTTGCTGTTGCTGTCATTGGGTTTAGCCTCCTTTTATTGAGTTTACTTTCCTGTTTTGGGGATCGGTCTTTTCTGTTTCATTTCTTTTGTGGCTTAATTTTACTTTATTTTTTTATCGTGGTCAACAAAAACTATAAAAAAACATTCATTTTTTTTATTTTTTTTATTTCTTCAGAAAAAAATTTATTTGCGCGCGTCCGATGAAGACAAAAAAACCGCATTGATTTTTTTCGTCCGCAAGAGGAATGCTCGAGACCACTGAAACCCTTTGCCGGCAAGGCTTTCAGGATGCGCATCGATCAGAGGTAATTTTTCGCGCCGACATAATGACGGGCGTAGTAACCATCGGCAAGAGAATCGACGCCGATTTTTTTTCCGCGCGACGGCGCGTGAATGAATTTCCCGTCGCCGATGTAGATGCCGACATGCGACACTTTGCCGCGCCCTTTCACCCGAAAAAAAACCAGATCGCCTTCCTTGAGGTCCCCGCGATCGATCGATTCTCCCGCGTCGTACTGCGCCGCAGAGTGACGCGGGAGATCGAGCCCGTTGAGTTGATACACCGTCATCGTGAGTCCGCTGCAGTCAAAGCCCGTTTCGGAAGACGAGCCGCCCCACAGATACGGCACACCGATGAAGTCGCGCGCGGTCTGCACCAGTGACCGGCGTAAATACGCCGCGTCGCGCCGGGCCGCCGCATATTCTTCAGGAACGACGATATAGAATTCCTCGATCACGCCGGCCTTCCGGAGCGCGAGCGCCCGCTGTCTGGCCTGCTCCTTGACGGAATAGTTGCCGAAGCGCACCTTGAACAATCCGTCCTTGGCCTTGAAATATGTCGCGTCGAGTCCCTGCGTCTTCAGCTTCTGCGTGAAACGCACGGCGTTTTCCGCCTGCGCGAACGCGCCGGCCTGAATGGTGTATCCCATCATCGCCAGCGCACGCCGGGTCGGCTTGACCGCATCGGGCCGGCCCTTTCCCGCGCATCCTCCGCAGGCGGCAAGCAAAAGCGCCGCCAGGAGAAGGACCGCCGGACCCTGAGCCGCCAATCTTCTTTTTTTCATGATGTGTCTCCCTGTCGCACGGCGTCGTCACCGCGCCCAGCGGGCTTGAACAAACGCCTCCGCTTCTTCCCTGCTGGAAATGCTTCCTTCGAGCTGCTCTTCTTCCAGCGTCCGGAGAATCTCTCCGATTTGTTTTCCCGGCGCATAGCCCATCGCCAACAGATCGTCTCCGGTCAGGAGCCGCGGCGGGTGCAGGGCTTCGCGCTCCAGCGTCCGCAGCTGTTCCCGGCAGAAGTCGTAATCCTCGAGCAGGCCGTGGCAGGCCAGGCAGTCCAGACGATGCAGTTGCAGATGCAGGTCAAAATCCGGCATCCGGAGGAATCGCTTGAGACGCGCGGGACGCATCTTCGTCACGTTCATGAAATCCATGTGCTGCCCGATGAGGCGCGCGACGGTTTCCCGCTGCGCGTTGGAAAAGCGCAGACGCCGCATCAGATCCTCGGCGATCGCCACGCCCCGCCGGACATGACCGTAAAAGTGAATGCCCCGGTCGTCTTCGGTTTTCGCGGCGGGTTTGCCGACGTCGTGCAGGAGCGCGGCCCACGCGAGCGCCGGATTCGTGTGCGGCGCGGTTTCGGAAGACAGGATATCCAGCAGTCGCATCGTGTGTTCCCAGACGTCGCCTTCCGGATGAAAACGCGGCGGCTGCGCCACGCCCCGCATTTGTTCGACTTCCGGCAGAAGGAGGGCCAAAAGCCCGGTTTCGGACAAAAGCTCAAATCCCCGGCGCGCGCCGCCGCGGATGAGAATCTTCTGCAGCTCCTCCGCGATTCTTTCGGCGCTGACGCGGCGGATGTTTTCCGCGGCGGCTGTGATGGCGCGGCGGGTTTCCGGATCGAGTGTAAAATGAAGATTGGCGGCCAGGCGCACCGCGCGCAGGAGGCGCAGATAGTCTTCGCGGAAACGGACGTCCGGATCGCCGATGGCGCGGATGATTTTTTTGGCCAGATCGGCGCGGCCGCCGACGTAGTCGAGAAGATCGCCGCTCTCCGGATCCAGGAACAGGCCGTTCACGGTGAAGTCGCGCCGCAGCGCGTCTTCGCGGGCCGACGCATACTGCACGCGCGACGGCCTGCGCCCGTCTTCATAGACGTCGTCGCTGCGAAAGGTCGCCACCTCGAAGGAGAAGCCCTCGCTTACGACCATCATCACGCCGAAGCGCGCTCCGACGCTCACCGTGCGGTCGAAGAGCGCGGCCACCTCGCCCGGCAGGGCGCCCGTGGCGATGTCATAGTCGCCGGGCGTCACGCCCCGGAGAAAATCGCGCACCGCGCCGCCGACAAAATAGGACTCATGGCCCGCTTTCTGAAGTCGGCTCACAATGCGCCGCGCGGCGGCGTATTTTTTTCCGTTTCGATCGTCCGGTTCCCCGGTCAAGGCTTCTGCTCCCGCGAATTATTTCCTGCCCAGTTTGATTGCGCAGAACTCGCCGCACATGGTGCAGCCTTCTTCATTGGCGCTTTTGCTTTTTTCTAAAAGCGCCACGGTTTTTTCCGGATCGAGGGAGAGAGCGACCTGTCGCTGCCAGTCGAAAGCCTTGCGGGCCTCGGACATTTTTCGGTCGCGCTCTGCGGCGCCGGAAATCCCTTTGGCGATATCGGCGATGTGCCCGGCGATTTTCGCGGCGATCACGCCGTCGCGGACATCGGCCAGCGTGGGTAGCCGCAAATGCTCGGCCGGCGTCACGTAGCAGAGGAAATCCGCCCCCGCAGACGCCGCGATGGCCCCGCCGATGGCGGAGGTAATGTGATCGTAGCCCGGCGCGATGTCCGTGGGCAGCGGCCCCAGGACGTAAAACGGCGCGCCGGCGCAGAGTTTCTTCTGCAGGCGGATGTTGGCCTCGATATCGCGGATCGGCACGTGGCCCGGTCCTTCAATCATCACCTGCACGCCCGCCTCCCGCGCTCGGGCCGCAAGCTGCCCCAGCACGATGAGTTCGTGGATCTGCCCCGAATCCGTCGCATCGGCGATCGCGCCGGGACGCAGGCCGTCGCCGAGGCTCAGCACCATATCATAGCGGCGCGCTATGGACAGCAGCCGGTCGTACTCCTCGTAGAGCGGATTTTCCCGTCCGTTGCAGCGCATCCAGTTGGCCGTCATCGAGCCGCCGCGGCTGACGATGCCCAGAACCCGGCCCTGCTTTTCCACCGTTGCAACGCTGGCGCGCGTCACGCCGCAGTGAACCGTGATAAAATCGACTCCGTCGCGGCCGTTTTCTTCGATCACGTCGAAGAGATCATCGGCCGTCATATCGGCAATGGCCTTCTGCTCGCCAAGCGCCTTTACGGCCGCCTGGTAAATCGGCACCGTGCCTACGGCCACGGTCGTCCGCTCCATCACCGCCTTACGAATTGCGGCCAGGTCGCCGCCGGTGGACAGGTCCATCACCGCGTCCGCGCCCGCCGCTTCGGCGACGCGCATCTTTTCCAGCTCCAGCTCCAGATCGTTGTTATCCCTGGACGTACCGATATTGGCGTTCACCTTCGTGCAAAGTCCCCGGCCGATGGCCAGCGGCTTGATTCCCGCGTGGTTCACGTTCCGGCAAATCACAATGGTTCCCTCGGCCATGCCCTGCCGGATGACCTCCGCGTCAACGCCTTCCTCTGCCGCAGCGGTTTTCATTTCTTCCGAAACAACGCCCCTGCGGGCTTTTTCCAGTTGTGTCATATCTTCCTCCAAATCCTGTAATGCCTTATCTACAAAACGTTTACCGGCCCACGGCCTTTGCCCAGGGCCAGCGAACGCCGAATCGCCCGCGTCATGATCTTCTTGGCCTGCGCCACGGCGCAGGCGACGCTTTTTCCCTCCGCCAGCCCTGCGGCCAGCGCCGACGCAAACGTGCATCCCGTGCCGTGCGTGTGGGGCGTGTCGATCCAGTCCGCTCTGAATTCGCGGTAGGCCCCGCCGTCGTAGAGCACATCCACGCTGCCTGCGCGGCGGCTTTGCGGCAGATGCCCGCCTTTGACAACGACGTTCTGCGCGCCCAGGCGCGCGATGCGCGCCGCCGCCTCTTTCATGGCGGCGACCGACCGGATCTTCATGCCGGCAAGCGCTTCCGCTTCCGGTATGTTCGGCGTCACCACCCGCGCCAGCGGCAACAATTTCCGCACCAGAAGCCGTTGGGCGTTTTCTCCCATCACCCGTCGTCCGCCCTTGGCGATCATCACCGGATCGACGACGACGTTTTTCAGACGGTGGCGGGAAATCATTTCCACCACCGCCGCCACCGACGCGCCGGAGGGCAGCATGCCCGTTTTGACCGCGTCCACGCCGATATCGGCAACGACGGCTTCGATCTGTGCGGCGATGACTTTTGCCGGCACGGGAAAGACCGACTGCACACCGCGCGTGTTTTGTGCAGTAAGCGCGGTGACGGCCGTGACGGCATAAGCGCCGCACGCGGCCACGGCCTTCAGATCGGCCTGAACGCCCGCGCCCGCGCCGGAATCCGACCCGCCCACGCACAACACCACCGCCGGTTTTCTCATGTCAGTCCACCTCCGGAAAAACATCCTTCCGCCAGTAGCGGATCACCAGCAGATGTCCCGCCGCCGCGCGGATGACCGCCCGGGGCGACGTTATAAGATTGCTGATCCCCCGCGATTCGGCTTTGCAAAGCGTTTCCTGAAAAAGTGGATACTGAAATCCCTCCAGCGTAACGCCTGTGGCCTTGGGACAAAGCGCGAGAAGCGACACCAGGCAGCCGGCGGCATTGTCGATAACCGTTTCGGCCTCCGCGACGAACATCTCCCCAAACTCGTCCACGATCCGCGTGAACACCCGGGACTCCCGTCCGCGGATGAGCAAGTGAATATTGGCGAGCGCGTGATCGATCCGGCCGCCCAGTGCGCCCCAGATATCGATGCGGCGGGCGCCGAGCCCGATCGCGTAATCGAGCGCCAGCGCCGTGTCCGTAAAATCCTTGTCGGACGGATACCGGAGGATCTTCACCCCGGCTTGTTCATATTCGACGGCCTGCGCGGACGGCAGGGAATCCATGTCTCCTAAAAGCACGTCGGGCCGGAACCCCGCGCGCCGCAGATGGCGCGCGCCGCCGTCGCAACCGATGAGCAGCCGTCCGGCGATCGCCTCGGTCTGCGTCCGGAAAAAATCCGGATCGCCCAGGCGCCCGCCGCTCACAATCACCGCGTAAGGCTGCATTTCCGCTCCTGAATAAAAAAGCCATACCCCTTCCCCTGAAAGGATATGGCCTGCGTAGCAATTTGAAGGATCGCCATTCCCTACGCCGGCATTACCCGGGTCAGGTTCAAAGGGTATAATCTCAGCCGTTTATCCCGCCCCGGCGGAATTTCCGGCACCCCACGGCCGGAAAAGTAATACATTCAGCATGAAAAAGCAATTTTTTTATCGGATCGGAATTTGTCCGGAAATTATTTTACTTGTGTTATTTTACTTGCTGCATCTTTTTTGATATTCGTTATAATCATCTGCATATTTCTCATGCAAGGGAGGATGTCCCATGAAACGATTCTGGTCGATGCTTCTGGTGGGAGCGTTTCTTTTGTGCGCGGCGCAAACCGCCCGCGCCGACATTTTTGACGTGCCGTGCAGCGTTGCGGCGCTCATCAACGCCATCACGACGGCCAACGCCACGCCGGGCGCGCATACGCTCAATCTGGCCGGCGCCTGCACCTATTCCTTGTCGGCCGTGAACAACGCCGACGCCGCGGGCGACAACGGCCTGCCCCGCATCACGGGCCGGATGACCCTGGCCGGAGGGCCCAACACGATCATCGAGCGGCAGCCGGGGACGCCGGAATTCCGTTTTTTCCAGGTCGAAAACGCCGCGGAGCTGACGCTGCGCCAGTTGACGCTGCGCAACGGGCGCAACGCTGCCGATCCCAAAATCGACGGCGGCGCAGTTTACAACAACGGGGGAACCGTGTCGCTTTCCGGCTGCACACTGGCCAACAACACCGCCGGCTGCGGCGGGGCGATTTTCACCGCAGCCGGAACACTGACCGTTACGGGCAGCCGGTTTTCCGACAACGCCGGCTTCGTCTGCGGCGGCGGCGCCATTCTCGGCGGCGGGATCGTCAACATTTATTCAAGCACGTTTTCGGGAAACCGCGGGGCGGAAGCGGGCGCGGTCGGCGTCTGGGGCCGCCTGACCCTTACCGACTCCAGTTTTTTCAATAATCGCGCACAGAGAGACGCCGATCCCTCCAGCGGCGGCGCCGTCAGCATTCTCACGCGGGACGCCCTGGCCGTCATCACGGGATCGACGTTTCTCTCGAATACAGTCTCGTCCCTGCTCGCCAGGGGCGGCGCCATCGTCACCGAAGGAACGCTGACCGTCATCAATTCGACGTTTTACGCAAATGCCGCCGACGACCGGGGCGGCGCCATCGCCATAGAAGAGGGAAACGTGATCCTCCGACACGTCACGATCTCCGGCAACGGCGCGGCATACGGCGGAGGGGTTTTTGTCGGCGGCGTCCTGCGGCTGGAAAACAGTATTCTCGCGGACAATGAAATCGGAAACAACTGCGGCGTGCTGGGCGGCGCCATTCTCAACGGCGGCGGCAACCTCCGGTATCCTTTCGACGACGACAGCTGCGTGGGCTTTTACGGCAATCCGCGGCTCAAGGCGCCCGCCGACAACGGCGGCGTCACGCCCACCATGGCGCTGGACCGGGCAAGCGATGCGATCGACCGGATCGACGGCGAAAACGGCTGCGGCGTCGGCGTCGAAACAGACCAGCGCGGCGTCAAGAGGCCGCAGCCGGCCTGGGCCCGCTGCGACTGCGGCGCTTATGAAAAACAAACGTACGGACCGTCCGACTTGGATGCCCGCTGTTTCATCGCCACCGCCGCTTTCGGCTCGCCGCTGGATCCGTGCGTGACGGTGCTGCGGACCTTCCGGGACCGCTTCCTGGTCGCCAACGCTTTGGGACGCGCCTTCGTGGCCTGGTACTACGATGCCTCGCCGGCCTGGGCCGCGCGCGTCGCCGGCAGTAAACTTTTAAGACCGGCCGTCCGCGCCGCACTGCTTCCTGTCTCGGCGCTGGCCTGGATTGCGCTTAGCTGGAACTGGCCGGCCACCGGATTTTCAGCGCTTTTGCTTGTCGCATGGATTTGGCGCAAAAGACAGCCCCGGCGCGGGCATAGCGCTCCGGCGTAAGTCCAGCCGGAAGATTCAAGAATGCGCTAGTCTTCTCCGCGGTAAATGCAGCCGGATTCCGGGCTTTCCTGTACGATGATTTTGCAAAGCCCGGGCAGAGCCGGCTTGAGGCGCGGCCAGATCCAGCGGCAGAGGTTTTCCGACGTGGGATTTTCCAGGCCGTCGATGTCGTTGAGATGCTTGTGGTCGAGCTGTTCCAGAACGGGGCTCACGGCGGCGGTAATGTCGGCAAAATCCGTCACCCAGCCCGCGCGGGCGTCGACGATGCCTTGCAGATGAATTTCCACCCTGAACGAATGGCCGTGTATCCTGGCGCACGGGTGGCCGGCCGGAACGCGGGGCAGATAGTGCGCCGCGTCAAACTTGAATACTTTGAAAATTTTCATAAACCTTCCTTAGCGGATTCCCAGCCACTTGTGCGTCTGGAGGCTCAGGCGCCATTGCGGGTGCGCGAGCACATAGTCCAACGTTCGGCAAAGAGCGTCTTCCCGGTCTTTTCCATCCCGCGGCTGCAGGAAAAAATACCGGAAATCCAGCTTGGCGTAGGTCGCGGGGTCCAGTTTTTCCTGCGGATAGACGAGCTTCAGCTCCTGTCCGCTTTTCTGCGCGAGCCGGACGCCGGCCTTGGGGCTCACGCTGAGCCAGTCGATGCCGGCGGGCGCAGCCGTCGTGCCGTTGGTTTCCACGGCGATTTCAAAGCCCGCGTCGCGCAGAACCGAAAGCAGGGCATCATCGACCTGCAGCAGCGGCTCCCCGCCCGTCAGCACCACAAAAAGATGCTTGCGGCCGTCGGGCCAGAAACCGGAAATCCTGTCGGCCAGATCGGCCGCTGTTTCATACGTTCCGCCGGCCGTGCCGTCGGTTCCCGTGAAATCCGTATCGCAGAAGCGACAACGCGCTCCGGACCGGTCTTCTTCCCGGCCCGACCAGAGGTTGCATCCGGAAAACCGGCAGAAGACCGCCGGACGGCCGCTGTGAAAGCCTTCCCCCTGGATCGAGTAAAATATTTCCTTGACCCGATACATCCGCACTGACCGCCTTGTCTTTCGCCGGAAATCGCCCCGATTATTCTCTATCTCTTCTGACTGTACCGGACAGGATCCTGAAGCCCCGCTTCCCGAAACCCTTTGAGCCGCAGCAGGCAGGAGTCGCACCGGCCGCAGGATGCTCCGTTCGCATCCGGATCGTAGCAGCTGTGGGTCAGGGAATAATCGACGCCCAGTTCGACGCCCCGGCGAATGATCTGGGCCTTGGAGAGGGCGATAAGCGGCGCGTGAATTTTTAAAGCCCCTCTTCCCTCGACGCCGGCCTTGGTCGCCAGGTTCGCCATGCGCTCGTAAGCTTCGATATACTCGAGCCGGCAGTCCGGATAACCGCTGTAGTCGAGCGCGTTCACGCCGATGAAGATGTCGGACGATCCGATCACCTCCGCCCAGGCCAGCGCGTAGGACAGAAAGATGGTGTTTCTCGCCGGCACATAGGTAACGGGAATGGCCTTGGGAAGCTCCTCGACCGCGCCGTGCTTGGGAACGGCGATGTCCGCCGTCAGCGCCGATCCGCCGATCAGGCGCAAATCGATGTCCACCGTCAGATGCCGGACGACCCCTTCGCGCAGGGCAATGCGCCCGGCTGCGTCAAGCTCGATGCTGTGGCGCTGGCCGTAGCGGAAACTCAAAGCGTACAGGGAAAATCCGCGCTGCCCGGCGATGGCCAGCACGGTCGCCGAATCCACGCCGCCGGAAAGCAGCACCACGGCCTTCTTTTTTTCTATGTCGGAGCGTTCGGTCATGTAAAACGTGTTTAGCAGATTTTCCGAAAATTCACCCGGCCTATTTTGCCTGGGCGCCGAGACGAAACAACGTCCGGGTATTTTCCGACGCGGTTCGGGCGACATCTTCCCAGTCCCGGTCTTTGATCCGGGCGACCTTCTTTGCCGTATGCACGATAAAGGCGGGCTCGTTTCTTTGGCCGCGATGCGGAACGGGCGCCAGGTAAGGGCAGTCCGTCTCCAACAGGAGCCGTTCGAGCGGCGCCTGACGGACGACTTCGCGCAGGGTGTGGGATTTTTCAAAGGTCACCACGCCGGGAACGGAAAGGTAAAATCCGAGATCGAGGCACTGCCGGGCCATCGTCCAGTCGCCCGAAAAACAGTGGAAAACGCCCCGGCGGATTCCGGATGCCCTGATCAGGGCCAGCGTTTCTTCATGCGCCTCCCGGTCGTGAATCACCACCGGCAGGTTCAGCTCGCCGGCCAGTTCCAGCTGCCGGGCAAACATGTCGGTTTGCTGCTTTCGCGGCGACAGGTTCCGGAAAAAATCCAGACCGATTTCACCGTAGGCGACGACTTTCGGGTCCGCGGCCAGCGCCTTCAGTTCATCGAGCGCGTGCTCGCCGGCCGCGTCCGCGTCGTGGGGGTGAATCCCGACCGTCGCGTAAATGTTTTCGTAGCGGCGGGCAAGAGACACTGCTTTACGGCTCAGGACCGGGCTGGTTCCCACTGTGATGATACACTCCACCCCCGCCAGCCCGGCCCGTTCGATCACCGCCTCACGGTCGGCGTCGAACGGTTCCATTTCCAGGTGCGCGTGGGAATCAATCAGCATAACACTCATTTTTCATGCAGTTGGCATGTAATTTCTTCCGCATTATCAGATACGTCCGGAAGTTTCTTCAACTGATTGGTCAGATCTTTTTCGGACATTTCTCCGGTCAGCAACTTGCGGGAAATGATCCGTCGGTCGATTCTCAGTATTTCGGCATTGACTCTCTTGGGCATTGCACTCCTCCTGACACAGCAAGCATAGCTTGTTAAAATTCTTTTTTAAACGTGGCGGACTAGTATTATATTTCGGCGGGCAAATCAAGCCCCGGCGATGATTTTTATCTATCGCGCCGGAAGAAGAGGAAGTTTTATCGTTTGAGCCGGGGATCGGACGCGTCGCGGATGCCTTCCCCCAGCAGATTGTAGCCCACCACCGTGATCAGAATCGCCAGGCCGGGATACAGCGAAAGCCACCAGGCGATGTCGATGTTGTCCTTGCCCGCCGTCAGAATGTTCCCCCAGCTCGGCGTCGGCGGCTGCACGCCGATGCCCAGAAAGCTCAGCGCCGATTCCGTCAGGATCGCGCCGGCGATGCCCAGCGTGGCCGCGACCAGAATGGAAGCCAGCGCGTTGGGCAGGATATGCAGAAAAATGATGCGCGCGTCGCCCGCGCCGATGGCCCGCGCCGCCGTCACAAAATCCCTTTCCCGCAGCGAAATGAAGTCCGCCCGGACCAGGCGCGTCACGCCCATCCAGCCGGTAAGCCCGATGACGATCATGATGTTCCAGATGGAGGGCTCCAGAAAGGCGATCACGGCCAGAATGAGGAAAAACGTCGGAAAGCACAGCATGATGTCCACAAAGCGCATGATGAGCGCATCGATCCAGCCGCCGTAGTAGCCGGCCACCGCTCCCAGAATCGTTCCGATCAGAATGGCCAGGCCCGTGGCGACAAACCCGACCTTGAGCGAGATGCGCGCGCCCCAGATCATCCGCGACAGGACGTCCCGGCCGAGCTGATCCGTGCCGAACCAGTGGCCGGCCGAGGGCGGCGCCAGAACATTTTTGAGATCGATCGCTCCGGGATCGTAAGGCGCGAGAAGCGGCGCGAAAAGCGACACGACAAACAAAAGAGCCACGATGCCGCAGCCCGCGAGCGCCAGCTTGTTGTTATAAAACATCTCCCAGAACGTCATCACGATATCCTTATTCTCGGATCCGCCACGGCATACGACACGTCCGCGATCAGATTGCCCAGAAGCGTCAGCACGGCGCCGATGAGCAAAATGCCCATGACGGTGGGATAGTCGCGCGCCATCACCGACATATAAAACAACTGCCCCATGCCGGGAATCGCAAAAATCGTCTCGAAAATGACGCTGCCGCCGATCAGCCCCGGAATGGACAGGCCCAGGATGGTGATCGCGGGCAAAAGCGCATTGCGCAGCGCGTGCTTGTAAATCACCTGCCGTTCGCTGAGACCCTTGGCGCGCGCCGTGAGGATGTAATCCTGGCGGATCACCTCCAGCATGTTGGCCCGCATGTAGCGGGAGAGCCCCGCCAGGCCGCCGAAGGCGGAGATGAACACCGGCAGAACCAGATGCCCGGCCAGATCGACCAGTTGCCCCCACGTACTCAAGTACTCATAGTTGAGAGACCGCAGTCCGGAAATCGGCAGCCAGCCCAGTTGGATGCCGAAAAAAATCATCAAAAGCAGCGCCAGCCAGAACGTCGGCACGGCAAAGCCTACAAACACGACCACCGCCGTCACCTTGTCGAAAAGCGAATCCTGGTACACCGCCGACAAAACGCCGATCGGCACGGCGACCGCGATAATAATCAGCAAAGACAAAAGATTGATGAGAATTGTGATCGGCAGGCGTTCGAGAATCTTGTCGGCCACCGGCCGGTGATCGGAGGAAAAAGACGTTCCCAGATCGCCGCGGGTGAGCTTTTTGAGCCACGACACGTACTGAACATGCAGCGGCTTGTCCAGCTCGTAGAGACTCAGGAGACGCTCTTTCATTTCCGCGGAGGCTTTCGGGTTCATCTGCGTCTGCAGGTCCGTGGGTTTGCCCGGCGCCAGATGCATGACCGCGAAGCAAATGACTGTGATGCCCAGCAGAAGCGGGATCATGAAAAGGATTCTTTTAATCAGATATCGCGTCATATCCCTCTTTCCGATCCGTTCAATCCTGCCCGTCCAGCAGCTTCAGGAATTCCATCTTCCGTAAATTTTCGAGCGACCGCCACAGGTGGTCCTGGGCGTGCGCCTCCAGCGTGATGGTCGGCTTGCGCCTCTGCGCTTTCAGAGCAGAGGCCAGCTTGGCAAAAGGAAACGTGGCTTCGCCCACCGGCAGGTGTTCGTCAAACCGGCCGGAATTGTCATGCAGATGCAAATGGCCGATGTAGGGCCCGATCTGTTCCATCCATTCATCGAGCGGCGTCCGGGAAAAAACGTTGAAATGTCCCGAATCGAAACAAAAGCACAAGTGGTCGCAGGAAAGGATCTCGAAGAGCCGCCGGAGGATGTCCGGCTTCTTTTCGTACACGTTTTCCAGCGCAATCACCGTTCCCACCTCGCGCGCCGTCCGAAGCACGTCCGACCAGAACCGGACGCTGTTTTCCAGCCACAGGTCGTCGCAGGCCACATAGTAGCGGTCGTCGAAGGACGGGTGGCAAACCATCTTCAGCGGCCGAAAAATCGGCGCCAGGGCCAGCGCCTGCGCAATCCGCTCCTGGCTGACCCTGCGGATCCGCTCATCGAGCGCGCCGGGCCGCAAATCGACAAACGGGCCGTGAAAGGTTACCCTGAGCCCCGCATCCCGGATCCGGCCGGCGATTTCCCGGCATTCATCCTCGCGGATGGCTTCGAGCGCGTAATGGCTGAAATAAATCTCCGGGTTGATTTTGTGCTCCAGGATCATCGGCAGATATTGGGGCAGCAACTGATAGGGCATATGCGCGTGAACTCTTGCGATAACGTCAAGCATGGCCAATCCTTTATCAATGAATAGGGACCGTTGATTTACCATAGACGTTTTTTTTTCACAACTCCCGCAAGTCGGCCCGGTGTTTAAAATACGATATTGTCAACTTTTTTCATTTATGACATAGAAACGGCGAAGCAGGGAAAGGTTGCGATCTTTCCCGCCAACAAGGAGGTCCCTTTGGCCGTTAAAAAGAATGAATCGGCGCAGCGGCTTTTGCTGTGCATCAATGCGGTGCTGCAGAAAAAAGCAAAAAATATTGTCGCGCTAAATGTGCGGGAGATTTCATCGTTCACGGATTATCTGCTGATTTGCTCCGGGGCGACCGACCGGCAGGTGCAGGCCATTTCCGGCGCCGTCCAGGAATATCTGAAAAAGGAAGGCATCCGGCCGCTCGGCGTGGAAGGAGAAGCCAACGCCGAATGGGTGCTCCTGGACTATGACGATGTGGTGATCTCTGTTTTTCAGGAGTCGGCCCGCTCCTTTTACGGTCTGGAAGCCCTGTGGGACGCGCCGCGGATGGAGATCGACGAAAACGCCACCGAAATCAAGAAGCTCTCCAAGGACATGGTTTGAGTCTTCGTGACTTTGTTTTTGAAATATCCGATGTGCTGTTTCCGCCTCTGTGTCTTTCCTGCCGGCGGGTGGTCGAAGGCGTCCCTCCCCCGGTCTTTTGCGCCGATTGCCTCGGCCGGATTTCGTTTTTAAGCGGCAGCCGCTGCCCGGTTTGCGGTGTCCTCTTTCCGGATTCGCCCGCCGGCGACCACCTGTGCGGCGACTGCCTGGCGTCCCCGCCTTTTTTCAGCCGGGCGCGCGCCGCAGTCGTTTATCAAGGAATTCTTTCCGACGCCATCCACCGGTTCAAATACGGCCGCGACATTCCGACGGGCGGCGCCCTGGCCCGCTTTCTCGCCGACTGCCCTTTTGACGATCTGGACTGGCGCCGCTGCGACGCCATCCTCCCCGTCCCCCTGCACAAAAAACGTCTGCGCGAAAGGGGCTTTAATCAGTCGCTTTTGCTGGCGCGGGCCCTGGGCAAAAAACACGGTGTTGCCGTTGATTTTTCCTTGCTAAAAAGGCGCAAATTTACTTTAACGCAGACAGGGCTTTCCCGACAGGAGCGGGAAAAGAATATTAAAGGAGCGTTCGAGGCATCCCGAGCCGGGCAAATCGCGGACAAAAACCTGATTGTAGTTGACGATGTCTATACGACGGGGGCGACCGTCAATGAATGCGCGAGAATTCTGAAACACAACGGCGCGGCGGACGTGGCGGTCGTCACGCTGGCCCGGGTTCTGTAGAAAGACAGCGCCTGAGTCTGCTGGAAAATCAGAGGAGATTTCATGAATAAGATTCTGGATAGAACCGCGCTTCGGGAAACGCTCGACGTCCTGCGCAAGGAAGGGAAAAAGATCGCTTTCACCAACGGCTGCTTCGACATTCTGCACGTCGGCCACGTGCGTTACCTGCAGGAGGCGCGCAAAACCGCCGATGTGCTGGTCCTGGGGCTGAACAGCGATTCGTCGGTCCGGGCCATCAAAGGGGAAAAAAGGCCGCTGGTGACGGAAAGCGAGCGGGCGGAGGTGCTGGCCGCCCTGGAATGTATTGATTTCGTAACGATCTTTCCGGAGCTGACCCCGCTGGACCTGATCTGCTTTCTGAAACCGGACATCCTGATTAAAGGAGGGGACTGGCCGGAAGACCAGGTGGTCGGAGGCAAGGAAATCCGCGAGTGGGGCGGTCATGTTACGATCGTTCCGGAGGTGGCCGGCAAATCGACCACCAATATCGTGGAGAAGGTTCTCTCCGTGTACCGGACGGAAAAATAATCGTCAGATTAAAATCTTACATGCCGTTGTCCGGCCCCGAACCGGTTTTCCGGGCCGCTCATTTTTTTGCTTTACAAACATAGGACCATTAGGTAAAAGGGCCCAATATCGAGATCATATTGAAAAGGAGTGGCGGCCTTGGAAAAACAAACGACGTTGAAGCCGGAAAAGCTGGAAGCATTCCGCAAACTGCTGACACAGAAAATCAATGAATTACTGAGTGAAGCGGGAAAGACGGTTTCGGAAATGACCAGCAGCAAGGAAAATTTCCCCGATCCCAACGATCGGGCCTCGCTGGAATCCGACCGCAATTTCGAGCTCCGAATCCGCGACCGGGAACGCAAGCTGATCGTCAAAATGCAGGAGGCCATCAAGCGCATCGATGACGGCACCTACGGCATCTGCGAATCCTGCGGCGGACCGATTTCCGAAAAAAGACTGCTCGCACGGCCGGTCACGACCGAATGCATCGACTGCAAAACCAAGCAGGAAAAAATCGAGAAGCTCAAGGGCGAATAGGCGTGGACAGCGACCGAACAAAAGCCCCGCAAGCCGGGGCTTTTTTATTGGCCGTTCGACGTCCGGCATTTATTTTTCGACACAAAGATGATAATCAACTGCCATGTACGCAGAGGTCGCCCTCAATATTCCGGCCGGCAAACTCTTCACCTATGCCGTCCCGGAAAACCTTGCTTCCGCCACCGCCGTCGGTAAAAGGGTTTTTGTCCCTTTCGGCCGCCGCCGGCGCACGGGATTTATCGTCGCCCTGACGAAGGACGCCCCGCCCGCCGATGTCAAGCCACTCGGGGAAATTCTCGATGAAGAGCCGCTTTTCGGCAAAGACGATCTGAAATTCTATTCGTGGATCGCCGATTACTTCCTCTACCCCCTCGGAAAAACACTGGCCGAACTGCTTCCTTCCGGATGGGAGAAAAAGGATCTGCTGTGGGTGACTCCCGCGCCTGCGCCGCCGGGCGCCCGTCCGACGCCCGCCCAGAAAAAACTCCTTGATTTCCTTGCCGAGCATCCGCGCGGTCTTTCCCTGGGCGATCTGATCCGCCACTCCGGCCTTCCCAACGCGGCCGCGGTGCTGCGCAGCCTGCGAATCGCGTGTTTTGTGAATGTAACCGCCCGGGAAAAAAAGTCGCTCGGCATCCGCACGCAAAAAATTCTCGGTCTTTCCGGGGATGCCGACCTGTCCCGGCTGACGCCGCGCCAGCAGACCGTCGTCGATTACCTGAAAGAGGCGGGTCCGACGGAACTTACGGCCCTGATGTCCGCCACCGGCGCTTCGCCTTCCGTCGTAAAAAAAATTCTGGAAAAGGGCGTCGCTCTCGTCCACAACGAGGAAGTCATCCGCAAGGTTTCGCTCACCACCCGCCTGGAATCCCCCCGCGGGAATCTGCTGCTCAACGACGAACAGGAAAAGGTCCTAGGAGAGATCCGCCGCTTCACGGACGACGGAAAGTTTCACTGCGCCCTGCTCCACGGCGTCACCGGCAGCGGCAAAACGGAAGTGTACCTCTGTGCGATCGAACATGTCTGGAAGACGGGCGGAGCGGCGATTTATCTGGTTCCGGAAATATCGCTCACCCCGCAGCTCATCGCCCGGATCGCCGGACGCTTCGACTCCGATAAAATCGCCGTCATCCACAGCGGCATTCCTGAAAGCGTCCGCTACGACCAGTGGCGCGAAATCCGTCGCGGAAGGATTTCGCTGGTAATCGGCGCCCGCTCCGCGCTCTTTGCCCCCGTGCCGAATCTGAGACTGCTGATCGTCGACGAGGAGCACGACGGTTCCTACAAGCAGGACGAGCGGCTGTGCTACTCCGCGCGCGATCTGGCCGTCGTCAAAGCCAAGCTGTGCAACGCCGCCTGCGTCCTGGGATCGGCCACGCCGGGCGTGCGCACCTTCTACAACGCCCGGACGGGAAAATACGCCCATCTGGAGCTGACGCGGCGGGTTAACGACCGGCCCCTGCCCCGGATGGAAATCGTCGATATGAAACTGCAGAAAGAAAGCGCCGGCAAGGCGCCGGTTCTTTCCGACAAGCTGGCCGCGGCCATCGCCGAAACGCTCGCCCGGAAAGAGCAGGCTCTTCTTTTTCTGAACCGGCGGGGCTTCGATACGTTTCTGGTTTGCGGCGACTGCGGTTCGCCGATGACCTGCCCCAACTGCGCCGTCGCTTTGAAAAGCCATCCGGCGGAAAACCTGGTCAAATGCCACTACTGCGATTTCAGCCGCCGGGCCGTGCCGCTGTGTTCCAAATGCGGCGGCAACCGGATTCTCAACTACGGCGCCGGCACGCAGAAACTGGAAGCCGAGCTCGCCCTCCGGTTTCCCCGGGCGCGCATCCGCCGGATGGACGCCGACACGACGGCGCGCAAAGGCGAGCAGGAAAAAATGCTCGCCGCCCTGGAACGCAATGAAATCGACATTCTGGTGGGAACGCAGATGATCACCAAGGGGCATGACTTCCCCTTCATCACGCTGGTGGGCGTCATTTCTGCGGACACGTCGCTCAACATGCCGGATTTCCGCGCCGCGGAAAAAACCTTCCAGATGCTCACGCAGGTGGCGGGCCGCGGCGGACGGGGCGACGCGGCGGGCCGCGTCGTTATTCAGACCTTCAATCCGGACCACTATGTTTTGCGGCACGCGCGCAACCACGACTACCTGTCGTTTTATCAGGAGGAAACCGAATTCCGCCGGGCGCTCGCCTATCCGCCCTTCAGCCGCCTCATCGCCCTGCGCCTGTCATCGACGCGGGAAGGCCTTCTGTTCCAGACTGCGAAGGAGCTGGGCTGCGACGCCCGGGCGCTTGCCGCGGAAGCCGGCGGCGCCGTGGAAATCATCGGCCCCGCCGGATCGCCGCTGTCGAAAATCCGCGGCGAACACCGCATGCAGATGCTGATCAAGGGAAACGACGGCCGGCGGATGCGCGCGCTTGCCGCCGCGCTCCAGGAACGGCACGCGACGAGCACCGTGAAAATCGCGGTCGACGTCGATCCGGACAACTTCATGTAGAGTTGCGCGTTCGCACCTGCAGGGCCGAAAAGAAATTGACGACGGCAATCGCCGCGCCCAGCAGAAATACGTACTGGTAACCCAGCGCGACCCAGATGATCCCGCCGGACAAAGCCACCGCGATGGAAAAGATATGGTCGATGGTTACGCCCATCGTCAGGGTCTGCGTGACGTCCTCGGGCCGAACGGCGATTTTCTGCAGGTAGGTCGCCCGGGCCATGCCCGTCGACAGCAAAAGCTGGTCCGCGATAAAGCAGGCCGACGCGACCACCAGCGCCGTCGCTTCCGAAAACCATTCACGGGAGTATCCGTAGCCCACGCAGACGAACACGAGCAGCGCCGCTTCCCCCGCAAGGACGATCCTTTCCCCCAACCGGTCGATCGCCCGGCCCACCAGAGGTTTGAAGAAAATGCCGATGACGCCGCCCACGGTCAGAAGCGTCGCCAGCATTTGCGTTTTCTGGGAGAATACGGTCACCAGCACCCAGGGCGCGAACGTCAGGAAGATCTGCTTGCGCGTGCCGTATAAAATGTTGAGCCAGTAAAACAGGCGGTATTCCCGGCGCAGTTGAAACCTGGCGCGGGCCGTGTCGGGCTGATTCTTGCGCATGCCGAACAGGAGAGCGGCCGCCGCGAGAAATCCGAAAAAGGCGACTCCATAGGATATCGAAAAAGTGACGTGAAAGAATTTGAAGCCCAAAAAGACGGAAAAGCTGCCCAGAATCATCGCCACGTTGGCTGTGGCCGCAAACTGTCCCAGCCGCCGTCCTTCCCGTCCCTTGACGGCCAGTTCCATGCCGATGCTTGCATTGAGCGGAAGGAAAAGATGCTGACCGACGCTGAACATGAACAGCCAGACCAGCATCACCGAAAATCCGGACGACGCGAAGCCGATAAGCAGAATGCCGAACGCGCAGAGCAGATTCGCCAGAACCGCCAGGCGGCGCGAACACAGAAAAAAGAAAAGCGCCGAGAAAAAAACGACCAGGAAGCCCGGAAGCTCCCGGGGCAGCTCGAGCAAGCCGCGCTGCCAGTCGCTGATGCTGAACGTTTCGCTGAGGAAGTTGTTGAACGTGGAATCGACGATGCTCTGCGAAAAGCCGAACACGAACGTGGCGGCCAGAAACAGACGGAAATCGCGCGGTAAAAGAGAAAGTTTATGGCGAATGCGCTCTAAAATAATGACGGTCCTGCCGACGATAAAAAATACGGACGCGCGGCTTTCGGCAAATGAAAAACGGCAGCGGGCATCCCGTCTGCCGTTTTGTCATCTGATCCGGCAAGTACGCTAGACGGCCTGGCAACTTTCCAGCCGAATGCGGTCCTGGTAATACTGCGTGATCTCATAGACGGCGTAGTCGATAAGGAGCATGATCCGCATGACGGAGTCGATCGCCTGGTGGTGTTCGATGGCGTTGATGAAGATCGCCTGGAATTCCGCGTACAGCCACATGTGGCGGCGCATCATGTTGAGCGCATAGATGGCTTCATGCAGTGGAATGCCGCTTTCAAAGCAGGTCCTTGCGTAGTGCATGAAGAATTCCTGCGCCTTCTCGTAACGGTTGGGCGCCACCAGCATGTTCCGAAGCTGGCTGTAAAATTTCACCGCCTGAATAACCAGCCTCTCGTCGGGAATATCCCGGTAATGAGCCGTTCTCTTGTTTTTCTTGACGTCGACCGCCCACTGCGCGGCGATTTCATCTATATTGGCTTCCAGCACATCCAGCAGTTTAATGGATTCGACCATGGCACTTCTCTCCTTTCTCCAAAGTGAAACGAACAGGGAAACGGACTGTGTCGTTACTTAGCCTTATTTTTCATCAGGTCCTGATATTCCTTGGTAACCTCGTACGCGGCGTAATCGAACAGAAGGATCGTCCGGCTCAACGTGTCCAGCGCCTGACGCTGGTCAATGCCGGAGCTGAAAATGGTTTGAAATTCTGCGTACAGCCAGATGTGTCTTCGAAGCAGAATCAGCGCATAAACGGCTTCGTCCATGGGAATCCCCATCGCAAAGCTTTCCTGGGCATAAGTGCGAAAGTATTTCAATGTGTTTTCGCTGATCTTGTCTTCAGCGAACATCTTACTGAAGTTCTGATAAAATTTCACACCCTGGTTGATGATCCGTTCCTCATCCAGTTCCTTGTACTTCTTTGTCCTGGCATTGTTCTGGACATCCATGGCCCAGCGCCTGGCCATTTTCTCTGCGTGCTGCTCTGCCAGCTCCACATATTTAATGGCGTAAGTTTTCATGCGTCATCTCCTTTCCGTTTGCAAACGATTGATTCTGCATCCCACGTTCACGTTGTGCGCAGCTCTTGCGAAGTTGAAATCAATATAAAGCAGGACATCCGAAATGACAATAAAAATTATCGTAAAAACCATCGGTCAGACTAGTTCTTGACACCCCCGGGCGAATTCCATATAGATGTTTCCAAAAACCGAGGATGGAACGCGATGAATCCCCCCCGCATCCTGTTTATGGGAACTCCCGAATTTGCCCTGCCCGCGCTCGCGGCGCTCAGCCGCAGCGCGTATCCGGTCTGCGCCGTCGTCACGCAGCCGGATCGCCCCGCGGGGCGGGGGCAAAAGGAAGCCGCTCCGCCGGTCAAAACGCTCGCGCTTTCCCTCGGCCTGCCGGTTTTGCAGCCCGTCCGGATCAAGGATTCCGCTTTTCTGGAAACGCTTCGCGCTCTGGCGCCCGACATGATTGTTGTGGCGGCATTCGGCCAACTGCTGCCCAAAGCGCTTCTCGATTTTCCGCCCTGCGGATGCCTCAACATTCACCCGTCGCTGCTGCCCAAGTACCGAGGCGCCGCGCCGCTTCACTGGAGCATCATCAGGGGGGAAACGACAACCGGCGTCACCGTCATGCTGATGGATGAAGGCATGGATTCCGGCGACATTCTCCTGCAGGAAGAAACGCCGCTCGGCCCCGCCGAAACGTTCGGCGAACTGCACGATCGTCTGGCCCGGATGGGCGCAGGGCTTTTGATCGCGACGATCGAACAGGTGATGTCCGGCGCGGTCCGCCGTCAAAAACAGGACGCCTCCCTCGTCACCTTTGCTCCCCGCCTGACCCGGGAGACGGGAAAGATCGCCTGGAACAATCGGGTGGCCGACATTGTCAATCTTATCCGCGGACTGAGCCCCGCCCCCGCGGCTTACACCGCCCTGGACGGACAGACGCTGAAAATATTTACGGCGCAAGGCCGGCCGGGGGCGGTATGCGAGCCGCCGGGTTTTGTCGGCGCGCCGGCGGACGGAGGACTGCCCGTGGCGGCGGCCGACGGCCATGTCCTTTTGAAAGACGTTCAACTGGCCGGAAAGAAAAGAATGCCGATCGGCGTTTTTTTAAGGGGCTACCGCCTGAAAGAAAACAGCGTATTGGGCTGACGGCCCCTGAATACGCGGCGATCGACTGTCTCAACGCCGGACACCGGGATCAACGTGAAAAAAACAATTCGCCATCGGGCAGTGGACATTTTAAGCGAGGTCGGGAAAAGCCGGGCTTTTGCCGGAGATCTGCTCGACACGGCGCTCGAAGAACGGCATCTCTCGGGAACGGCGGACGGACGGCTGCTCACGCATCTGGTGTACGGCGTTTTGCGCATGCAGGGACGACTGGACCGGATCCTCGCGGCGTTTTACCGCGGCAACTACGACGGGATGGAAGAGGATATCCGCAACATCCTGCGCGTGGGCCTCTACCAGCTTCTTTTCAGCGACCGTCTGCCGGCCTTTGCGGTCGTGGACGAGGCGGTCAAAACCGCCAAGCGTAAAAGCCCGGCGGCCGGCGGACTCGTGAACGCCGTTTTAAGAAGCTATCTGCGCAACCCCGGCGGCGCTTCCTATCCCTGCCGCGAAAGCCATCCGGACGAATATCTGGCAGCCTTTCATTCCCACCCGCTGTGGCTGGTGAAGCGGTGGCGCGACGCTTTCGGCACAACGGAAACCGAAGCCCTCTGCCGGGCCGACAATGATGTGCCTCCGGTGACGCTGCGCGCCAACACGCTCAAGATTTCCCGCGACGATCTGGCGCAAACGCTCGCCCGTGCGGATTTTCCAAGCGAACCTGGCCGCTATTCCCCCGACGGGCTCATCCTCTCCGATCCCCCCCGGCCCGTTCAGAAAACAACTTTCTTTTCCGAAGGGCTCTTCCGGCTTCAGGACGAGGCGGCGCAGTTGGCGGGCTATCTCGTCGGACCGCAGGCGGGAGAAAGCATTCTGGACGCCTGCGCGGGCAGCGGCGGCAAGACCGCACACCTGGCGGCCCTGATGGAAAACCGCGGAAGGATCGTGGCCATGGACCGCGACAAAACCAAAATCGCCCGGTTGAGGAGGGACATGCTCCGGCTCGGCGTCTCCATCGTCGAAACGGTTGAGGCCGATCTGAACGGACCGCTTTCCGCCGCCTGGCGGGAAAAATTCGACTGCGTCCTGGTGGACGCTCCCTGCTCCGGCACCGGCACGCTCAGGCGCAATCCGGAAATCCGGTGGCGGCTTTCGGCCTCCGAGCCGGAGCGGCTCGCCGAAATCCAGCTTGCAATTCTGCACAACGCCGCGGCCGCTGTGCGCAAAGGCGGTCGCCTGGTTTACTGCACCTGTTCGCTTTTGGCCTGCGAAAACGACGGCGTCATCCGCCGATTTCTGAAAGACCACCCGCAGTTTTCCGTTGCGCCCCCTTCCGCGTCCGTCCCGGAGGGCCTCCAGGACAGCCGCGGATTTTTCCGGACGTACCCTCACCGGCATGGGCTGGACGGCTTTTTCGGCTCGGTCTTGCTGGGCCGGATTTGATTTGACGAATTCGCCCCAATCATGCTAGCGTACGTGCTCATTATTTTTTTGAGGAGCGGTTATGTTTTTACAACAGATGCAGGTCGGCCACATGGCGGTTTTTGCCTATCTGGTGGGAGATCCCGTCACCGGCGACGCGCTCGTCATCGACCCGGCCGACAATGTTCACGAGATTCTCGCAACGGCGGCAAAGAACAACCTGCGCATTAATTACATCGTCAACACCCACGGCCACGTGGATCACATCGGCGGCAACGCCCAGATGAAAAAACTCACCGGCGCCAAAATCATCATCCACGAGGACGACGCCTTCATGCTCACCTCGACGCCGGCCGCCATGCTGCGCATGTTCGGCGCGACGCAGTCGCCGCCGGCAGACATCCTGGCTTCCGACGGCCAGGTCATTTCCGCAGGCAACGTCGAGCTCAAGGTGATCTCCACCCCCGGACATTCGCCCGGCGGGATGTGCCTGTACACGCCCGGTTACGTTTTCACCGGCGACACGCTCTTTGTGGAAGCGGTGGGCCGCACCGATCTGCCCGGCGGTTCGTGGCAGACCATGTATGACGCCATCAAGAATCGTCTTTTCACCCTTCCGGATGAAACCAAGGTGTTGCCCGGCCATAACTACGGCCGGACGCCGACGTCCACCATCGGACACGAAAAAAAATACAATCCCTCGGTTCGCTAAAGGAGCAGACGATCCATGACGCAGAGTATTTCCCGGACGAATTTTCCAAAGCTGAAATTTTTAAGCCGCGGCAAGGTCCGCGATCTGTACGCGGTGAAGGACGCCCTGCTCCTGGTCGCCACCGACCGGATTTCAGCTTTCGACGTAATCATGCCCAACCCGATTCCGGGCAAGGGGATCATCCTCAATAAGATGTCTTCTTTCTGGTTCGGGCAGATGGAAGACCTCATCGGCAACCACATCATTTCCACGGACGCCGCCGATTTCCCTCCGGAATGCGCGCCCTACGTTGAGCTTCTGCAAGGCCGCAGCATGCTGGTCAAAAAGGCGCGGCCGCTGCCGGTGGAATGCATCGTGCGGGGATATCTGTCCGGCTCCGGCTGGAACGACTATCGCCACAACGCGACCGTCTCCGGCGTCAAGCTGCCCGAGGGGCTCCGGGAATCCGCCCGCCTGCCGCAGCCGATCTTCACGCCGACCACCAAGGCGCCGGAAGGAAAGCATGATTCGCCGATCAGCCGCGCCGAAATGGAAGATCTGATCGGCAGCGATCTCACCGACAGGATTATCCGGACGTCGCTTACCATTTACGAGCGGGCGGCGTCCATCGCGCGCCGGGCCGGCATCATCATCGCCGACACGAAAATGGAATTCGGCCTTCTCGGCAAAGAACTCATTCTGATCGACGAGCTGCTGACGCCCGACTCGTCGCGTTTCTGGCCGGCCGACGATTACGAGGAAGGCCGGGCGCAAAAAAGCTTCGACAAGCAGTTTTTGCGCGACTATCTTTTGTCCATCCACTGGAATCAGAAACCGCCCGCGCCGGAGTTGCCGCCGGACATCATCGACAAAACCCGGGCCAAATACGAGGAAGCCTTTCGGCGTCTCGTAAAATAATTTCATCCCGGCCCATTGACAGCATCGAAACCGTTATTACATTACGCCGTGTTCATCCGCACGGCGTCATTATTTTGAGGAGGCATTCCTTGGGCACCAACAAACTGCCGGATTACCGTTTAAAACAAAAATTATTATATATCGATAAGACATCTCCCGCGACCCTGATCAGCTACGGGGACATGTACCTGAAAGCGGGCGCGCTTTCCGACGCCCTCGATTTTTACGCCCGGGCAGCGCACCGGGCCGGCCTTGAAAAAATCAAGGCGCTGGCGCTCGAACAAGGCGACGCGTTTCTTTTCCAGGGCGCGGCCAAGGCGCTGGGCATCTCGCTTGCGGCCGCGGACTGGGAAGCGGTCGCCGGCCGGGCGGCCGATCTCGGCAAGTATTTTTTCGCCCGGCGCGCGCTGGAAAAAACAAACAGCACGGAGCTGATAGAAGCGCTTGCGGCTAAGATGAAAGCGGAGGAAGCAAAACAAGGCGCATGACCAAGAGGGACTACTACGAAATTCTGGGCGTCGGCAGAAACGCCACGGACGAGGAACTGAAAAAATGCTACCGGAAGATCGCCATGCAGTGCCATCCCGACCGCAACCCGGGAGACCAGCAGGCGGAAGAGCGGTTCAAGGAAGCAGCCGAAGCTTACGAAGTTTTAAGCGACAGACAAAAGAGGGAAATCTACGACCAGTTCGGCCATGCGGGCCTGAGCAACACCGGATTTCAGGGCTTCGGCGGCTTTGACGACGTTTTTTCCAGCTTCGGCGACATCTTCGAGGACGTCTTCGGATTCGGACGGACACGGGGTCGCGGGCGGGCGCGACAGGCGGCCCGGGCGGGCGCGGATCTGCGCTATGATCTGAAAATTTCTTTTCTCGACGCCGCGTTCGGCGTCACCACCACGATCGAGCTCGAAAAGCTCTACACCTGTCAGGAATGCCAGGGCGCGGGAGCGGCGGCGGGCACGACGCCTTCCACCTGCCCCACCTGCCACGGCAGAGGCCAGGTGATTCAATCAAGCGGCTTTTTCACCATCAGCTCCACCTGCCCCCACTGCCACGGCCAGGGTAAGATCATCGCCAAACCCTGCTCCGCCTGCCGCGGCACGGGCAAGGAAAGACGGCAAAAGACCGTCGAGCTGAAAATTCCCGCCGGCGTGGAAACCGGCTCCCGGCTGCGCCTGCGCGGCGAAGGAGAAGCGGGCGAACTGGGCGGTCCTCCCGGAGATCTCTACGTTTTTCTGGAAGTGGAGGAGCATGACTTCTTCGTCCGCTCCGACGACGACATTCTCTGCCGCGTCCCCATCAGTTTCGTTCAGGCCGCGCTGGGCGGCACCATCGTCGTGCCGACGCTGGACGACACCGAAAAAATCAAAATCCCCCGGGGCACGCAAAGCGGGCGGTCTTTCCGGCTCAAAGGCAAGGGCATTCCCCATCTGCAGAGCTACGGCCGGGGAGACCAGATCATCGAAGTCTTCGTTGAGGTTCCTACGGAACTCACCCGCAAACAGGAAGATCTGCTTCGGGAATTTGAAAAACACGGCAAATAACCTCCGCATTATCCGGTTGCATTAGCCGGGACAATATGGTTTAAGCGGACATAATTCATGCCTGGGAGGAATCAGAATGCAGAGCCATTCATACCGTCTGATCATTGGCCTGTTCGCACTTTTGCTTTGCTCCGGATGCGCGGCGCTGGTTGTGGGCGGCGCGGCGGTCGGCGCGGGAACGGGCACCTACCTGTATATCAACGGCGAACTGAAAACCGATTATTTCGCATCTTTCGACAAGGTCTGGAACGCGTGTGAAAAAACCGTCGCGGATTTGCGCGGCACGGAGGTGCAGCCCGTAAAAGAAATCGCGCAGGGCAAGATCACCGCAATGATCAACGACGACAAGGTGCAGATCGAGGTCACCTACCGGGGAAAGAATCAGACCTCCGTCGCCATTCGCGTGGGGCTGATCGGCGACAAACAGGCGTCCCAGTTTCTCCACGACAAAATCGCCGAGAACCTGGCTAAATCATGAGCCCGACGCCGCTTTGATGCGGGCCCGGCGATGGCGCCTCCATGAATAAAAAACTCCTGCTCGGCATAGGACTCGGAGTGCTTCTGGTCTGGTTTTCCGTCCGGGGACTCGATTTTCAGCAGACCGTATCCCATCTGAAAAACATTTCCCTGGACTGGGCCGTTGTGTCTTTGTTTTTCATCGTTCTCATGCAGGCGCTGCGCTCCTACCGCTGGGGCGTCATGCTGGAGCCGATGGAAAAGATTCCCCAATTCACACTTTTCGCCGTCACCAGCGTCGGCTTTTTGGCCATCGCCGCCATTCCGGCGCGCATCGGCGAACTGGCCCGGCCTTACCTGATCTCGCAAAAAAGCTCCATCAAGATGTCCTCGGCGCTCGGGACAGTCGTCGTGGAGCGCGTGCTCGACAGCCTCGCGGTGCTGACCGTCACCGTCATCGTCATTGTCTTCCAGGATCTGCCCTCCTGGATGATCAAATCCGGCATCCTCTTCTTCATCCTCACGCTCGCGATGATCGCCTTCATCGTCGGCCTGGTCTGGCAGAGACAGACCGCCGTCGCCGTCATCGATCGGATCCTGAGGCGGCTGCCCGGCCGTCTGGGCGAAAAAGTCAACAGCGTGATCCACCACTTCATCGACGGCTTCCAGATCATCACCAACGTCCGGAGACTGCTGTACCTGCTGTTTTTATCCGCCGTGGTCTGGCTTATCGATGCCGCCGCCATTTATGCCTTGCTTGCCGCGTTCGGCTTTGACCTGCCTCTGCTCGCGGCCTTTGTGGTCATGGTCATCCTCATCGCGGGAATCGCCATTCCCACCGCTCCCGGTTTTATCGGCAACTGGCATTACGCCTGCATCCTGGGATTGAGCCTGTTTGGCGTCGCCAAACCGGAGGCTTTTTCCTTCGCTCTGGTCTATCATTTTCTGTCGATGCTTGTGTTGCTTGTCCTGGGCCTGGGTTTTCTGCCCTTCAACAGATTTTCTCTTGCGGATATGACAAGGCAGATGAAGAAACCGGAAACGGAAGCGTAGGGAACGGTCGCGACCGTTCCCTGCATTTCAGTTCTGATCCTTCGTCACGACCTTCAGGGATTTGAGTTTCTTGTGCAGGTTGCTGCGTTCCAGACCAATGGCTTCGGCGGTCCGCGAAATGTTGCCGTCGAACTCTTCGAGCTTTTTTATGATGAACTGACGCTCAAAGTCCAGCCGCGCGTCGCGCAGGGAATCGGCGACCTGGGCCGCCTCCGGCGCCGCGGCGGCCGGCTCGGATTTCATGCTGAGCTCCGGAATATCCTCCGCCCGAATCTCGTTGGACGGCGTCAGAATGATCAGCCGTTCAACGATGTTTTTCAGTTCCCGGACGTTGCCCGGCCAGTCGTGCGCCATGAGCTTTTCGAGAGCGCCGTCGCTCACCGTCTTGAGCGATTGGCCTTCCTTGGCGGCAAAATCCTTCAGAAACCGCTCCACGAGAAACGGAATATCCTCCTTGCGCTCCCGAAGCGGGGGCACCCTCAGCGGGATGACGTGCAGGCGGTAATAGAGATCCTGGCGGAACCGTCCGGCTTCCATTTCTTTTTCCAGGTCCTTGTTGGTCGCGGCCAGCACCCGCACGTCCATGTCGATCACCTTGTTGCCGCCGACCCGCTCGAACTTCTTTTCCTGCAGAATGCGCAGAATCTTCGCCTGCGCCTTGAGGCTCATGTCCGCCACTTCATCGAGAAAGATGGTGCCCTCGTGGGCCAGATCGAATTTGCCGCGCTTCTTTTCGGTGGCGCCCGTAAAAGCGCCCTTCTCATGGCCGAACAGTTCGCTCTCGATCAGTTCCTCGGGAATCGCCGCGCAGTTGACTTCCACAATCGGCTTGTGGGACCGGCGACTCAGGTGGTGAATGGACCGGGCCACCAGTTCCTTGCCCGTTCCGTTTTCGCCCATGACCAGGATCCAGGCGTTGGTCGGCGCGACAATGCCGATCATTTCCTTGAGTTCGGTGATCGCCGCACTGCTGCCGGTCAACTCGAACTGGTGAGACACTTTCTGCTTGAGCAGAATATTTTCTTCCTCCAGGCGGACCACGTTGAGCGCGTTGCCGACCAGGATGATGACTTTATCGAGCGACAGGGGTTTCTCGATGAAGTCGAAAGCGCCGAGCTTCGTCGCCTTGACCGCCGTTTCGATGGTGCCGTGGCCGGACATCATGATGATGAGCACGTTCGGATGGGCGGCATGGATGGCCTTGAGCGTTTCCAGTCCGTCGATGCCGGGAAGCCAGATATCCAGGAGCACCAGCTGCGGCATTTCTTCGGCTACGATTTTGATCGCCTCTTCGCCGCTCGACGCCGTCAGCACCTGGTAGCCTTCGTCCTCCAGAATCGCCTTCAGCGACTGGCAAATCGCGATTTCGTCGTCGACGACAAGAATGGTTTCGTTCATAAAAAATCCGCTCCGCCTTGCTGCATTCTCTATAAATTAAACTTCCTGAACGGGCAACTGAAAAGATACGATCGTTCCCGTCGGATAGTTGTCGTTAATGCTGACCTGGCCTTTGTGGTCCGAGATGATCGAGCTGACAATCGCGAGCCCCAGTCCGGTTCCCGCTTTCTTGGTTGAAAAATACGGCTCGAAAACTTTCCGTTTGTAGCTGGCCGGCACGCCCGCCCCGTCGTCGGCGACCGCCACGGTCACTTTCCGGTGCGCCTCGTCGTAGCGGATGATGACGCCGATATGGCCTTCTTTCCGGTTGATGGACGCGACGGCGTTGTCCAGCAGGTTGACCATGACGCGGTTGATCTGCTCGGCGTCCAGGTTGAACCGGGGAAGATTTTCCGCCGGGCTGAATTCAAAGGCAATGTCTTTGTGCGCATCCACGAACAGCGTCACCGCCTCGGCCACCACGGCGTTGAGATCGTTGGGCGCAAGCAACGTCACGGGCATGCGTGCGTAGCGCGAAAACTCGTTGACGAGATTCTTGAGCACGTCCACCTGGTCGATAATCGTCTGCGTGCATTCGCGGAAAACCGATCCTTCCTCGCCCAGTTTGTCGCCGTACTTGCGCTGCAGGCGCTGGGCGGACAGCTGAACGGGAGTGAGCGGATTCTTGATCTCGTGGGCCATGCGCCGGGCCACTTCCCGCCAGGCCGCGGCGCGTTCCGCCTTCTGCAGCTCGGTCAGATCTTCAAACACGACGACGATGCCGGAGTCGTTGCCTTCTTCATCCTCGATGGTCGTAAGCGTGAGCAGCACGGTCAGGGCCTTTTCCTGGAGCATGAATTCCAGCTGTTTGACCAGGATGCGCTCGTTGTTGTCCTTCATCTCCTGCAGAAACGAATCCACCAGCGTCAGGTGTTCCTCGTGCAAAAGCTCCCGGTAGTTGCGAAACAGAAACGGGGCGGCGTCGATTCCGAACATCGTTTCGGCCGCGCGGTTGATGGTGGTGATCATGTCGTTTTTATCCACGGAAATGACGCCGGCGGACACATTGCGCAAAACAGCCGCCATGTATTTGCGGCGTTCTTCCAGGGAGACGTTGGCTTCGATCAGGCTGGTCTTGCTCTTTTGCAGATCGTCCGTCATGGAATTGAAGGACTTGACCAGGAGCCCGATTTCATCATCCGCGTCGATCTGGATGCGGCTGTCCAGATCGCCCTGCGTAATCCGGTTGGTCGCCGACACCAGATCCTGAATCGGGTTGGTGATGCTTTTGGAGAGCGACAGACCAAACCATGTCGCCAGGAAGATGATCACCAGCGTCACGATCGACAGCGTGAGCAGGTACGTCAGCTTGATCGGGTTTTTTAAAAGCTTGATCTGCCCGTACTGTTCGGATGCGTTGGCGATGTCGCGCAGCTTGTCCACGAATCCCTGGGGGATGACATAGCTCACGGTGATCCGCCCGATGACTTCCGTCCCAACGGCATAGGAAAAAACCGGCGCAACGCCGACCATCACTTCTCCAAAGGCAGTCGGACTGACCGTGGAGACTTCCTTACCGGAATAAATATCCTCCAGCATTTTGGGAGAAAGCACGACGGGATTGAGCGGCGGAAAGCTTTCGTCGGCAAACACGAGATTCTCGCCCTTGAAATCGAAATAGGCTTCCACCCGGGCGTTTCTCAAACTCTTCTGGCGCTGCGTGAGAAAGCGGTTCAGGTATTCCGTCATCTCCGTTTCATAAAGGCGGTTTTTCGTGATATCCACGCTGATCTGGCGCGCGTTGAACTTGGCCAGATCCTCGCCCTGCGTGTAATACACCTGCGCCACTTCCAGCGACCGGCTGAGCGCGTCGCCGATTTTGATGTTGAACCACAGCTCGATGGAGTACGAAAGAAAATTAATCGCAAATAAAAAAAGCAGGATGGTCGGCACCAGCGACAAACCGACAAAGGCAGCCACCAGCTTGGTGCGCAGCTTGGAGCCGATAATGCCTTTGCGGCGCTCGGAAAACAGCTTGAAGACGTTGCGCACGATGAGAAAGATCAAAAGCAGAATCAGGATAATGTCGATGCTGGTCAGGCCGTAAACAAGAATGCTGGCCGAGATCGGCAGCTCCTTGCGGGCGGAAAGCTGACTGGCCGCGAGGGTAAAGACAATCGCCAGAAAGCCGACCACCAGCATGATAATGAGTTCGCGGCGGCGTTTCCTTAATTCCCTCTCGTCAAGGTAGACTTTCCTGGATCTTCTTTTAATCTTCATCGGCAACTTTCCCGCGGATGCGGAAACGGACGTTTAATGCGAAAATCTCATCTTATATAAAGGCGTCTCGAAATCCCACAGGGAGACGAAGAACAGAACGTATTCCATGCTGAAAGGCAGCCGCACCTTGTCCATCTTTACCCGGACTTCGACGTAATAGTTGTTTCCCCGGACCAGGGAGGAAATGGGAATTACAATGATGCCGCTTAAATCCGCCATCGCTTTTTGCGCGCTTTCGAAATCCGGCAGCACAACCGGCTGCGTCATGCCGTTGGTGGTGATCGAAAAGGTTTTTTTCAGATTGTCATACTTGATGGTGCGCTTGATTTCCTTGCCGACGATGTGCTTGTCCCACACATAGGAGCGCTCCCGGTAAACGTCCAGATGCAGCGTAAACACGGCGGGAACGCCGGCCAGAATGGCGGACTCCATTTCCTTTTTAAAGCAGTCCACGAGCCGCGCGTACAACAAGACGTTTTGCGTATTGCTGGTAATGAGCAGGTCCACCATCCGGGGATTGATGTCGGCCCTTGCCGCAACCGGCGCAGAAACAGCCGCCACCGCCACGAACAACACAACGCAAAAAGCCCTACGCCAGAAAACAAAACGATTTTTCATACAGTCATTTTCTTCCTTGGAAAATTCGGGCCGGATGCTCCGCGGCGTCGTCTTACGGAATCCGTCAATCACGATCCACCGGCCGCCGGCTTGCTTCTGCGAAAAAGCGCCTGCGTCTCCGCCCGATGTTTTAATGAGGCATCTTAGGTAAGCCTGTGATAAAAATCAAGGTTAATTTGGAAGGCTTTACGGAAAAGGAAATGCCGCAGAACGATTACAGTTGCGCGGCATCCAGAATGGTAAAGGACGGAATCTTGCAGGACATGGCCCGGGCGGACGAGGCCCGATCGTCGTCCGAAAGAATTTCCCAGGCATTTTCATGCCGCATCAGCTCCCGAAGCAGGAGGTTGTTGAGGCGGTGGCCGGATTTGTACGCCACGAAATGCCCGATAATCGGCATGCCCAGCAAGAACAGATCGCCGATCGCGTCGAGGATCTTGTGACGGACAAATTCATCGGGCATGCGCAGACCCTCTTTATTGATGATTTTTTCGTCGTCGAGAATGATCACGTTGTCGAGCGAACCGCCGAGCCCCAGTCCCTTGGCCTGCAGAAATTCAACTTCCCTCAGAAATCCGAACGTCCGCGCCCGGCAGATGCTGTCCTCGTAATTGCGGTCGGAAAAGACAACGCTGTAGGACTGCGTGCCGATCGACCGATGGGCGAAATCGATCTCGTAGGTAATCTTGAACTCATCGGAAGGAAGCAGCATGGCGCTCCCTTCTCCTTCTTTCACGGAAACCGGCTTGGTGACGAGCAGCATCTTTTTCGACTTCCCCTGAATCCGCGTTCCGGCTTCCTTGAGCATGCGGACAAAAGGCTGCGCGCTGCCGTCCATGATGGGCACTTCAAAAGAATCCAGTTCAATGACGGCATTATCCAGGCCCATGCCGCTGAACGCCGATAAGATATGCTCCACCGTGGAAACGGTTACACCGTCATGGCGCAGCGACGTTGCGAGCGTCGTGTCGCAAACGTTTTCAAAATCGGCGGGAATCGGTTTGGCATTCGGCAGGTCCTTGCGGACGAAGATAACGCCGGTATCCACCGGGGCGGGTTTTATCGCCATATTCACCTTGCGCCCGGTATGCAAACCGATGCTGGCACAGGTGATTTCTCTTTTTAATGTTCGTTGCAAATGCATAGTTAACCTTGTATCGACAAATCTGGTGATGATTTGAGCAAGATCCATACCAGATGCCGCAAAGAAACACAAATTGGAAATGCCTTTGTATTTATTGAGTAAATTGAAAAAGTTCCCTTTTGCCCGCAGAATTTAGCATGGCCGGATTGTGTTTAAAACAACACACCGTCTTTCTCCGGAAGCCACGATTGCGCAAAGGCGAGTTACCTGAAATATCGGTCTTTTTCGCTGTAAATGCAGCCGCAGTAGGGTTGGCGGTACATCCCCAGTTCGCGGGAGATGCCGACGCCTTCCGTCCAGCCCTGCCGGAAATCCGAATAAAAGAATTCAATTCCGAGCCGGCGGCCCAGCGATTCGCCGATTTCCCGGATCAGGTCGTGCTTCTGATAGCGGCTGTAAAGCAGCGTAGAGGTGAAACCGTCGTATCCGCCGTTTTTGGCCTCTTCGGCCGTAAAGCGCAGACGGTCCGTGAGGCAGTAGGCGCAACGCTCCCCGGGCCGGGCGGACACCTGACGCAGAAACTCCTCCAGGAGATAGCCGTCCGGCCAGATCACCTTCAAAAATATTTTTTCCGCATAGGCCTGGAGGGTCTGCCGGCGGCGCTGATATTCCAGATACGGATGGATGTTGGGATTGTAAAACAGACCGGTCACGTCATGGCCGTGCGTCCTCAGTTCCTTGAGCGGATAAATCGCGCAGGGTCCGCAGCAGATGTGCAGAAGCAGGTTCATGATAAAACAACTCCCTGATTAAAACAGTTCCTTCTGGGCGCCGGACGCCGCAAGTCCAAAATGCTGATAGGCCCTGGCGCAGGCCATCCGCCCCCGCGCCGTTCTCTGCAGGTAGCCTTCCTGGATCAGGTAAGGCTCGTAAACATCCTCGATCGTGACCCGCTCCTCGCCGATCGCCGCCGCGAGGCTTTCCACGCCGACCGGCCCGCCGTTGAATTTCTCGATCAGCGTCAAAAGCAGTTTGCGGTCCATCTGATCAAAACCCTTGGAATCGACCTCGAACGCATCGAGCGCCGCGCGGGCGATTTCCCCGTCAATCGTCCCGTCGCCTTTCACCTCCGCGTAATCGCGGACGCGCTTGAGCAGGCGGTTGGCGATCCGCGGCGTTCCGCGCGCGCGATGGGCCAGTTCGGCCGCCCCGTCCGCCGTCAGGCTCACGCCCAGAATAGAGGCGGAGCGGGCAAGGATCACGGCCAGCTCCTCTGGCGAATAGAATTCCAGACGGAAGTGCATGCCGAAGCGATCGCGCAGCGGCGAGGTGAGCGATCCGGCGCGGGTCGTCGCGCCCACCAGCGTAAATTTCGGAATGTCGAGTTTCATCGAGCGGGCCGACGGCCCCTGCCCGATCAGAATATCTATGTGGAAATCTTCCATGGCCGGGTAGAGAATTTCCTCGACGACGTGCGAAAGGCGGTGAATCTCGTCGATAAACAGCACCTCGTGTTCGTGCATGTTTGTGAGAATCGCCGCCAGATCGCCGGGGCGTTCGATGACAGGACCCGACGTGACCTTGATGTCCACATCCAGTTCCCGGGCGATGATATAGGCGAGCGTCGTCTTACCCAGCCCCGGCGGCCCGTAAAGGAGAACATGATCGAGCGACTCGCGCCGTTTGCGGGCGGCCGCGATAAAGATCGACAGGTTGCTCTTGACCTTGTCCTGGCCGATATAATCGACGAGCTTCGGCGGACGCAGCGAGTTTTCCAGCATCCCTTCGTCTTCGGCGCAAACCGGATTGATCAGCGGATTTTTTCCATGTAGGTCCATCGTTTTTTACCTGAAACCGGCCGGAATTACCCCGCCAGAATTTTCAACGCCTTCTTCAGGAGCTGGTCCATCGCCGGCTCGTCCTGGGCATCGCGGATGACCCGGTCCAGGGCGTCCCGGGCCGCATTGGCCTTATACCCCAAATTGACCAGGGCGGAAAGAACATCTTCGCGCAGCGCTTCGCTCTCTTTTCGTCTGGCGTCGGCGCCCGCCACGGTATCCGCCGCCATTTTTTTCGCGGCCTTTTCCTTCAGCTCCAGAATCAGCCGTTCGGCCATTTTCCGGCCGATGCCGGGGATGGCCACCAGCCTGGCGACCTCGCCGCCCGAAATCGCCGCGAGGAGTTCTTCCGACGAAATGCCCGAAAGAATATTCATGGCGACCTTCGGACCGATGCCGCTTACGGAAATCATCATCTGGAACAAATCGCGCTCCTGCAGCGTGTAAAAGCCGAACAGGTTGATGGCGTCCTCCTTCACGGAGGTGTAAATATGCAGCGTCACCGCTTCGCCCGCTTCCGGCAGTTCGTAAAACGTCGTAAGCGGAATGAAGACCCGATACCCGACGCCCTGCGCATCCACGACAATATGGGAAATGCCTTTGTAGGCGATTTTACCGGAAAGCAGTGCGATCATCTAAACGGTTTGCTCCTTCTGGAAGTTGGCCTGGCAAATGGCGGCGGCCAGGGCGTCCGCCGCGTCCGCCGGTGGAATCGCTTCGAGTTTCAGGATCGCTTTCACCATGGTCTGCACCTGCCGCTTTTCGGCCCGCCCGTACCCGACCACCGCTTTTTTGATCTCCAGCGGCGAATATTCGTACACCGGCAGCCCCCGGTCGGCGCAGGTGAAAATGACCACGCCCCGGACCTGGGCCTGGCGGATCAGGCTGCGGACGTTTTTGCCGTAAAAGATATTCTCCAGAGCGACCGCCTGCGGATGCGCCTCGGCAATGACGTCGCCGAGCCTGCGGGAAATATCGGTCAACACTTCGGACAGGAGGGAATCCTTCCGGGGTTTGATCTCTCCGTGAACGACATGACGCAGGTAATTGCCGTCTTTGTCAATCACGCCGTAGCCGGTCACATGAGAACCGGGATCGATGCCTAGGATTCGCAAGATGTTTTACTTTCGCCCACAGTCATTTGCCGGTCTAACTCAGCTTCTCCATCACATCTTCATCGATGTCGAAATTGGAATACACGTTCTGAACGTCGTCGTTGTCCTCGAGCTTTTCCATCAGTTTCAGCATGGATTCGGCCTTGCCCGCCTCCAGCTTGACGGTGTTTGACGGAATCATGCTGATGCGCGCTTCGAGGTGCTTGATGCCCTTGGCGTCGATGGCCTTCTTCACCGCTTCAAACGCGGCGGGCTCCGTGATCACTTCGTATTCCGAATCTTCCGTTTTGACGTCCTCTGCGCCGGCGTCGAGCGCCAGCTCCATCAGCGTGTCTTCGTCAATCGCTTTCCTGTCGATGACGATGCTGCCCTTTTTGGCGAACATCCAGGCCACACAGCCGTTTTCACCGAGATTCCCGCCGTGCTTGGAAAAGATGTGGCGGATTTCCGCCACGGTCCGGTTCTTGTTGTCCGTCATAATTTCCACGATCACCGCCGCTCCGCCGGGGCCGTACCCTTCGTAGGTGTATTCTTCATAATTGGCCGCGCCGTCTCCGCCGCCGGCGCCCTTCTTGATCGCCCGTTCGATATTGTCCTTGGGCATGTTTTCTTCCTTGGCCGCCATGACCGCCTGCCTCAAACGGGCATTGCCTTCAATATCGCCTCCACCCAGGCGCGCCGCCAGCGTGATTTCCTTGATGATTTTGGTAAATATTTTACCGCGTTTGGCGTCTATCGCCCCTTTTTTTCTTTTGATGGTGCTCCATTTGGAATGGCCCGACATATGTTCTCTCCTGAAAAAAAGATAACTTGCATATTTTTTTGCCTTCTAGCATAAGGCGATAAGCTTGTAAAGTTAATTACCTATTCAACCCGGAGGTTTTGATTCATGAAGTCCTACCGCGAGGAATTATGGTTCGACATTCCCCGGCGCCGGGCGCTCGCCAACATCACGGACAAGGTTTCCGCCGCGCTCAAAAAGAGCGGCATCCGCGAGGGCCTGGTCCTGGTGAACGCCATGCACATCACGGCTTCGGTCTTTATCAACGACGACGAACCGGGGCTGCACGCGGACTACGAAGACTGGCTCGAGCGGCTGGCGCCGCATGAGCCGGTCTCGTTTTACCGGCACAACCGCACCGGCGAAGACAACGGCGACGCGCACCTGAAACGGCAGATCATGGGGCGGGAAGTCGTCGTCGCCGTGACGGACGGCAAACTGGATTTCGGACCTTGGGAGCAGATTTTCTACGGCGAGTTCGACGGCGGGCGGCGCAAACGGGTGCTGGTGAAAATCATCGGGGAGTGAGAGCGCCGGCCTCCGGTTCCACGCGCTGATGAGCGAAGCGGCAAATGGCGCCGGCGCGTTTGATTTACGGACTCCCCTTCACGACGTTGGGAAGGTCTTTGGCCCCGAGGTAAAAGACGACCATCTTCACGGGCACATCTCCGGGATTCACGCCGTTGTGGCGAAGTTTCATCACTTCGACAAACGCATCCCCGGCTTTGAAATCGACCGTTTTTCCGCCTTCGACAGACACCCTGATGCCGCCGGAAAGCACATAGGCGTAAACCGCTATCGGATGGCTGTGCCAACCGGTTTCCGCGCCGGGGGCGATTTCGATGATCATCACGGTCACCTGCGGGTTCTCCAGGTCCACATAGTCGATGGGGTCTCCGTTGCTCATTTTGTCCGTCTGCAGAATCACTGTCGCCCTGGCGCCCGGCTTGTAATCCGCCGCTTCGCCCGCCAGGGGCCAAAGCAGCAGCAGCACCGCCATCCAGACGAAATGTTTCATGATTGATTCCTCTTTTCCTTTCCGCGCATTTTCGCGCGTCTGTTCACCGCTGACTTCGTCCCAGCAGAGCAGCCCGGGAAAGCGGCACGGATGGCTTTTCCAGCAGTTTGAAGCCGGCCTTTTGCGCCGCGGCGGTTTCACCGGCAAATTGTGAACGGGAAACATGAAGCTTGGGCTCTGCCAGAAGCAAGCGCCCCGCCGGTTTCAGGGCGGCGCGCAGCTGCCGGAAGAACCTTTCTGTCTCAGGGACTTCATGAACCATCCAGAAGGCCAGAATAAAATCCACCGGCTCTCCCGCATAAATTTCGTCGGGGGCGGACAGGTGAAGCACAATCCGGTCGCGCACGCCCGCGCGTCCGGCGCGCGTTGCAATGCCGCGAAGCATTGTTTCCTGGATGTCGGCGGCAATGACCCGGCCTCCGGCGCCGACGCGCTTTGCCGCCGGAATTGTAAAATAACCGATCCCCGGCCCGACATCCAGCACCGTATCCCCCTGTCCGACATAGGGACCGATGATTCGGTCCGGATCCTGGACCAGACGCCGCAGACCGTTATCAAAGGTGAAGCAAAGCCGGCGGGGGCACAGCCCGTGCTTGCGGAAAAAAATCATATCGGCCAGTTTACTCACGGCGCATCCTGTCGGGTTCGTTCTTTCGCCCGAAAATCAGGCGACGGCCAGCCCTCTGGCTCTCAGGTAGTCTTTAACGTCCTGAATCCGGAGCAGGCGGAAATGAAAAACGGACGCCGCAAGCAAAATCGACGCGCCGCCGGCGACGGCCGCTTCGTAAAAGTCTTCCAGCTTTCCCGCGCCGCCGGACGCCACGACCGGCACGCTGACGGCGGATGAAATCGCCCGGGTAAACGGAATGTCGTAGCCCGCTTTGGTGCCGTCTCCATCCATGCTGGTGGGCAAAATCACGCCCGCGCCCAGCTCCTGGCAGGTTTTCGCCCAGGCGATTGCGTCTTTCGCGATGGGCAGCGTGCCGCCGGAAACCACCAGTTCAAAGCCCGACGGCATGGCCGCGTTTCTTTTGGCGTCGATCGCCACGGTGATTTTTTCCGCGCCGAATTTCGCCGCAGCCAGTTTCACGAGCTCCGGATTTTTCACGGCGGCGCTGTTCATGGACACCTTGCCCGCGCCCGCGTCGAGCACCATTTCGATATCTTCCAGCGAGGCGATGCCGCCGCCGACGGTGAGCGGAATGCGGATGACGGAAGAGACTTTTCTGACCCACTCCAGGCGGGTCTTGCGGTTTTCGAGCGTGGCGGCAATGTCCAGCATCGCCAGTTCATCCGCTCCTTCGGCCTGATAAAAAGAGGCGTTTTCCACCGGATCGCCGGCTTCCCGGATATCGACGAAATGCACCCCTTTCACCACCCTTCCGTTTTTCATATCCAGACAGGGCATGATCCTGATCGGCTCCATCAAATAATCTCCTTTCGAACCTGTAGATTTGATTGGCTCTGCCTCAGAGCCGTTCCGCTTTTTAAACCGAACTTTTTAAATTTACAACCGAAATGTGCAACCTTCAAACGCCGCCGGAACTTTTTTGTTCTTTTTTTCATTACCGCTTGAAACGCCGGGCATTTTCGTTTAAACATCTGTGCACGCTATTCCATTATTAAAAAGGAGCCGCCGCCATGAAAATGAAAGAAATCAAAGCCAGCACCATGAATGTGGAGAAATTTATCGACGATAAAATCCGGGATATCCGCAACGCCGTGGGCGACGGCCTCGCCGTCAACGCGCTCTCGGGCGGCGTGGACTCCTGCGTCGTCACCGCCCTGGGACACAAGGCGCTGGGCAGCCGCCTGAAAACCTACATGATCGACAACGGCATCATGCGGGAAGGCGAACCGGCAAAAGTGGCGGCCGCTTTCAAGAAGCTGGGCATCACGGTAGAGGTCATCGACGCGTCAAAAGCCTTTTTTGCCGCGCTTAAGGGACTGACCGATCCCGAGGAAAAAAGAGAAGCCATCACGCAAACCTTTTACAAAAACGTTTTCGGCAAGCTCGTCGTCAAAAGCAAAGCCCAATATCTTCTGCAGGGCACCATCCTCACCGACGTGGACGAAACCGTCGCCGGCATCAAACGCCAGCACAACGTCTTCGAACAGCTGGGCATCGATCCGCAAAAAGCGTTCGGCTACAAGATTCTGGAGCCGCTCATCGAACTGCGCAAGGACGGCGTGCGCAAAGTCGGCGCCGGTCTGGGCCTGCCTTCCACAATGTTCGACCGGATCCCCTTTCCGGGACCGGCGCTCGCCGCCCGCGTGATCGGAGAGGTCACACCCGCGAGGGTCGCCCTGGTAAGGAACGCCACGGCCATCACCGAAGCGGCGCTCAAGGGCACGAAGGCGTTCCAGTACCTGGCGATCCTGCATGAAGACCGCGTCACCGGCATGCGCGACGGAAAGCGCGTCTTCGGCAACCAGATCGAAATCCGCTCCTGGGACAGCACCGACGCGCGCAAGGCAAAGCCCTCCCGGCTGTCCTTCGACGTGCTCGAAAAGATCGCCGCAAAGATCACGAAAGAGATTCCCGAAGTCGTCAGCGTCACCTACAACATCACTTCCAAGCCGACCTCCACCATCGAAGCCATTTAAGGCTTTCGGCCCGGCGGGATATTCTTCCCGCCGGGCCGGCAGAGGAGCGCCATGAACGAAAAACCTTCCTGCGGCCCGTTGCAGGGCATCCGCATTCTCGATCTCACCCGGCTTTACCCCGGCCCCCTGGGCGCGATGCTGCTTGCCGACATGGGCGCCGACGTCATCAAGATCGAAGACGTCAACGCCCCGGACTACATGCGCTACTATCCGCCTTACCTGGAAAAGGAATCGGCGGGCTTCCTCGCGGTCAACCGCTCCAAGCGCTCGCTGGCCGTCAATCTCCGCGCGGAAAAGGGCGTCAAAATTTTTCTCGCGCTTTTGCAAACGGCGGACATCGTCATCGAACAATTCCGGCCCGGCGTCCTCGACGGCCTGGGCATCGGCTATACAGCGGCCAAAAACGTCAAGCCAAACATTATTTACGTTTCGATCACCGGCTACGGCCAGGACGGCCCATACGCCGCCCAGGCGGCGCACGACATCAATTTTATCGGCTACGCCGGCATTCTGGCGTCCACCGGCGCCGCGTCCACCGGCCCCGTTCTTCCCGCGCCGCAGCTGGGCGACGTGGCGGGAGGGGCCTACATGTCCGTGATCGCCTGCCTGTCCGCGCTCTGGGCCAGGGAAAAAACCGGACAGGGGCAACAGGTGGACGTGTCCATGCTCGACGGCGTCCTGCCGCTCATGACGCTGCAGATGGCGCATTATCAGGCGACAAAGCTCAACATGGGGCCCGGCGAACAGCCCCTCTCCGGCGGCCTGGCCTGCTATGGCGTGTATGCCTGCGCCGACGGCCGGTATGTCGCCCTGGGACTTCTGGAGGAAAAATTCTGGAAGCTCTTCTGCGCGCTGGTCCAGCGCCCCGACTGGCTGGACAAGCACCTGGTGATGGGAGAAGAAGCGGAGAGCCTGCGCCGGGAAATGGCTGCGCTTTTCCGGACGAAGCCCCGGGACGAATGGATCGCGGCGGCAAAAGACCTGGATGTCTGCCTGACGCCCGTTTGCGACCTCGCGGAGCTGGAAAACGATCCGCACCTCCTCGCGCGCCGGATGATTTACGAAGAGCAGCACCCCGTCTGCGGCAACATCAAGAGCGTCGGCGTTCCGCTGAAGTTCTCGGCCACGCCCGCCAAGCCCGCCGGACCGGCGCCGGCGCTGGGACGGGATACCAAAGCCGTTCTGGAGGAAATCGGCTATGACGCCCGCGACATCGCGGCGCTGTGCCGGGAAGGCATCGTCGTCGTTTCCGATCCCGGTTGACGGACAGCGTTTTGCTGCCCGGCCTTTCTTACACGCAAAAAAGGGAGGAACGGGTCGTCCCGTTCCTCCCTGATGCATTTCGTAAGAACTGAATCTGCGCGTCTAGCGTTTCAGATAGTAAACCGGGTTCGTCCCGCCGCCCACAGCGGCCTGAACCACGAGCTTTTCAAATTCTTTCTGGGTTTGCGGCCACCAGACATAAAGAACGGATGGATCGGACTTACCCCGGGTGACGGTCTGCACGGAGGCCATGATGAGCATGCGCCCCGCATCGGTTACGCCGTAAGCCGCATTGGGATATTTATCGCCCATCATAGGCGGATCGAGCGCCTTGGGGAAGGCGGCCCGGATTTTATATACGTCATCCACGGTGCCGGCGGTGACGATCGCCTTGGCGAGCGCATGCATGCCGGTGTAATTCAGCGCGCATTCCCAGGTCACCATGCGTTTGTATGTCGACGTATATTTTTTGTCGAAGGTCTTGGCGCCGTCAAACGGAATGCTCACGACGCCGGCCGTGCCGATCAGGTCCCCCATGATTTTGGTACCCTTGAGCAGCACGGCGATGTAATCCTGCTTGGCCTGATCGACCAGCATAAAGCCGCCCTTGTAGCCCATGCTTCTGGCTTGTTCGATGACCAGCGCCGTGGTGGCGGAAGGTCCGCCGATCAGCATGACGTCCGGCTTGGTGGCAATCGCGGCGGCCAGCTGGGAGGAAAAGTCGGTTTCCGTGTAATAATTGGCCGGCTTGTCCGCCGTGATTACGCCGCCTCTCTTTTGATAGTATTCCTTGAAGCCGGTCCGCCACTCATCGCCGTAAGCCCCGAGCGTGACCACCATGGCGCATTTTTTCCAGCCTTTTTTCAGTGCCCATTCCGCAAAAACCTGAACGTAGGTGGTGAAGGTAACTGTCGTGTCAATCATCAGCTTATTGTCGAGTTCTTCGACCTTGGGAGTGCTGGTATAGGCCATCACAATGAACTCGTTGCCCTTCTCCTGGTTGATTTTCATCATGGGCGCGATGGTGTTGAAAACCCCGTTGAAGACGGCAATAGCCTTGTTCTGCCTGAAACGGCGGGCGTTGTTCACCGCCTGCGTCGGGTCGACCCGGTCATCAAGCTTGTCCAGTCTGAACGAATATTTTTTCCCCTTTACTACAATGCCGCCGGCCGCGTTGAGCTCTTTGACGGCCATATCGACGCCATTAAAAATGTCCTGCCCGTATTCCGCCGCCGGTCCCGAGAGCGGTCCGGTATATCCTATGACAATCTCATCAGCTCGAGTGTTTCCCGTCCAGGACACAACAAAAACAGCGGCAACCATACAAATCAGCATTTTCCAATACTTCATTCTCAGCCCCTCCTTGATTTTATTGATCTCACCTTTTGACATAGGCAAACAAACACCTGTCTGATCTAAAAAAACTTTTTTTGTTTACCTGACGCAAAAAAGAAGACCTGTCAATGACGGAGTGAAGGCTGTCGCTTGGAAAACGTAAAAATTTCAAAGACCTGCCTTTTGATATCAATGAGATCATTGCAGAAATCTTGTGACCGTCATCCTGTAAATATCTGCCGGTCATTTTCAGAAAATGGCGTGGTTGGCGTGCAATCTATCCCATGACAATGCCGCCGTCAATGCTGATGGACTGGCCGGTGATGCTCCTGGCTTCATGGGAGGCCAGATACGCGACCAGACCGGCAATTTCTGCGGCGGTCTGCGGGCGTCGCAGGGGCGTGACGGCCTTGACCCGCGCTTCAAATATTTCCTCAAGGCTCATCCGGGCGTAAGCCGGCTGGATTTCCTTGACCGCCTGCGCCAGCTTTTCCCAGCCCGGCGTGAAGACATAACCGGGACAGACGGCGTTGACGGTGATATTATGGCGCGCCAGCTCTTTGGCCAGCGTTTCCGTGAATCCGATCACGCCGAATTTGGCCGCGCAGTAGGCGGAGAGGAGCTGCTCGCCCTGCTTGCCGGATACGGACGACATGTTGATGATCCGCCCCTGTTTGCGCGGAATCATGATCCGGGCGGCGGCGCGGCAACACAGATAAACGCTGCGTAAATTGAGCTCGATCGTCTGGTCCCAGTCTTCCAGGCTGGACTTTGCCACGAGCGCAATGCCCGAGCCTCCGCCCACGTTGTTGGCCAGAATATCGACGGCGCCGTAAGTCTGAACGGCTTTCTCCATGAGGGCGTCGACGTCTTTCGGATTCGTGGCATCGCAGGCGACGTCCAGCGCGTCTCCGCCCTTGCCTGAAATCGCCCCGACGACTTTTTTTGCCGCCTGCGGATCCAAATCCGCCACCACTACCTTCGCTCCCTCCCCGGCCAGACGCAGTGCGATGGCCTCGCCGATGCCCGATCCTCCGCCTGTAACGACGCTGATCTTACCTTGAATGCCCAGATCCATTTTTTCGCTCCTTCTTAAGTGATTGACGTTTTGCAGAAGCCGCAACCGTTGCCGCCGCCTGCGGCGGTCTGGCCAGACGGTCCAGGATCAGATCGAGGATTTTCTGCAGCCCCGCCCGATCAATTTTCTCACGATCCTCCTTGATTTGCTCTTCCATCGCCAACTGGACCACACCGCGGATCATCCAGGTCATGTGTCCCGCGTTTCCGGGCTGAAACTCTCCCGACGCAATGCCTTCCTCGAGAATCCTCTTGATGGCTGCGTGAAACTTGACGTGGTAGGAGATGAAATCACAGTAGGGCGCGCCCTGGGACGGGCCGTAGTAAATCGCAAACATCAGCCGGAAAAAATCCTTGTCCCGGATGACGTGCTCGAAAATCTTGCCGATCAGATCCTTGAGACGCCGGGCGGCGCCGCCGGCTGCGGCGGTATGCGCGGCCAGGACCTCGTCGATCATCGTGCAGTGCATCTGCATCAGCTCGAGATAGAGACCCTCCTTGTTGCCGAAATAATAGTACAGCGTCGGCGCGGTGATCCCCGCCGCCTCCAGGATGGCCCGCACCGACGCGGCGGCATAGCCCTTGCGGGCAAACAGGGGAAGCGCCGCGTCCAGGATCTGCCGGCGGCAGTCGAATTCGGCGTGGTTGGTGATGTTCTTGAAGGTTCTGGGGGCCATTTTTGTCCTTGACTTTCTCTGCCGCGCATTTTATTTAACGATCGTTATACAGCAAGTCAGCGCTTACTATATTGGCAAGTCCTTTCGTTTGTCAATCATAATAAGAAATTCCTTATGGAGGTATTGGGTATGGAACGCATCTGGATGAAAAGCTGGCAGAAGGATATCCCCACAACGTTAACCTTTCAGCACGGCAGGAAACCCATTCACGAATATCTGAGGATCCGCGCCGCAGAAACGCCCGACAAAACGGCCATCATTTTTTACGGGCGGGAAATCAGCTACCGGGAACTGGATGAGGCCTCCGACCGTTTTGCCAACTACCTGCGGCAAAACGGCGTCCGGAAAGGAGACCGGGTCGCCATCTTCATGGCCAATTGCCCCCAGTATGAAATCGCGCATTTCGGCGCCCAGAAACTCGGCGCGATCGTCTGTCCCTGCTCCCCCCTGTTCAAGGAAATGGAGCTGACTTACGAACTCAACGATGCGGAAACCGAAATCCTGGTGACCTGGGACATCCTGATGCCGGTCGCGGGGAAAGTTCTCGCGAACACCCGGATCAAAAAAGTCGTCGTCACCAACCTCAACGACTACCTGCCCGCCGAGCCGACCCTGCCGCTGGTCGACATCATGAAAATCCCCCGGCAAAGCGTTCCCGGCGCCGACGATTTCCTGGACATCGTCACCCGCGGCGACAAGACGCCTCCCCGGGTGGACATCGACCTGGACGAAGACATCGGACTGTTCCAGTACACCGGAGGAACGACGGGCCTGCCCAAGGGATCGATGCTGAGTTTTTATGCCGCCCTGTTCAAGACCGCGGCGGTCTGCACGATCACCGGCCTGACGCCGGAGACGGTGAGCCTCGTCTCCATGCCCATCTTCCATATCGCCGGAATGGTCGCGGGCATGAACAGCTGCATTTACGCCGGCGCCACACAGCTCCTCTTCACCCAATTCGACGTGAAAGCCACCATGGAAGCCATTTCCCGCTACCGGGCCGATTTCTGGTACAGCGCCGTGCCGATGAACGTCGGCATCATGAAGCATCCGGACGTCAAAGCCTACGATTTATCCGGCATGAGGCTCTGCCTCACCTCTTCGTTCGGCATTGCGCTCACGGAAGAGATCTCCCGCCAGTGGGCGGACTTCACGAACGGCGGAATTCTGCTGGAAGGCGCCTACGGACTCAGCGAAACGCACACGGCGGACACCTATGTCCCGCGCGACAAGGTCAAGTACGGCACGATGGGCATCCCCGGATTTGAAGCCGATTTCAAAATCGTGGATATCGCCGACCGCGCCAAAGAAATGCCGCTTGGCGAATCCGGAGAAATCGCGCTCAGAACTCCCGGCGTCTTCAAAGGCTACTGGAAAAAACCGGAAGAGACGAAAAACACCCTGATCGACGGCTGGGTATACACGGGCGACGTGGGCCGATTCGACGAAGACGGCTTCCTGTACCTGATCGGCCGGGCCAAGGAAATGATCAAGGTCTCCGGCTTCTCCGTTTATCCGGAGGAAGTCGAATCCATGCTCAATCAATACCCCGGCGTCGCGCAGTCCGCCGTCATCGGCATTCCCGATCCGCAAAAAATGGAAGTCGTCAAGGCCTTCATCGTCATGCAGCCCGGCCACACGGCGACCGCTGAAGAAATCAAGGCCTGGGCCAAACAGAACATGTCCGCCTACAAGGTTCCGGCGCAAATTGAATTCCGGGCCTCCCTCCCGCTGCTGGGCACGGGAAAAATTCTGCGCCGCGCTCTGAAGGAAGGACCAGACGCCTGATCCGGCTGTCCGGCCGCCGCCGAGCGGGCTCTCACGTCCGTCGGCGGCGGCCGGACATAAAACGGTGGAAATAAACGGCGAAACATTATAGCATCCGCATCCGGCCGGGCGCCCCGGCGCCACAACAAACCGGCCGACGGCTCCGTCGCGCCGTCATGGCAATCATTTTGAATAAATAGAGGAGTGCATCGCGTATGAATCGAGATCAGAACAAAGACCGGTCGGCAAATTCCGCCGGCGGCGAACGCAAACCGGTCCGGCCGGAACTGGCCGAGCTGACCAAACGACTTTCGTTTGGTCTGGACGAAAACCGGCCCGACGTCGTGGAAAAGAGAAAACAGAAAAACCAGCGCACGGCCCGCGCCAATGTAAACGACCTGTGCGACCCGGACAGCTTTATCGAATACGGCGCGCTGGCCATCGCCGCGCAGCGCGGGCGGCGGCCGCTCGACGACCTGATCGCGAAAACGCCGACCGACGGCATGATCGCGGGCGTCGGATCCGTGAACGGCTCGCTGTTCAAAGAAGACAAGGCGCGCTGCATGGTGCTCGCCTATGACTACACGGTGCTCGCCGGCACGCAGGGCTACTTCAATCATAAGAAAAAGGACCGCATGCTGAAGCTCTGCTACGACCAGAAGCTGCCGCTGGTTTTCTTCGGCGAAGGCGGCGGCGGCCGGCCGGGCGACGTCGACGCCGAAGGCGTCATGGTGGCCGGCCTGGACCTGACGACGTTCGGTCTGTTCGCCAGGCTGAGCGGATATGTGCCCGTGGTCGGCATCGTGTCGGGATTCTGCTTCGCCGGAAACGCCGCGCTTCTGGGCTGCTGCGACGTGATCATCGCCACGACCGACTCCAGCATCGGCATGGGCGGCCCGGTCATGATCGAAGGCGGCGGTCTGGGCGTCTTCAAACCGGAAGAGGTCGGCCCCATGGACGTGCAGACGCAAAACGGCGTGGTGGATATCGAGGTCGCCGACGACGCCGAGGCGGTCGCCGCGGCCAAAAAATATCTGTCCTATTTCCAGGGCCCGCTGCCGGCGTGGGAAGCGGGCGACCCGCTGAAGCTGCGCGACGCCATTCCGGAAAGCCGCAAGCGCGCCTACAACGTGCGCGCCGTCATCAAAGCGCTCGCCGACAAGGACTCCTTCCTGGAACTCCGTCCCAAGTTCGGCCCCGGCATGGTGACGGGCTTTCTCCGCATCGAGGGGCGCCCCTTCGGCCTCATCGCCAACAATCCCATGCACATGGCCGGCGCCATCGAAGCCGAAGGCGCGGACAAGGCCGCGCGGCTCATGATGATCTGCAACGCGCACGGAATTCCGATTCTTTCTCTGTGCGACACGCCCGGCTTCATGGTCGGTCCGGACATCGAAAAGCGCGCCCAGGTCCGCCACGTCTGCCGGATGTTCGTCGTCGGCTCGCACGTCACTGTGCCGTATTTTACGGTGGTCCTGCGCCGGGGTTATGGTCTCGGCGTCATGGCGATGGCCAGGGGAGGATTCCATGAATCCTTCTTTACGACGTCCTGGCCCACGGGCGAATTCGGCGGCATGGGCCTGGAAGGCGCCGTCAAGGCGGGTTTTAAAAAAGAACTCGCAGCAATTGAAGATCCGCAGAAGCGCGAAGAGTTCTATGAGTTTCTGGTGGCCCAGCTTTACGAACGCGGCAAGGCGATCAACATGGCCGCCCATCTGGAAATCGATTCCGTCATCGACCCGGCCGACACCCGCAAATGGATCATGCGGGGCCTGAAAGCCGCGCCCGCCCGGCAGCCGGACCAGGCCGGCCACACGTTTGTCGATCCGTGGTAGCCAAAGACGCAAGCGCCGGCCCTGGCCCTGGCCGGCGTTTACTTTTCCAGCTCCTCGTACACCATGAGGACCGTATTGACGTAAACAGCGCTGCGGTTGTAATACCAGAGCGCCTTGCGCTTCTGTTCGAGGGGCGCATCCTCGCGCCAGCCGTATCGACGCAGATAATTCGCCATGCTGAGCGTGGCGTCGGCCATGTTGAAGGGGCTGGCCAGACCGTCGCCGTCCCCGTCGATGCCGAAAGTCCAGAAGGAAGACGGAATAAACTGGCCCGGCCCCATCGCGCCGGCAAAGGAGCCCTTAAACGAGAGGGGATCGGCCTCCAGGTGATCGGCGAGGTAGAGGAGAAAAACCAGTTCGCCTGCCGCCCACGTTGCCTTTCTTTTCGCCCGGGCCAGCGTTTTTTCATCTTTGAGTTTAGGATACTGCTCCGCATAACGCTCCTGCAAATCCTTCAGGTAGTCGTGATCCAGCAGAAACGCCAGATTGACATAGGCGTTGAAGACGCCGTAGGGCATCGGATAGTCGCCCAGCCAGGATTCGATGATGAGAATCGCCGTGATGATCCGGGGCGAAACGCCGAAACGCTTTTCGGCGGCGGCGAGCATTTCCCCATGCGTCGTCAGAAAAGAACGACCGCGCCTGATCTGGCGGGGATCCACCTCCATAACGTCCGGCCGCCGCTTGCTCGGCCTGGGATTGGAGTAAAACAGATTTTTAAGGACGATCTCCGGAAGGACCGACACGCGGGGGTCCCGCATGAGGGTTTGCGCCTGCTCGGGATCAATTCCTTCCGCGACCAGGAGCGTTTCGACAACCCGCCGCTGCGGCTCGTTTGCTCCGGCGGTAAACACCGTCATCAGAATCACGACGATGACGAGCATCGGATGTAAAAAACGTCTGTGCAACACATCCACCTCTGTCCACATATTGCCCATCGGGGCTGTTGAAATAGTACCCTCCGGCATCCGGTTCAGGCAAGCTTATTTTTTCCTGCTCCGTTTTCCGCCGGTTTCGGCAACAGCGCGCGTCTGCGCTGGGCGGTCGATTCCCTGCCATCGAGCCGCTGACGGGTCGCGGCGAAAGCGATCTCAATCATATCAATGCATTGGACGGCTCCACGGCGTCTGCGGAAAATATCGGGGACGGCAGGAAATTCTATTGACAAACCCTCGCAATTTGTCTATAAGGTCCAGTCTTAACGCCAACTAAGGATAAGGGTATGTACGCAATCATTAAAACAGGGGCGAAGCAGCACAAGGTCAGCGAAGGCGATGTCGTGCTGGTCGAAAAACTGGCCGGCGACAAGGGAGCCGAAATTGTTTTCAACGAAGTTCTGATGGTCTCCGGTGACACCGGCGTCAAGATCGGCAAACCTTTTGTGGAAGGCGCCGCAGTAACCGGCGAAGTCGTCGCCCAGACAAAAGGCCCCAAGCTGCTCATCGGCAAAATGAAGCGCCGCAAGGGCTTTAAGAAGAAGACCGGGCATCGCCAGGAATTGACCAGTATGAAAATCAAGAAGATCACGATATAAGCGGAGGACATCATGGCACATAAAAAAGGTCAGGGAAGCTCCCGCAACGGTAGAGACTCCAACGCGCAGCGGCGCGGCGTCAAAGTATTCGGCGGCGAAAAAATCCACGCCGGATCGATTATCGTTCGGCAGGTGGGCACCAAAATTCATCCGGGCAACAACGTCGGCATCGGCAAAGACTTTACGCTGTTTTCCCTCATCAACGGCGTCGTCAAATATGAAAGACTCGACAAGACCCGCAAAAAGGTCAGCGTTTACGCCGCCGCATAAACCGCAGCGTTCAAACTCGAATACGGAAGGCGCTTAGACCCTAAGCGCCTTTTTTCTTTTAACGCCGGAAACGGCCGCGACCGTTCCCGACGGAGAAACACGGGTGCCAGATGAAGTTTGTCGATGAAGCAAAGATATTCGTCCGGGGCGGACACGGCGGCGCGGGAGCCGTCAGTTTCCGGCGGGAAAAGTTCGTTCCCAAGGGCGGCCCCGACGGCGGCAACGGCGGCAAGGGCGGCGACGTGATTCTTTGCGCCTCCAACACCCATCACACGCTTCTGGATTTAAAATATCAACAGCATCATTTTGCAAAAAACGGCGGGCACGGCTCCGGCAACAACCGGACCGGCCTCAGCGCGGAGAACCTGACGGTCGTCGTTCCGGCCGGAACCCTGGTGAAGGACTTTGAAACCGGCGAGGTTCTCGCGGATCTGGCCGCGGTGGGGCAGACGTTTGTCGCGGCCCGCGGCGGCATCGGCGGCAAGGGCAACGCCCATTTCAAAACCTCCACCCACCAGACGCCGCGCTTCGCGCAGGAAGGCATGGAGGGCGAGGAGCGCACGCTGCTTCTGGAGCTGAAGCTGCTCGCGGACGTGGGGCTGGTGGGATTTCCCAACGCGGGCAAGTCCACGCTCATTTCACGAATTTCGGCGGCCCGGCCCAAAGTCGCCGACTATCCCTTTACGACGCTTGTGCCGCACCTGGGTGTGGTCAAACACAAGGACAGCCCGAGCTTCGTCGTCGCCGACATCCCCGGCCTGATCGCCGGAGCTTCCGAGGGACTCGGCATGGGGATCCAGTTTTTGCGCCACGTGGAGCGCACCGCCCTGCTCGTGCACCTGGTCGACATTGCCGAAGAGACGCACACCGACGCATGGGACAATTTCACCGCCATCAATAAAGAGCTGGCAGGCTTCAATCCGCAGCTTCTGGACAAACCGCAGATCGTCTGTCTCAACAAAATCGATCTGCCCGTCGTGCGGGAAAAGGTCAAAAAAACCGTTGCGCAATTTTCGAAAAAAGGGATAATGCTGCACCCCTTTTCCGCAGCCACCGGCGAGGGGTTGCAGGAAATTTTAGATAAAATTGTGACCGTCCTGAACCAAACGAAAATTTTTGACTATGAATAACATCCGTCTTTCGACCCTGTCTTCCGTCAAGAAAATTCTGATCAAGGTCGGCTCCGCAGTGCTGACCGGCGCGGACGGACTGGATCTGAAAATCATCGAGGCGCTCGTACAGGAAATGTGCGACCTGACGCGGCGCGGCTTTTCCATCGTCCTGGTGACGTCCGGCGCCATCGCCTCGGGCAAGCACCGCCTGAATATCACCGGCAAGCTCAAAAGCATTCCGGAAAAACAGGCGGCGGCGGCCGTCGGCCAGGGCCGGCTCATGCGTATCTATTCCAAGGCGTTTGAAAAAAACAACCTCTACGTCGCGCAGATTCTGCTTACCATGTCGGACCTGACGGACCGGCAGCGCTATCTCAATATCCGCAACACGCTCTCCACGCTGATGGAATGGCACGTGACGCCGATCCTCAACGAAAACGACTCCGTCGCCGTCGATGAAATCAAGTTCGGCGACAACGACAATCTTGCCGCCATGATCGCCAACGTCGTCGAGGCCGACCTGTTCATCAATCTGACGGCCACCGACGGACTTTACGACTGCAATCCCTCGCAGTCGAAAAAAGCAAAGCTCATTCCCCTGGTCTGCGAATTTACCGACGCCATTGAAGCGGCCGCGACGGAGGAAACCTCATCCGTCGGCACGGGCGGCATGAAAAGCAAGATCGCCGCCGCCAGGAAAGTCACCTCCATCGGCATTCCCTGCATCATCGCGCCGGGGAAGAGAAAGAAAGTTCTGTCGGACATCCTGGCGGGCAGGGAAATCGGCACCCTCTTTCTGCCGCAGACCGCGCGTCTGGCCAGCCGCAAATACTGGATCGCCTTCACGCTGCGCCCCCGCGGCCGCCTGATCGTCGATGACGGCGCCAAAAAAGCCCTGCTCGAAAAAGGCAGGAGCCTTCTGCCGTCGGGCATCACCGCCGTCGAAGGAGAATTCGATCCCGGAGATCCCGTCGTCTGCGTAGACCGCGACGGCATCCTGCTGGCCAAGGGGCTGGTGAATTACAGCGCCGGCGACGTCCGCCTGATTCTGGGCCTCAAGACCGCCCAGATTTTTTCCGTACTGGGGCACAAGGACTACGACGAGGTGATTCACCGCGACAATCTGGTCGTCACCGGCGACGTCAGGAAAAGCAGAGCATGATGCGCTCACCCGTTTAGCGCCATAAACGCGCCCGTGCGGGCGCCAGTGAAGGAGGGTAATATGATTCCATTGATTGTTCTGATCGTTCTACTCGCCGTCATCGCTTTTTATTTCGTCGGAATTTACAACAACCTTGTCTCTCTGCGAAACCTCTACCAAAACGCCTACACGCAGATCGACATCCAGCTCAAACGCCGCTACGACCTGATTCCCAACCTCGTGGAGGCGGCCAAAGGCTACCTGGCGCACGAACGCGCCACGCTCGAAGCGGTGATTCAAGCCCGCAACACGGCCTTCGACGCGAGCAAAGCCGCCGCCGCCGCGCCGGGCAACGCCGCCGCCATGGCCGGACTCGCCCAGGCTGAAGGGTCGCTCGCGGGACTGCTTTCCAAACTCGTTGCCGTCGTGGAATCCTATCCCGATCTCAAAGCCGACGCCGCCATTCGCGACCTGATGGAAGAGCTCACGTCCACGGAAAACAAAATCAGCTTCGCTCGCCAGGCCTATAATGACGCCGTGACGGTTTACAACACCAAACGGGAACAGTTCCCGGACAATGTCGTTTCCTCCACCTTCGACTTCAAGACGGCGGCCCTGCTCGAAGCGGTGGAAAAAGCCGAAGAGCGTCAGGCGCCGAAAGTATCGTTCAGCTGACGGCGACGCACCGATGACCGCCGACCGTCCAACCAACTTTTTCGCCAGGCAGGCCGCGGCCCGCAAAAGCTGCCGGCGGCAGATGATTCTGTTTATCGGCGCCGTAGCGATTGTCGTTGTCGTCACCAGCCTGGCCATCCGCCTGGTCTGGTACCTCTTCGTCGGCACGCAGGCTCACACGCTGTTCAACGCCGGCGCGGCACAAAGCTACCGGGCCCGGCTCGCGGGTTTTTCGTTTTTCGACCCGGCGTTTTTTCTGTTCGCGGGCATGGTCATCGTCATGATCATTCTCGCCGCGAGCCTTTATAAAATGCACACCCTCAAGAAAGGCGGACCGGCCGTGGCCGAAATGCTGGGCGGCCGCCGCGTCGATCCCGGCGCAACCGATCCGGACGAACGACGTCTGGTCAACGTCGTCGAGGAAATGGCCATCGCCTCCGGAATTCCCCTGCCGCGGATCTACGTCCTCGACGCCGAACACAACATCAACGCTTTTGCCGCCGGACTCGAATTTTCCGATGCGGCCGTGGCCGTCACCCGCGGCGCGCTCGTCAAGCTGAACCGCGACGAACTGCAGGGCGTCATCGCCCACGAATTCAGCCATATCTTAAACGGGGACGCCCGGCTCAACATGCAGCTCATCGGCATCCTTTTCGGCGTCATGTTCATGGGCATCGTCGGCCGGAGAATTCTCGCCCAGGGGCGCATTGCCCTGCGCCTGGGCGTTCCCATCATCGTGGGAGGCGTCTGCCTTCTCGTCATCGGTTACGTGGGAACCTTCCTGGGACGGCTGATGCAGCGCGCGATCTCCCGGCAGAAAGAGTATCTGGCGGACGCTTCCGCCGTCCAGTTCACGCGCAATCCCCTGGGGCTCGCGGGCGCGCTCAAGAAAATCGGCGGCTCCGCTTTCGGCGCGCGCATCCGGCTTACGGAGGCGCGCCAGGCCAGCCATCTGTTTTTCGGCGAAAGCCACCCGAACAGTCTCTTTTCCTTTCTGGCGACGCATCCGCCGCTCGTTTTACGCATCCGGCTTCTGGATCCCTCTTTTGACGGGAAGTTCATCAAAACGACGGACGATGAGCCGGCGGGCCCCAAACCGCAGTACACCACTCCCTTCTGGGGAACAACACGCCAGGGCGCCGGCCTTGCTCCTCCGCCCGGATCGCCGCTTTTGGCCGCCATTCCCGCCCTGGTCGTCGACCGCGTCGGTCGTCCGACGCCCGAAAACATCGTCCAGAGCCGGGCCGTTTTGACCGACCTGCCGGAGGACCTCCACGAAACGGCGCGTACGCCGCAGGGCGCGGCCTCCCTTGTCTATGCGCTCGTCATCGGCGCGGATGCATCACGCCGGAGCCGGGAGGAGGCCGCCTTGTCCCGGGCGCTGGTCCTGGAAGGAAAAACCGAGCGGGTCTTTGCCCTCGGCGCATTGCTCGCGGGGTTGTCCAGCCGTTTGAAGCTGCCCCTGCTGGAGCTGGCCATGCCGTCACTGGCGGGGCTTGACGGCCTGAAAAAAAGAAATTTCCTTCTGGTCCTGCAATTGCTTATCGACGTCGACGGCCGGATGACGCTTCCGGAACTGTCCTGCCTGTGGATTCTGGAGAAGTACCTCAATCCCGCCGAGGAGCTGTTTCGAACCATCACCAAATTTTCCTTCGCCCAGGTGGGCCTCGACACCGTTACCCTGCTGGGGTCGCTCGCCTCGGCCGGTCATCCGGACGACCGCGTAAAGGCGCAGGCGGCTTTTGACGCGGGGCTTTCGCGCATCCCTGAGCTATGCGCCCGCAGGCCGGCTTTCCCCTTTAAAGAAAACGCCTCCTACGCCGACGCGAGCCGGGTGCTCACGAATCTGACCGCCGCTTCCTTCAAGATTAAAGAAACCGTCATCGACGCTTGCGCGCATTGCGCCTTTGCGGATTCGACCGTCACATTCGAGGAAGGGGAGCTCCTGCGCGTTATCGCGCTTGCGCTCCAGTGCCCCCTGCCGCCGTTTATTGAGCTTAGCCCTATCGCGCCGGTTTAAGGGAGATGGAGATTGCCAAGTTCGGCCGGGTGTGTTAAAGCGTGTCCATGTCCCTCTGGCAAAAGAAAAACCGAATCCTCGTCACCTGCCCCAAGGGCGTCGTTTCTTATCTGAAAGCGGAAATCGAAGCGCTGGGATTTCCGGTTCTGCATGAAATCGACACGGCGGTTTCCACCGAGGGAACGCTCGCCGATACGATGCGCCTCAATCTCCACCTGCGCACGGCGCAGCGCGTTTTGTATCAGCTGCAGCTTTTCAAGGTTGTCTCTCCCGGCGCCCTGTACGAAGGCGTTTACGCTCTCCCCTGGGAAACGATTCTCTTTGACTCCGGACCCAGCGCCTACCTCTGCGTCACATCCGTGGTGGAAAATGATGCGATCACGGATACGCGCTTCGCCAATCTCAAGGTGAAGGATGCCGTCGTAGACCGCGTCCGCGACAAGACCGGCATCCGGCCGGATTCCGGTCCGGAGAAGGATCGGGCCGTCGTTCATGTTTACTGGCGCAACGACCTGGCGATGGTTTACCTGGACACGTCCGGAGACCGGCTTTCTCTGCGCGGCTACCGCCGCATTCCCCTGGCGGCGCCCATGCAGGAAACCCTGGCGGCGGCGCTGATCCAGGCCACGGACTGGAACAGGCGGACGCCCTTCATCAATCCGATGTGCGGCAGCGGCACCCTGGCCATCGAGGCGGCGCTTCTCACACTCGGGCGCGCGCCGGGCCTCTTCCGCAACCACTACGGCTTTATGCACCTGCGGGATTTTCCGCGCGATGCGTGGCAGGCCCTGCGCAAAGCCGCCCGCGACGCCGCAAAAAAAACTCTCGACGCGACCATCATCGCCTCGGATATCGACCCGAAAGCCGTGGAGGCGGCGCGCCGCAACGCCGAGACGGCGGGCGTCGACCAGCTGATCGAATTCAAAGTGTGTCCGTTTGAAAAAACGCCGACACCCGGGGGCGGGGGCGTCATCGTGATGAATCCTCCTTACGGGGAACGCCTGGAACCCATCCGCACCCAGCCGCAACGGGAAGAGCGCCGCAGGGAAATCGCACCCGGACAAAAAGTCATTCTCCGCAGGGGCGGCGGGGAAAAGTCCCCCGCCGTAAACGCGCTGCAAAAACTCGCGGCGCTGTATGAAGGCTGCGGTGATTATTTCAAGAGCATCGGCCGGGGCTACCGCGGCTACATCTTCACCGGCAATCTCGATCTGGCCAAAAAAGTGGGGCTGCGCACGAAACGGCGTCTGCCGTTCTACAACGGCGATATTGAATGCCGTCTTCTGGAATACGAGCTTTACTCGGGAAGCAGGAAACACCAGGCGAAGGAATACGGTCGGAACGCCGGCCCGCTTCCAGGCGACGAACCGTAAAGCAGGCGCAAAACGCTGCATCCCTTGCGCGGGGCTTCATACGGGCCTCCAGGCGCGCGCTGCATTCTGCCGCGGCGCCTGCGGCAGCACCCAAAGCTTCCGGGTGGAGCGGATGATCCGCGCCGCAATTATGAGCTGTTTTGCTTGGCCTCTTTTTTGGCTTCTTTTTTCCTTGCCTTGGCGAGAGCCTTCAGCGCTTTCTTATCCGGAAAGGCTGAGGCGGCAGCGGCAGGCAAAACGGTCCCGGATGAAGACGGTCCGGCCGGAAGACTCTCGACAGGATCCATTTCCTCAGCAGCCCGAGGCGCGCTGTCGGGAAGCGCCGCCGCCTCCCCCTGCCGCTTCTTTCCGGCGCGCTTAAGGCGGGCCCGGACAATGATCGCTTCCGCCATCATCCGGCCGAACTGGCCGATGAATCCGGCAATCAGCACCAGCGCGACCCATTTGAGCGCCGACCAGGTGCTGATGTAATCCAGAATATCCGTCACGGAGAACCTCTCAAAAAAGTCAAAAAAGAATCCGGAGAGACACGGCAACGGCCGCCGTGCTTTCCCTGCCGGTTTTATACCGCAAAAACAGCGGCGCTGACAAGGCCTATTCTCCCTTCGACTAACCGTTGAATTCACCGGCGGCTCATGATAAACAAATTCGACCATCATACAGACGTGACGGTGTTTTTCGCAGGAGGAAAATCGTCTTTCATGAGCAGATTGCCTATTCAAATCATCCTGGGGCTGGTGGTTCTCGCTCTGGCCGGCTGCCCGACGCCGCCGATTCAACAGCGGCATCCGGAGGTCGCCGCCGCTTACGCCGAACCGGAAACCGCTTTTTTTGCAGCAACCCGCCGGGGCGACATGGGGGTCGTCATGCGCCTGGTGGAAGAAAAAATCATCGACGTCAACCGGACCGACGCTTACTCCTGGACAGGGCTCATGTACGCAATTCAAAACGGCCATGCGGGCCTTGCGGAATATTTGCTTCTTAAAAAGACCCGGATCAACTCCCAGGACAAAGACGGGCTCACGCCGCTCATGATTGCGGTAAACGAACGCCATCCGGACCTTGTGGAGCTTTTGCTGGAATCCGGCGCCGATGCGCTCAAACAGGACAGGCACGGATACACCGCCCTCATGTGGGCGATTTACAACAAGAGCTGGGACAGCATCCCGCTTCTGCTCGCGACGGGCAAAGGGCTCGATGTGCAAAACGGCTTCGGGGAAACGGCGCTGCATCTGGCGCTGGACTACCGGCTGTACGATATCGCCACGACGTTGATCGAACACAACGCCAACGTGAATCTCAAGGACCAAAACGGAAGGACGCCTCTGCACCTGGCTGCGGAAAGGGGCGACGCCGACAATGCGCGGCTCATGATCGCCCGCGAGGCGGCCGTCGCGGCGCAAAATGCGGCAGGCGAAACGCCGCTCATGAAAAGCATCCTGAGCGGTTATTCCTCCACAGCCGCGCTGCTCATCGCCCGGCCGCAGGATCTGAACCTCCGGAACAAACAGGGGCAGACCGCTCTGCATCTGGCCGCGGCCGCAAACCTGCCGGACACGGTTTCCCTCCTGGTGCGCAGGAAGGTCAACCTCAACGTCCGGGACCTGAAGGGCCGGACGCCGCTCATGGAGGCCGCGCAGGCGGAATCGGAGAAGGTCATCGTTCTGCTGGTGGAAGCCGGCGCGTCGCCGGCCGTCAAAAACGCGGAAGGCAAAACGGCGCTCGATCTGGCCCGGGCGAAAAAAAACCAGAAGATCGTTGAATACCTTGGAAAGAAGATCAACTCCCTATGAGGAAACGCATCTCCAAGCCTCGTAAAATCGCTTTGGCGCTCCTTCTTGCGCTGCTCCTCGCGGGCGCCGCGGGATGCCGCTACATGAGCATTCCGGCCAAAGACGACGTGCTGGCGGGGCAAACCAAGGCCAAAAGCGGCGAAGCGACAAACGCCTACAACTCCGCGGTCATCAAAGGCCGCTTCGCCGGCGAAGGGATCAACAGGCATTCCACGCTCGTTCTGGCCTGGCGGCCCGGCGACGCCGACTATACCGAATATGCCGTCGCCGCCGGCAGCGGTCCGTTTATGCTGTACCTGCCCCAGGGGCGTTACCGGCTCTTTGCAATCACGGACTACAACCGCAACGGCGTTTTCGAGGCCGCAGAAGTTTCCGGCCGGTACGGCGCTCCGGGCGGACCTGAGGAAATTTCCGTCCGCGAAGGAGAGCTGGTTTCCGGCGTGGTCATTGCCCTCTCCCGCTCCGGCGGCCACAGCGACGCCCTCCCCCTGGAATGGCGACCGAAGAAAAAACAACCGGTGCTGCGGCAGCTCACACACAACGGCCAGACGCTCAAGGTCTACCATGAATATTTCTCGCCGGAAAACGCGCAGACCGGGTACTGGAATCCCTCCTCCTTCATGAAGGTTTTCGGCGCGCACATCTATCTGGCGGAAGACTATTCACCGCGCAAGATTCCGATTCTTTTCGTTCACGGCACGGAAGGCAGCCCGCACAACTGGATGTTTTTCTGCATGCGCCTGGACCGCAGCCGCTATCAGCCCTGGTTCTTCTATTACCCTTCGGGGATTCGTCTGGGGCTGGCCGCGTCGCTGCTCGACGAAGAGCTGCGGGAGCTGCACAACCGGTACGGCTTTACGAAGATGGTCGTGGTCGCGCACAGCGTCGGGGGCCTCACAACGCGGTCGTTTTTAACCCGCTACGCCTCGGACAAAGAGCATGCCTTCATCCGGCTGTTTTTCACCCTGGCCACGCCGTGGAGCGGCTTTAGCGTCGCCGACGCGTCGCAGATCCTCACCCACAAAAGCATTCCCGCCTGGATCGACCTGGGAACGCAAAGCGCCTTCATTGCAAATACCCTGGCGGACGAACTGCCGAAAAATGTCCGCCACTATATTTTTTACGGGAAGGACGACAGCCTCTGCGGCGATAAAGCCCTCGACGACCGGGCGGTTTCCTGCGCGGTCCAATTGTACAGCTTCCCTTGCGACCACACGAGCATTCTTTCCGACCGCCGCGTTTTCGCCCAGTTCGGAAAAATCCTGGAGAAAGAACTTTGGTAAGATGAAGATCATCCGTTTTGTATCCGACGCCGACGAAATTCTCTGCGGCGCATATGATCCCGCCCGGCCCGGTTCGGCGGCCGTCATCGAAGGAACGATTCCCGGCGCCTGGAGCGTCACTGCCCGCGAAGCCAGGATCAAAAGGCTTCTGGCGCCCCTCGTGCCCGTCAACATTCTCGCCCTCGGCATCAACTACAAAAAGCACGGCGATGAAACGGCGATGTCCTACCCGGAGGAGCCGGTCCTTTTTATCAAGGCGACGAGCAGCCTCACCGGGCCCGCCGCGCCGATCCTGCTGCCCGCGGCCGGGCCTGATCAGGTGGACTACGAGGCGGAGCTGGCGGTCGTCATCGGCAAACCGGCCAGGAACGTCACGCCGGAGGAAGCGCTGGAGCGCGTCTTCGGCTACACCTGCGCCAACGATGTGAGCGCCCGCGACTGGCAGTTCGAAAGACAAAAGGGACAGTGGGCCCGGGGCAAGAGCTTCGACACCTTCTGCCCGCTCGGCCCCTGGATCGTCACCCGCGACGAAATTTCCGCTCCGAACACCCTGGCCATCCGCTGCCTCCTCAACGGGCAGGTCGTTCAGGACGCCATCACGGCGGACATGATTTTCGACATTCCGTCGCTCATCAGCCATTTGAGCCGGTCGATGACGCTGCTGCCGGGCACGGTGATTCTGACCGGCACGCCCGACGGCGTCGGTTTTTCGCGCCGCCCGCCGCTGTTTTTAAAAAAAGGCGACATTGTCAGCGTGGAAATTGAAAAGATCGGGACGCTGACCAACCGGATCGAAAAAGAATTCTGATCATTTTAAAATTATGCGGGTTCATGCTATGTTTCGCGGGTCCTGGTCGGGGATCATATATGATTCCTTCGAAGCAACGAAAGGTTGGAAAATGAAACTCAAATATTTGCTGATTCATCTGACAGCGTTTGCTCTTATTGCCGCTGCCGTTGCGGGATTTGCCGCGGATAAAAAATCTTCCGTTGCCGTTTTGGATTTTGAAAGTGTCGGAGCCGAAGAACATCTGGGCAAGGCTGTGGCCGAGATTATTCGAACGGAACTGGTTGACGCCAAAAAATTTCGCGTCGTCGAACGTTCCCAGATTAACAAGGCTCTGACCGAACAGCGCTTTCAGCAATCCGGCGTCATTGACGAAAAAAGCGCCACGGCCATCGGCAAGCTTCTGGGCGCCGATCTGATTGTTATCGGTTCGGTGGTAAAAATCGGCTCCTCCTATACGATCAATTCCCGGATGATTGATGTCGGAACGGGCGAAGCAACGCTGGGAAAAAATGTCACCGGAAACGACTTGCACCAGCTGGCCGGCATGAGCAGGACGCTCCTTGGCAAATTGTTCGGCGAACCGGAAACTCGCGCGGCATCCCGGACTTCCCCGCCACCCCCTCCGGCCGTTCACCAGCCGCAGGCAAAATCAAGAGCGACACAGCGATTCGCCGTTGTCAATTGGGGAAACGGAAAAGCCTACTTTTTCAGAGGCAATCAATACGTCCGTTATGACATTGCCGCAGACCGGGTTGATCCCGGTTATCCCAAACCGATGAATGACCGGACATGGCCCGGGATGACCTGGGCGGACGGCATTGACGCAGCGGTCAACTGGGGCAACGGAAAAGCCTACTTTTTTCGAGGCGGCCAGTATCTTCGCTACGATATTGCCGCGGACGGAGTTGACCCCGGCTACCCCAAACCGATTAACGACCGGACATGGCCCGGGATGACCTGGACCGGCGGAATTGACGACGTGGTCCTGTGGAGCGGCAAGAAAGCCGTCTTCTTCAAGGGCGATCAGTTTATCCAATACGACATTATCGCCGACAGGGCGGATCCCGGATATCCGAAGATCATTGACGCTCAGATCTGGCCGGGGTTGCAATGGTAACGGAAGGTTTCATTCAAAATTCAATCACCCGGGTTTGTTGGATAATGATTTTTAAACAGCGCATCGTACCTCGTCTTTTCATCGCCCTTATTGCTTTGTTCCTGATTGGCGGTTTTTCGGCAAGCCCCCTTTACGGCTTTAACAACGTGCCGGATTCGATTGTTTCCGTAGCGTCCGGGTTCGTCATCGCAGTGGACAAGAAGAAGCAGAAACTCTACGTTTTTCGAAAAGATCGTTCTTTCAAAAAAGTCTTTGAGGCGACGTGTTCGACGGGGAAAAATCACGGCAGCAAGGAAGTATCCGGCGACGGCAAAACGCCGAACGGCATTTTCTTCGTCACCAACATCGTCGTCAATCCCGGCCCCCCGGAGACCTACGGATCGATTGCGCTGCCGCTCAATTATCCGACCGTCGCGGACAAGAAGGCGGGGCGAAACGGCACAAACATCTGGATTCATGGAACGACCAAACCGCTGCTCCCTTTTCAAACCAACGGCTGCGTCGTTCTGGCCGATGAAGACGCCGCCGCGCTCGCCCGTTATGTCTTTGTCAACAAAACTCCCGTGATTATCGACGAGACCATTACCTGGACGCCTTCGGACCGGGTCCATCCCGCCAAAGCGGAATTGGAAAAAACGCTGGCCGCCTGGGCGGAAGGCTATGCCGGCGGCGATATTCAAGCCATTGACGCCCTGTATCTGGACGGCCACGAAATTAAAAACAGCAGGCGGAAAAAACTTGCCGGCGCGCTCGCTTCCGTAAAAACCATCAACCGGCATTTTATCGTCGCCCCCAGGGATATTTCGATGTTTTATCAAAACAATCACGCGGTGATTCTTTTTGATTGTATCGACAGCGTCAATAAGGACGGCTCTTTTCAGGGCTCCTACAAGAAACTGATCCTGCAAAGGATCGGCGGCCGGTGGGTTGTCCTTGACGACGCCGATTCGCCCGTTGTCCTGGCGTCCAAAACCAAAAGCCGGCCGCTGCCGGCGCAGACGGATGCGGGAGACACCGCGTCGAAAGCGGCTATCCAGCGTCTCCTAAAAAAATGGTCGGAAAGCTGGCAGACGGGAGATATGACCGTTTATCGCGGCTGCTACGCGCCTCGGTTCCGTTCCCATGGTAAAAATCTCGACGAATGGATTAAACACAAGACCGGTCTTCGAAAACACAGCGGCCGGATAACGATCAGAGTCAGCAATCTCCATATCTCCATCAACAACGGAAAAGCCGCCGCCACCTTCACGCAGAGCTACAGTTCTCAGCTTGTAAAAAGCAAAGGCAGCAAAAAACTGGAACTGATCAAGACAAACGGAGAATGGAAGATAACCCGGGAAGGCATGACATAGGCGCTTTCCGCCGCCTGCCGCCCCGGCCCGGTCTTTTTTTCACCGATCGCGGAGGGATCCGTGTTTTGGCTTTTGCGCCTTTTTTTCAAAGAAGCGCAACCCGAAAAGCGTTGACAGCCGCGGACAACTCTCCTATAGTAATTTCCCTTCAGGCGCAGGAAGCCCCCCTGTTTTGACGTCACAAGCCCAATGGATGAAACCCTTGCGACAATGAAGATCATCAGGACGATATGAAGATTCTTTTGCTGTCCATGCCGGATGCTGTTCCGGTGATCATGCACGAAAGCGCTTTTCATATGCCCAACTGCGGCATCGCCAGTCTGGGCGCCAATATCGATGACGGCCATGAGGTGTTTTTGGCCGATCTGATCCGCAAACGGCGGCAGCCGGCCCACTACCTCAAGCGGATCCTGTCGGATATCCGTCCGGCGCTGGTGGGGCTGTCCGCCATGGCGTGGCAGTACGAAACCTGCGTCCGGATGATCCGCTTTATCCGCGCGCTCCTGCCCGACGTCAAAATCGTCATCGGCGGATATCACGCCACGCTGATGCATGAAGAAATCGCCGCTTCCCCCGAAGCGCCCCTGATCGATTTCATGGTGCGCGGAGAAGGCGAAGAAGCGTTCCGCCGGCTGGTCAACGCCCTCACCGGCCGGGACCGGCTGGAAGACATTCCTTCCCTGTCCTACCGGGACGAGGACCGGTTCATCCACAACCCCCGGGGCGGACTGCTGGACCTTTCGACCCTCAGGATCCCCATCCGGGACCGGCGCCGCCTCACCAGGGGATATCATGTTGTCGCCTCGAAAGTCGAGGTCATGGAAACGTCGCGGGGGTGCACCAGAACCTGCTCCTTTTGCAGTATGAACCACATGTACGGGCGCAGTTTCCGGACCTTTCCCCTGGAGCGGATTCTGGCCGATATCGACGACATTTATTACAAACGCAAAACGCGCCTGATTTTCATTGTTGATGACAACCTGGTGCTGGACCCCGGCCACGTCGCCCGGTTGTGCGAAGCGATCATCGGACGCCGCTACCAGGGACTGCATTTCGCCGTACAGGCCGATTGCGTTTCCCTGTCCCGAAACGAAGAGATGGTGCGGCTGATGGCCGAGGCCGGCATCAAAGTGATCTTTCTGGGCCTGGAAAGCGTCTCCGCAAAAAATCTGACCCTCTCCGGCAAGGGAAACATCGTGGACGCCTCGCGGCGTGCGGTTGACCTATGCCACGCGCACGGCATCATTGTCATTGGGGGTCTGATTTTCGGATTTCCCGACGATGACGAGACGGACATCATCGAAAACTACCGTTTTCTGCAAGCGCTGGAGGCGGACATTCCCTACTGCCAGATTCTGACGCCCTACCCGGCGACCGTCATGCGCCGGCAACTGCTCGATCAGGGCCTGGTGACCAATCCCCATGACTACACGCGGTATAACGGCCTGTGGGCGAATGTAAAAACCCGCCACCTCGAAGCGGAACAGTTGCAGTACCTGGTCTGGCTGCATCGTCAGCAGATCATCGGCTGGTGGGATCCGTCCCGCCTCCTGCGGCAGCGGGGAAGGCTGTGGATCCCCTTCTGGACTCACGGAGTGCAGCCGGTGCTGAAATGGATTTTTGACCGCCGTCTGGCAAAGACAGGCTGGACCGAGCGGTACCGCCGCGACATGGAACGCCAGGCCGGCATGAACGCCTTTCAGGATCTGGAGAAAAGCGTCACTTCAATCGTTTAGACCGCGGCACTGCGGAGGCGAACCTAATGAAATATTTCCGGACGCTCCAGACAAAACTCAGCGGTTTTCTCCTGGCCACCGGCTTCGTCCTGATTATTCTTTCCCTGTATCTGCTTGTCGGCGCGTGGCAGGAAGACCGGCAGGCCCGGAGAATCATGAACGACGCCAGGCAGGCCGGATTTCTTTTCAACGCCCTCAAGGACCTGCCGTTTGAACGCGGCCGGACCAATGTCGTGTTATCCTCCGCCAAACCCGTTTCCGTCCAGGACCGGTCCTTTATCGATGAGCGCCGCCGCCTGGTGGATGCAAATATCGGCAAAGGGATTGCGTGGATCGATCAAAACGATCCCGCGCTGGCCGAAGACCTGCGCCGGGCCTACGCCGGCCACCTGGCGTTGCGAAAAAAAATCGACAACGTCCTTCGCGCGGACAGCGGACCAACCCGATCCGAACTGCGGGAAATCTGGTTTGCGCAGACCTCCGCCTTCATCCGGAAAATCATCACGGCGCTGGAAATCGTCGGGAAAAGGCAGGACGTCCCGGGACATTTTTCCGCCCATCATCGCCTGATCGTCTACACGCTGGAATTCCGGGACCGGATCGGCCAAAGCGGCAGCATCGCCACAGCCGCCCTTTCGCGAAACACTCCGCTTTCCGACGACGAGTACAAGCGCTTTCTTGCCAACCTGTCGCAGGCCGATTATGTCTGGAAGAAGATGGAAACGGAGACGCAGGTGCTGCATGAAGAGGCGCTGGATCGCCAGAAATCCGTCGTCAGCGACGCTTACTACGGAAAGTATCGGCCGGCGCTGGAAGAATCCATTCAGCCGGCGCGGAAGACAAAAACGCAACCGGACACGATCAAACAGTTGAAGGACCTGTCGGTCCCGGCGTTTGATTCCGTTTTTTTGCTGATGGAAGAATACAGAAAAACGGTCACGGCTGAAATGAAGGATTACCGAAGAAAAGCCGCCCGGCAACTTGCCTTCGCGCTGTTTCAGTTTCTGGCCGGTGTGTCGCTGGTTGTTTTCACCATCGTGTACTTCCGAAAACGACTTTTCCTTCCGCTGAACCGCATTATCCGGTCTCTCCAGAACATTCGCGGCGGAAAAGCCGCGCCGGATCTGGAGCGGGAAATGCGGCATCCCGATGAAATCGGCCAGCTGGCCGCAGGCGTAAAACTGCTGGAAAGCACCATGGCCGAAGAAAGGCATCTGCGGGAGCTCACCGAACTCAGGGCCGTGACGGACGAACTGACGGGAATATACAACCGACGGTACTTCGATCAGAACATTGACGGCATTCTGGCGCGCGCCGACCGCTACGATGAAACGATTTCACTGGTGAGCTACGACCTGGATTATTTCAAACGCGTCAACGACACCTGGGGGCATTCTGCCGGCGACGCGGTGCTTGTGCAATCCGCCCGCCTGGCACAGCGCCTGGTGCGCGGCTCCGACCTGCTGTTCCGTTTCGGCGGAGAAGAGTTCCTGCTGCTGATGCCGCATACACCGGCCGACGGCGCGGTCGCGGCGGCGGAAAAGATCCGTGAAGCGTTCAGCCAATTCGAACATCCCGGGGCCGGCATCGTCACGGCCAGTTTCGGCGTCTCCGAAAGGAAAGCAAAGGAACCTTTCATCGCCTGGTATGCGAGAACCGACAAAGCGCTTTACGACGCCAAGCAATCCGGCCGCAACCGGGTGGTCCGCGCCGCGGACAGCCTGCCGTCTGTCTCGCCCGCGCATCTTGAATGGCTGCCCGCATGGGAAAGCAGACACCCGCAGATCGACGAGCAGCACAAGAAGCTGGTCGATCTGGCAAACAGCTTGCTGACCGCGGCGCTCGAACCCCCGGTCGAGCCGGCCAAAGTCACGGAGGCGCTCGACAACCTGTTCGAAAATCTGGCGCGGCATTTCGCGGACGAGGAAAAAGTTCTGGCCGAAGCCGGCTACCCGGGCGCGCCGGACCACGCAGCGTTGCATGCCCGGCTGCTGGAGAATGCAATAATGCTGAAGGAAAAGCATCAAAACGGCGCAGCCACAACGGCCGAATTTCTTTCCTGCATTGTCAATGACGTGGTCATCGGGCATATGCTTTCGGAAGACAGGCTCTTTTTCCCCTATGTCCGCAAATAAATATTCTTCCGGCGTCCGGCGGCGGCTTTCGACGCTGCCGTGAATTGGGGCTTGAAAGCGCGGCGGCTTTGGATTAAGAAGATCCGACTAAATCTTTCAGGATGCCGTCCATGCTGCATGAAATTTCTTCCCGTTGTCTGAAGTGCAAGGTTCCCCAGTGCCGCAAGCACTGCCCCGTTTCCACGCCCGTTCCCGACGTCATGCGCCTTTTCGAGGAGGAAAAGGAGCGCGAGGCCGCGGAAATACTCTTTGCCAACAATCCGCTTTCCGCCGTCTGCTCCATCGTCTGCCCGCACGAACGCAACTGCTGGGGCCACTGCGTTTTAGGCAAGAAGTCCGAGCCGATTGAATTTTTCAAAATCGAACAGTACCTCTCGGGGAAATTTCTGGAGGAGTACGAACCGCCCGCGATCGAAAAAAAGGACATCCGCGTCGCGGTGGTCGGAGCCGGCCCCGCGGGCATCACCATGAGCATCCTCCTCGCGCTTAAGGGATTCCGGGTCACGCTGATGGAAGCCCGGGATAAAATCGGCGGCGTTTTGCGCTACGGCATTCCGGAATTCCGTCTGCCCAAAAACCTGGTGGACCGCTACGAACCTCTCCTGCACAAGCTGGGCGTCCGGATCAAGCCCAACACCTTCATCGGCTCCTCCATCACCCTCGACGACATGTTCATCGACGGCTACCGGGCCGTCTTCATCGCGGTGGGCACGGCCAAGCCCAACAAGCTGGGCCTTCTGGGCGAGACGCTGGGCAACGTCTACTACGCCATCGACTACCTCAAAAGCCCCGACGCCTACCGGCTCGGCCGGAACATCGCGGTGGTGGGCGCGGGCAACGTCGCGCTGGACGCGGCCAGAATCGCCATCCGCCGGATCGAATCGGGCGGTTCGGTCACGGTCGTCAACAGCCTGTCTGAGGAAGACATGACGGGCAACAGACGGGAAATCGCCGAAGCGGCTGCGGAAGGCGTCCGGTTTGCGCACCTGCTGCAAACGATCAAGCTTGAGGAAGACCGCGTCAAATGCGTCGCGGTCAATATCGTCCGGACGGAAACGGAAACGTTTTACGAGGAGGATTTCTCCCGCGTGACGGAAATTCCCGCCGATTCAATCATCGTCGCCATCGGCCAGGGACCGCAGGGCGCAGTCATCACCGAAAGCAACGTTTCCAAAACGCAGCGCGGCCTGGTCGAAGCGGACGAAAACGGGCACACCTCCTCGCGGGGCGTCTTTGCCGCGGGCGACATCGTCACCGGGCCGAAAACGGTCGTCGAGGCCGTCGCCTTCGCCAAAAAAGTCGCGGTCGAAATCGAGAAATTCTGCACTGCCCCGGAATCATAAAAAGCCCTCTTTCCCGGAATGCGTACCTCCCGGCCCGCCGAACAGCGGGTCTAAAGCCCCGCCCTGCATCTATCAGCTACGAGCTACGAGCCATCCACCATCCACCATCCACTATCCACCATCCACCATTCACCATTCACCATCCACCATCGCACTATCCACCATCGCACCATCCACTAATTTCGCCAAGATCGCCTTGACAGTCCGGGCGGGCTTCCCTATACTTCGCAAAAATTCTGTTACATCCAAGGTGACTATGTACAATCTGGCAGCCGATGAACAGGTTCTCTGGAAAAAGTTAGCGGGCGAGGCCTTTGACGGAAAAGTGACTCCCCGCTCCTCTCTGTCCGACATCCGCTCCGCCCTGCGCGCGCATTTCCATTTTTACATGGGCGGGCTTTTCGCCGGCCGCGGCGATCAGGAAAAGGCGGGCGACTGGTTTAAGGAGGGAGCGCTGGAGGAAGACGGCATCTTCAACGCCATCATGGCCTCTTACCTGGACCGGCACGACGGCCGGTTTTACATGCCGGAAAAAATCTTCGCCGACCCGCGCGACTACGAACACTTCACGACCGTCCCGACCATCGTCGGCATGCGGGAGAAGTTTCTGCGCTTCGCCTCCGCCTCCCTGCCCGTTCTGGACCGGCCAATGACGGTTCTCGACGTGGGCTGCGGCGACGGCAGCCTCCTGGTGCTGCTCCTCAACCGCCTGATCGCGGCCGGCCGCGCGGAAAAGATCGGCCGCGCGATTCTGGTGGATTCCTCGGCGGCCATGCTCGACGTCGCAGAGGACAAGCTCAACCATGCGTTTCCCGGTCTCGCCATCGACAAGCGCCACGGCCGGATTCAGGAGCATGCGGCCGGGCTTCCCGAAGGCATCGACATCGCGCTTCTGTCGCTCGCCTATCACCACATGCCGTGGGACGATAAAGCGACCCATCTGCGCACAATGGCGCCCAAGGTCGGCCATTTTCTCCTCATGGAGATGGACGGCGACAACGACACGCCGCAGCACGGCTCGCCGGAACTGGCCGTCTCGGTTTACCAGTCGTACGGTCCGCTGATCGACTCCATCTTCGCCCACGATGCCCCCGTTGTCGTCACGCAAAGCTGCGTAGACAACTTCGTCATGGCGGAAGTGATATCCTTTCTCACGCAGCCCCGCGGCGAACGCAACGACTACCACATGCTGCGGGGCCAGTGGGCGCGGGTGTTCGCGGAAAACCTCGAAGGCCACCACTTCCGGGGAGAAACCACGGTCCTCACGTCGGACGGCTGCGAGTTCTTCGGCTGCCACTGGAGCAGATAACCTCCCGCGAACCCTTTCCAAGGGGGACAGCCTCTTGTCCTCCGCCGGCGGAGGTGTCCCGACCTCACCTCAACAACGTAGGGCGGGGCTTCAGCCCCGCCACCAGCGGACCTCACGGTCCGCCCTACATTGTCATTACCATGAGCTATGAGCTCTGAGCTACGAGCCATGAGCTGCTTTTGCTTCTCCGAATCCTAACGGTCTGTACCAACCTCCCCCGAACCCTTTCCAAGGGGGACAGCCTCTTGTCCTTCGCCGGCGGAGGTGTCCCAACCTCACCTCAACAACGTAGGGCGGGGCTTCAGCCCCGCCACCAGCGGACCTCACGGTCCGCCCTACATTGTCATTACCATGAGCTATGAACTCTGAGCTACGAGCTACGAGCTGCTTTTGCTTCTCCGAATCCTAACGGTCTGTACCAACCTCCCGCGAACCCTTTCCAAGGGGGACAGCCTCTTGTCCTCCGCCGGCGGAGGTGTCCTGACCTCACCTCAACAACGTAGGGCGGGGCTTTAGCCCCGCCGCCAGCGGACCTCACGGTCCGCCCTACATTTGCAAGCTTGGCGCTAGAGCTTCAGCGTGATCACCGCCTGCACGCTCCGGCCCTCACCCGGCGCGGGGAAGAGCCACTTTTTAACGGCATCCGCAAGGCACAGCCGCGTTGCGGCTTCCAGCGCGCCTCCGTCATCAATCGTCGCTTTTGCCACGGCGCCGTCCGCGCCGATGGTCAGGGATATTTTTACCTTCCCGGCGACATTCTTGCCGGCCAGACATTTTTCGATGTCGCCCACACCGGCCAGCACGACCTCCCGAACCGCATCTTCCGCAAGCCCTTTCCCGACCGTCAGGCGGTCAATGACGATGCGGTCTTTTTTCTGCGGGGCCGCAATTTCCCGCCTGTAGGATTTGTCGCTGAAAGCGTACTGCGTTGACTTGCCGCGCAGGCCCATGCCCTCCATAACGGCGGGTGCGGCGGCGGACATCGAATTGCCGACCGCATAGTCGGACACGCCCTCGGGCAGCGGCAGGGGCTGTTTGACGGTCGTGGGCCTGCCGTCGCGATTGCGCACTTCGCTGTCCACCGCGACAAACGAGGTGTAAGCCGTCAGCAGATTGTAAGCGAGCCCCAGGTCGGTCACTTCCTTCACCCGCTTTTCATCGCCCCGCAGTTTGTTGTAGTCCGACAGGATCATGATGCGATGCCTGGCCCAGAGATACTTCAGGGCGGCGTTCTCCGGCGCCGGCCGGTAATCTGCAACGTCAACCGTTTCCGAATACGCTCCGCCGCCGGCAATGCCGGTGAGGCGGATGGTTCCCTGCGGCTTGCCGCGCCACTTGCCGAAAACCAGGACGGGACGCTCGGCGAGCACGTCAGGCACGGAAACCGGTTCGATGTCGCAGGCGTCAAATCCCCGGAACTCCACCTGCACCTGCGTGAGCACCGGCGTCGCGATCATTTTGCGGAAGCGCTCGGCCTGGTTGGGCGCCTCGTCGGGTTTGGTCACAATGAACGGTTCGCCGCCGCCGACGTGCGCGAGGCCTTCCATGAGATGGCGGTTGACGCTCGATCCGATGCCGAAGGCAAACAGACTGGCGCTCGCCAGATGGGTGCGAATGAGATCGAACGCTTCCTCCTCCACGCTCACATAGCCGTCGGTGACAAGAATGATTGACCGGGCAACGCCCTCTACTCTTTTCAGCGTCAGCGCGCGCCGCAGCGCGGGCAGCAGCTCCGTTCCTCCACCGCCCCGCTGGCGGTCAATGACGGAGATCGCCCTCGCGATATTGCTCCTGGTCGCGGGCAGGGATTCCTCGGCCATCAGGGTGCTGCCGCCGGAAAAGAGCAGCACGTTGAAGGTGTCTGTCGGGCGCAGCCGGCCGATCAGATCGGCGAGCAGCTTCTTGGACACGGACAGGGGAAAGCCGTGCATGGAGCCGGAAACGTCCACGACAAAGATATACTCGCGGCCGGGAATCTGCGCATCCGTCACGCGCTTGGGCGGCTGCATCAAAAGCACGAAGAAATTTTCCTTTTCGCCCTGCGACAAAAGCAGGCCCGTCTGGATTTTATTGCCGTCCAGGCGGTAGCGCAGAATATAGTCGCGGTTGCCGCCGTGCGCCTCGCCTTTGGAAAGCGTTACGTTCGCCCCTGCGGCGCTTTCATAAGCGATGTTCACTTTATGCGTCGGGCAGGCCAGATCGCGGATGGGCATGCCGGCTTTTATCGCCACGCTGATGTCGAACGTCGTTGCGGACCGTTCGCCCTGGCGCAGGTAGGGATTTGCCACCCAGCGGTCGGCGGAAGCGCTTCCGCCCTCTTTCGCGCCGGCATAGCGCGGCCCCACCACGGTGGGATAAACAAATTCATAAATGCGATCGGTGGGCACGAGCAGTTCCGTATAGCGCAGCTCGACGAAAATCCTGTCGCCGGGCATAATATTGGCGACGTTCATCTGGAACACGTTGGGACGGTGCTGCTCCAAAAGCGAAGCGTTTTTGCCCGCGTCGCGCGCCTGTTCGTACTCCCGCCGCGCCTCGTCGCGCTTTTTGATTTTCGCCTCGATGACGCGCTTGCCGATCGTCATCTTCATGCCGTAAACCGCGGCGCGGGTCGAGGCCGGAAAAATGTAGATCGCTTCGAGCGGCTTCTTTCCGTCGTTTTTGTAAACCTGCGTTACCACCACATCGGCGAGGACGCCGGCGATCGTCACCCGGGCCGTCGTGGACTCAAGCGGCAGGCAATCCGTGTCCGGATCTCCGCCCGCCACAAAGAAATAAGGAGATTCGGTCCGATCCTCACGGTCGCCGGGCTGGGCGTCCGCCCGTCCGCCGGCAAACCCGACAAAAAGCGCCGCCACGAGCGCCATCCAACACAAGAACTTTTTCATAACAGACCTCCTTTGCGAAAATGTCTTTTTCTGACGTTTTGATCCTTAGACAAAGGAAGGGCCGAAAAGGTTCCCGGATTTTTCATTTTTTTATGTTTCGTTTAACGGTTTTAATGTTTCTTTGAAAAGGAAGGAGAAAAAACGCTCTGCGCCGGCTCCCACCGGTTGCGGCCATAAATTTATTTCATCGTTATTTCAATAATTTAAATGCTTGTTTCGGACGGCATGAAATTCTGGCACGGACTTTTCATTAATAGAAAAGCAACAAGACAAAAACACGGGCCACAGGCCCTTCGCCCCCAGGCGAGGACAAAAAAAACATTCCCGAGGAGGAGACAGATTATGAAAAAGACATTAGGAACCATCATCACGGCAGCGGCAATCGTTCTGGTCACGGCAACTTTCGGATTCGCGGAATACGCGGCGGCGGGCGCGGCCGGCTTCCCCTTCTTCCAGCTCGGCTGCCTGATTGTGGGCGGGTTGATTCTTGTGTCCCTGAAAAGAAAGTATGACAAAATGTACACGGCCGAAGTGGTCGGCGCCTTCGCGCTCTACGCCGTCCTGATGGCCCTCTTCACCAATCCGGTGATCGATGTTATGAAAAGCATCATGTCCTGATCATCCAACCGATAAGGCACCGCCTGAACATTTCCACAAGCCCCCTCGCAGCCGGATGCGGCGAGGGGGCTTTTTATTGCGTGATTGCCAACCCTGAATTCCCGGGCTTTTATTTTTTTCATCAAGAAAGAATTGAATTTCCAAATCGTTTGGAGTAAATTGTCGCCCATTGGAGAAACGGATGAATTTGCTTGCCCATCCGGCGTAAGAAGAAATCTGGTTTTCCTAAGCCAGCTTTCGTTCGATCAAAATTTTTGATAATCCCGCCAAGTCTCCACAGGCGAGGCCTCCTTTTATGAAACGGAGTTCTTTAAGGTGCACCTGCCAAAATACCGATGATATATTCATTCTGCATTTGCTGATAACAATGACGTATTGCAGAATCAATAACCATTTGTTGTTTGATTTTCGGTAGTTATTTTTTCAGGACAAAGCAGCGAAACGCTGAAGCGGCATAGAATGTGGGATTTTGTACATTTATGTATATTGATTATTGTGAGGCAAAAATAAATACATGAAAACAGATAATATGAATATTTGTGAAATGTGTGGTCATCATGTCGCAATTAGACAAAAAGCGCACATTCTTGCAGAGGGTAAAAAGTCAGGTTTAAATTTACTCATGCTTTGCCCAACTTGCCACATTATGTTTGATACACATTTAAAACCAAAATTATTCAAAGCGCTAAATGAATATGGAATCAAACTCCCTGAATCGTGGAAGACTTCGATTTATGAACAAGCTGCAACAGAATCAATAAAAAAAAGAAAAATAAAAAAATCGTAACAATGCGCTAAAGCCGATAGCCGCTTCGCGGCTTCGGCTTTTTTTGTTAAACTTAAAATGAAAGGAGGTGGCAATTCAATTTTAGACACAAATATTATTTTATTATATTAAATTTTAAAATTGGAGGAATTTATGTTTAAGAGGTAGTGTCAACAATCTTTCGCACTTTTTGTTTTAGCAACCCAACAATCCGGTAGTTGGTAAGCCAAACGCTCTGTGAGCCACCAAAGCTCCCGGAGCG